>Ga0272446_1002520_pt1 | contig 24773 bp, 21 predicted proteins | sample YNPCB0061_FD_194587 | JGI IMG/M metagenome (GOLD analysis project Ga0272446, IMG submission 194587) | Hot spring microbial mat communities from Yellowstone National Park, WY, United States - YNP-CB-006-1 | ecosystem: Environmental > Aquatic > Thermal springs > Hot (42-90C) > Sediment | place...
TTAACTAATTTAGTTTGAATTAAATCCCAAATTTTAATAGTTTTGTCATGGCTGGCACTAACTAAAAAATTACCATCAGGATTGATAGAAATAGCATTAACCCAGTCTTTGTGACCGCTCAAACTATGAAGTAATTTTCCAGAATTAACCTCCCAAATATTGATTACATTATTATTTTTACCGCCGCCGCTGCTGATAATTTTGCTACCATCCGGCGTAAATGTTACTGCTAATACCCAATCTTTATGCCCAGTCAGAGTTCTAACTTCCTGCCTTGTTTCTAAATCCCATATCTTAATAGTTTTATCTAAGCTAGCCGTAGCCAGATATCTACTGTCGGGGCTAATAGCAAACTTACGAATATTCCCTTCCTGTCCACGCAAACTAAAGGCAAGTCTCCCCTTTTCAATATCATATAAATCTAATACTTTGCCGGCACTTGCTACTACATATTTACCATCGGGGGTAATTTTCACATCACTAGGACTGCCAACTACCCTGATACTGCGTAGAATCTGTCCCTGTAAATTCCATATTTTAATACTCCGATCGGCGGAACTACTAGCGATAATTTTACCGCTGGGACTAACAGCTACAGAATTAACATCTCCACTATGCCCTACAAAGGATGCTAATTTCACTACATTACCGTAGTACAAATCGGGATCAACCGATCGTTTGATCGGCGTTTCTATCCTCATTGCCGGTGCAGGAGTTTCTTTTGTTTTAGTAGAGGGAACAGGAGCGGGAATAATTTCAGAAACTAAAATTGTTGTAGGTTTAATCTCACTGCTAGGCTTGAATTCTCCATCCTTAAAACTGTTAATAGGAATACCCATTTTGACATCGCTTTTAATTTTTGAAGGATTACCTGTTTCCGGGTCTGTCCATTCTTCACCATTACCGGCTCTACCATGAATGCCGATCAGTTTCCCTGATTGATCTAACACGGGTCCACCGCTCATGCCCGCCCTAGTGGGATTGGTATAAATAATGGCATAACCATCACCAAAAGGCGGATTTACTTTTCCTAAAGTCTTACCCTCCGTGAATTGATATTGAGTGCCTCCCGGAAATCCAGCAATAAATACGGGAGTTTCGGCGCTAATTGCCTCCCCATCCCCGATCGTGGCGGTGGCATATTCCTGATCGGTCTCAAATTCGATCGTGGCTAAATCTAATAACGGATGTTTTTTAACAGTTCCATAGTCTAGGGCAAAAGTTTTGTTATCAGGGGCTGTAATTTGGTATTTGTCTTCCCTAGTTACAACGTGTTTTGCAGTTAAGACCATGTATTTCCCACTATCTTTTTTTAGTATTACCCCTGAACCGGAACTCTTTCCTGCCACTTTAACAGTAATATTTCTAGCAATTTGGTCTAATTGATTATTAATTGCTCCGGTCGAAGGAATTAAAATAAAAAGAAATAAAGAGCAAATAAATAAACTAATAAATGACAGTAATTTGCTCCATAAATTAGTCATAACATCCAGGTCGCATCAAAGATTTATTTGTCAATCATACTAAGATTTGATTCTTAGTACTATGAAGCTATGGTAACATGGTATTGAAAAAAGCAAAATTTTTTGGGAATTCTCAGTCATGAATAAGGTAGAAAATCTAGTTGGCTTGAGTGTAATTGGCTTTTTTGTTTCTACTCCCTCGCTCTTGGCAAGAGAGGCAACAACTTTTCATTGTTTAGCAGTAAGGGAAAATGGTTATCCAGTTTTTGCTACCGTCGCCCGTCGTGGTCTACGGCAGACCAGCCCACTAATTGTATGGCGGACTCAAATGGCTGAATTCTCTCCCCAAGAGCGCTGTAAAATAGTCAGCCAAAGACTGAATGATGCAGTGGCTAAATCAGGAGGAAAACTTAGTTCGTTGCTACTTACTTATGGCAGTGTTAGGGAACAAACAGTGATTTGTTATTTAACTCAAGGCATGAAAGCCTGCAATTCTAATAACCTGCTGTTTACCCTGAATTCCCAAAATCGTGACCGCGGGAAGGAAATTCTGCAAGCCATGGTTACCTTTGGTCAGAGCGGTAGCGGTAGCGCAATTTATGAAAGTACCTCCGATCGGGCTGTCGTTTATTTTGGGGAAGAAATTGAAAGGGCGTTTCAGGCAAACTAGGAGTTAGCAAAAAATAATCATCGCCACTGACTAAGGGAAATAGGGGATTGTATTCCCCGATCGGCGCAGGCTGATCGAGGGAATTAGGAATTATTCGGGATTGAGTTGCAAGATTGCCATGAATGCTTCCTGCGGTACATCCACACTACCGACAGACTTCATCCGTTTTTTCCCTTCTTTTTGTTTCTCTAGGAGTTTCTTCTTCCGAGAAATGTCGCCCCCATAGCACTTGGCTAATACATTTTTGCGCATGGCGGGGATGTTTTCCCTTGATAGTACCTTACTGCCGATCGCTGCTTGGATAGGAATCTGGAACTGATGACGGGGGATGAGTTCTTTTAACCTCGAAACTAATGCTTTGCCCACATAGTAGGCTTTATCTCGATGCACGATCGTGGCAAGGGAGTCGACCGGTTCTTCGTTGACTAAAATATCTAAGCGCACTAGGTCGTTGGGACGATAGCCAATCACACTGTATTCCATGCTGGCGTAGCCCTTCGATCGGGATTTCATCTGGTCGAAAAAGTCCGTCACAATCTCAGCTAAGGGCAATTCATAGATCAAGGTAGTCCGATCGGGGGTGATATATTTCATTTCTTTATAGATGCCCCGCCTGCCTTCGCAGAGTTCCATCAGAGTGCCGATATATTCCTTGGGCATCATAATTTCTAGCTTGACGTAGGGTTCCTCGATCGATTGCCGTTCGTGGGGGGGAGGCAATTCGCTGGGGTTATCAATCATCATGACATTGCCCTTGAGGTCCGTCACCCGATAGATTACCGTAGGAGCGGTAATAATTAGGTTGAGTCGATATTCCCGCTCCAGCCGCTCCTGGACAATTTCCATATGGAGGAGTCCCAAAAAGCCGCACCGGAAACCAAAGCCCATAGCGCTAGAGGTCTCTGGTTCGTATTGCAGGGCAGCATCGTTGAGTTTTAATTTTTCGAGGGCTTCCCGCAGTTCTTCAAATTGGTCGGCATCCACGGGGAACATCCCACAAAATACCATCGGTTTGGCTTCTTCGTAACCAGCCAGAGGGGCGCTAGCCGGATTGGTGGCAAGGGTGATAGTATCCCCTACCCGGGCGTGCTCTACGGTTTTGATGGCAGCCGCTAGGTAGCCCACTTCCCCAGCATGGAGGCTCTCGGTCTGAATTTGGTTGGGTGCCATCACCCCTAATTCGGCGATTTCGTATTCCTGCCCAGAAGCCATGAATTTAATCCGATCGCCTTTGGCAACTTGCCCGTCCATCACCCTAAAGTAGACGATTACCCCACGGTAGGCATCATAGTAACTGTCAAAAATCAACGCCCGCAGGGGCTGGTCTACCGTATCTTGGGGGGGCGGGATCAACCGCACGATCGATTCTAAAATTTCTGGCACGCCGATCCCTTCTTTGGCGGAGGCAAGGACAGCAGCGGAACAATCCAAGCCAATTAGTTCTTCTATCTCTCTGGCAATCCGATCGGGTTCGGCGCTAGGCAGGTCAATTTTGTTAAGAACAGGGATAATCTCTAAGTCATTTTCTAACGCCAGGTAGACATTCGCCAGAGTCTGAGCTTCTACGCCCTGGGAGGCATCTACCACTAACAAAGCCCCTTCACAGGCAGCCAACGATCGGGAAACTTCATAGGAAAAGTCGACGTGACCAGGGGTATCAATCAAATTGAGGACATATTCTTCCCCATCGGGGGCAGTGTAGTTCATGCGGGCAGCCTGGAGCTTGATCGTAATGCCCCGCTCCCGCTCTAGATCCATGTTATCGAGGAATTGTTCCTTCATTTCCCGGTTTGAGACCGTACCCGTCACCTGCAACAACCGATCGGCTAGGGTGGACTTACCATGATCGATGTGGGCAATGATACAAAAATTACGAATACGGGAAACGGCTACATCTGTCATAATCGGCGCAAAAGGGAGGTTATGCCTATATTACTCCAATTTCTTAATGTCTGTCCTCTCTGGAGATAAACCCGATCGTGTCAGCTATTTAGGTAATAATAGTATGAGTAAATTGTTAATTTTATGTTGCCTCTCTACGATGATAATCCTACTAAAAGTACCCCCATTATTGTCTATGGTCTAATAGGGTTAAATATTGCCGTATTCCTGTTTCAGATTAGTTTATTGGTAGATGAAGGACAACTAATTCAGATGTTTTTTAATACTTGGGCAGTAGTACCAAAACAATTATTCCAATCCCCTAGTCAAGAATATTTGACCCTGGTCAGCTATCAATTTTTACATGGAGATTTAGGGCATATTATAGGGAATATGTGGTACCTCTGGATTTTTGGTAACAATATCGAAGATTATCTAGGTAAATTTAAGTTTTTACTGTTTTATTTGGCTTGTGGAATTTTTGCAGCGATCGTGCAGTCCCTCTTTTCTTTTAATGCTAGTATTCCCCTGATTGGCGCTAGTGGCTCTGTTTCTGGCGTTATGGGCGCTTATATTACTAAATATCCCCGTACCAGAATTTTAACTTTTATCCCTCCCTTTTTTATAGTTTGGTTACCGGCGGTATTTCTATTGGGTTTCTGGATTTTTGGTCAGACCATTTATGCCCTGAGTGCCTTTAATTCTAATGTGGCTTTTATTGCCCATGTGGCTGGTTTTGTGGCTGGCATGGTGCTATTTCGAGTTTTTAATGAAGAGGTTTAGTTCAATTAAGTTACTATGGATTTATCACTAAAGGAGTAAGGGCATGGGTTTTAAAACAACACTAACTAAAAATGTTAATCCCCTTCGTCTTGCTGTGGGAGTTACTTTAGGGGTATTAAGTGTCGGTCTAGTTGGATTCACGATCGGGGCAATTATCTGGCAAAATCGACCCCGCAAAATCAAAATTGCCGCCGGCAATACCACTGGAGAAAGCTATATCATTGCCCAAGCCTTGGCTCAGGTAGTTAAAAATCACCATCCCCGCTACTGGATCGAAGTTGTTGAAACAGCTGGTACAAAGGAAAGTTTACAAATTTTACAGGAAGGTAAGGTAGATTTTGCGGCAGCCCAAGCCGATGTGCCTTCCGGCGATCGGGCGAGGTTAGTGGCGGTGCTATACACCGATTTAGTCCAATTATTAGTGCCGAAAAACTCCTCCATCAAAGGTTTTGGCGAGTTAAAGGGCAAAAGGATTGCCATCCAACCAAAGGGGGGACAGTTTACTACTTTCATGGAAATTGCCAAGCACTACGGCTACCAAGAAGGTAACTTTATCTTTTTAGGGGAAGACCAAAAATCCGCCAATCAGGCATATAAAAGCGGCAAAGCTGAGGCGGCTTTCTTTGTAAGGGCATTGGGCAATAAGGCGGTAACCGATATTATTGGCATGAGTAAGATGCTCCCGATCGACCAGGCAAGGGCGTTGCAAACTAAATATCCCCCCTTTCAGCCCGCCCTGATCCCAGAGGGAGTTTACCAGGGTAGCCCCCCCATCCCCGCCCAAGACATCAATACCTTGGCAATTCAGCGTACCCTTCTAGCGCATCAAAACACTGACATCGAGACTGTCCGGACTATTACCAGTGTGCTGAACGAACGCCGCCAGGAGTTGGCTAAGGCGATCCCGGACGAATTTGCCCCAGTCCGCTCCTTAGTGACCAGCATCGATCGTCCATCGGCTACGGGGGGCACGGGTATCCCTATCCATAAGGGTTCTATTGCTTACTACGATCGGAATAAACCCTCCTTCATTCAAGAACACGCCGACTATGTGGCACTGATCATCACGATCGTTTTGTTAATTGGTTCCTGGATAGTAGAGGCAAAAAACTGGGTGGAACGGGGTAAAAAAGATGCTGCCGACATCTATATTGAAGTAGTGGTAGAACTGATGCAGGATGAACTTACTGCTACCCCAGAAGAAAATCGGATGGAACTCGATCGGATTTTTATGAAAGCCGCCAAAGACCTAGTAGATGACAGAATTTCTCAAGAATCTTTTCGTACCTTCAATGAGGCATATAAAACTGCCAGAGAGTTGTTAGATCGGCGAATTTTGGAATCCAAACAACAAGTATCCCAACAACAGGAACTCTTCTTCAAGGAAGCCGCAACTATGCAGAAAGAAAACGCCGACCATTACATCACGGAAGTGTTGAAAGTGGCGCGGGACAAAAAGATAACCATCAAACCCGCCCTCGATCGGTTAGATAAAATTATGCAGGAAGCGGGGCAGGATTTGATCGACGAAAAAATCTCTCAGGAATCCTTTCGTACCTTTATTGAGGCATATAAAACTGTCAGAGACACGATCGTGCGTCAGACCACTTTGCAGACCGAATAGAGCAAGCCTTTTTTTGCAGTTGAAAAAGGATATAAAAATAAAAAATAGGGCAGACCCGATCGGAGTCTGCCCAGGGATGTAGATTACAATTTGCTACTTTTGTACTACCAACTGCACTTTAGCAACGTTCAACCCAGGCTGTTTAACTTCAGCGAGAGTCTTGTTGATGGCATACTTCTGGTTGATAGAGTTGATCAACTCAGTTTGGTTATGCTTTTTAGCAACGCCCCAGAGGTCGGCAATCAAATCAAAGGTACCATCGCTGTTACGAGTCCAACCCAAATCGTAGTCGCCTTCCAAAACAGCAACGATGTCAGCCCGATGACGTTGTCCGTTGTAGCCACGAACATCTGCCTCGGTTTTCACCGTAATTCCCAAATCCCGCAAAGATTGTTGCAAGATTTCGGCATTGGAAACTTTTGTGCGTAAGGTGCTGAAATGAGACATAATAGATTTACTCCATGTAAAGTTGTGTAACGGTGGGTAAATAATTACCCGATTAACTGCTAGTCATCGTCGAGAGTGGCATCAAGAACAGGTGACTAGCCTTACCTAGTATTTCTACCAGGAAAGCCTTAAAATTCCAGTCGCTGGTATTCTGCAACTGGTGCCGCTGCGGGTCGGGCGCGCATCCTTGCCCAGTCTCGCAGTGCTGACATTTGTTCTGTCATTGTCCGTGAAAGGGGTGTAGTAGATTTCACAGCAACAACAATATCTAACTGCCCAAATTCCCTGTCTTGGGCAAAAGCCTCATACATCGCTGAGATTACCGCCTGCTCAATTTCTGCCCCAGAATAACCTTCAGTATTGGAGGCAAGCTCAGTTAGGTCGAAACGGGAAATATCCTGCCGCCGCTTCTTGAGGTGAATCCTAAAAATTTCTTCCCGCTCCTTAAAGCTAGGTAAGTCTACAAAGAACAACTCGTCAAACCTGCCCTTCCGTAAAAATTCCGCCGGCAACCGATCGATGCGGTTGGCAGTAGCCATCACAAAAACCGGGGATTTTTTGTCTTGCATCCAGGTTAAAAAAGTACCAAAGATGCGGGAAGAGGTGCCCCCATCCGAATCCGCTGAACTGCCCCCCCCAGCAAACGCCTTGTCAATTTCATCAATAAACAGAATGACAGGCGCAAGGGACTCAGCTACTTTCAATGCGCCCCGCAGGTTTGCCTCCGATCGTCCTACCATAGAGCCATCATAGACCCTGCCCACATCCAAACGCACTAGGGGCAAAGACCACAACTGGGCAGTAGTGCGGGCAATGAGGGACTTGCCACAACCAGGCACCCCAAGCAATAGAATACCCTTGGGCTGGGGCAGTCCGTAGGCACGGGCTTTTTGGGAAAAGGCATTCGATCGTTTTTGCAACCAGTCTTTTAATTCCTCTAAGCCACCCACCGCATTGATCCCCTCCTCCGGGGCAATATACTCTAAAATGCCATTCCGACGAATAATTTGTTGTTTTTCCGACAAGACAATATCAACTTCTCCATCCGTCAACCTACCGTTAGACACATAGGCTTTGCGATAGACCTTCTCCGCTTCATCATGAGTTAGACCCAATACCGCTCTGACCAACTTTTCCTTTGCTTCTGGTGATAAACGCCGATTGCGGTTAGCCATTAACTGCCGGTCGAGGACTGCCTCTAACTCCTGAAGAGAAGGCAGAGGTAAATCTAAAACGACAATGTCTTTTTCTAATTCAGGGGGAATAGACATCTGAAAAGGAGAAAGAAGAACGATCGTTTTGTCACTATTTTTGAACTCTCGAATCGCATCCCGCAACAACCGATTTACCTCAGGGCTTGCCACATAAGGATGAAAATCCTTTAGAACATAAATGCCAGGATTCTTTTGGGCAATAATCCAGTTGAGGGCTGGATCGATCGCTCTTGTATTGGATTGGACTGGATTTTCTTTCTGTTGTAAATCAACCAATCCCCTGGTAATTGTCCAGACATAAACATTACGATTTAGTTCTTTTTGTGCCAAGTCAGCGATTACTCTCTCCGCCCGCTCCTCCTCTGGAGTTACTAGATGGATCAAGGGATATTGTGCCCTCAACAGAATAAGTAGTTCGTCTTTCATAACCTAACCCCTTGTGTAATCGCTGAACTTAACTTCAGCAGTGGACTAAATGACTATCTTGCTCTTCCAAACTAGAAAGAATGGAGGCGGTGCCACCAATACTAACTAATTCTCCCTGACGCAACACCACAGACTGGCTGCAGGTGGGACAATGATAAACTAGATGAATATGACCTGCTCCCATCGCCTCTACCACTTCAGGATGATTAAGAAAGAAGGCAATTGCCTGTTCCGCCATGTCAGACATCGTAGTTGAAGCCAACACCGATCGTACTTTTAGCTGCTGATGGAGGTCTTTAGATAGATGTAACGTTACTTTGTGCTTGTCTTGTTGCATATATGGCTTCTCGAAGTACCCGAGTTCAGAATACTTTAGTTTGCCCTCCCTATGCTGTCAAGCTGAATTACCATAAAGAAGGCTAATTTGTAATATTTCGTTACACAGGAACAAGAATAGGCAGATCAAAGACTAAGAAAGAGGTCTTGTTGACTCCTTCCCAGTTAATTTAAGAAGGGTAGAGAATCTCTGCCTGGCTTTTGTTAGATAATTATTTTGATGGGAAAGGCAACCGATCGATCGTTTTTGGGGGAATGATGGGGTTATGGATAAATTAAAGAAGATACTCATAGTTGGTTGGAGCTGGTTGGCAGCTTTGCCCGTTCTGGGGCAATCTATTACTTTGAGTCGGAATTTCCGCCCCGATCCTTTCCAGGTGACAGGCAGGACTGGGGGAGAAGTGGGGTTAGCAAGTTTAGCGGGCAGTGCTTCCGGTTGTCGGGGGTATGGTCAGGCAACCCCCAATCATGTTGTGAGTATTACCGATCCTTTCCCTATGTTAGATATTGTGGCATTCACTAGAGATGTCAACCAAGACCTGACCATGTTAATTAAAGGACCAGGTGGCAGCCTGTGGTGCGGGGACGATGAATATCGCAACCGTAGTCCCAGGGTGTCGGCAAGATTGCCTAAGGGGACTTATGAAATTTGGATTGGTACTGGCGAGATAGGACGACTGACGGAATACACTCTTTCTATTAGTGAAACAACCCACAAATGAAGCATCTAATTATTACTTTATTGCTTGTTTTGTTTCCTCAAGCCGGCTTTAGTCAGGAGATGTTGAAATCGATCGCTCCCAAGTTTAAGCCCGATCCAATTTTAATGGAGGGAAAGATTGAAGGTAATATTGCGATGACTGAAATAGTTAAAGGTAAAGTTAGCAAGGGTAATTGTAATGGTTATAGTACGGAAAAGCCTACCTATATTTTGCCCTTGAGCCAAAGTTTTTCCTATCTAAATCTTAAGGTAAAGGGGGAAGGGGTCATAATCATGGTGCAGGGACCGGATGGTATTTTTTGTCGGCGGGAGGAGCCGGAAATTTCTGGGATGTGGAAGGAAGGGGTATATCAAATTTGGATTGGGACTCAGCAGAAAACTAAAACTAAGTATCGCTTAAGTTTGAGTGAAACAAATCAATGACAATAACAAATTGGTTAATTTTAACATTTTCAGGAAGTAGTATCTATCTTTAGGACGGGTTTATTGATACTGAATTGTAATAAATTCCTCCTATTTATTGTGCCCCCCGATCGATTTGTCTGGGCTAAAGGGAGGGAATCCGAACAAATTAAACCGATCGGTGATTCTATAATAAATTTATCTCTAAAACTTATTACCCCTATGGCAATTAAAAACGAAGACCCCAAGCGAAGCCGATCGAGGTTAATCGGTAATATTTTATTACTTGTTGGTGTAGGCTTATTTATTTTTAATATTTTTGCGCCCCAGTTACTATCAAATCAAATTCCTAGAGTACCCTACAGTTTATTTATCCACCAAGTGCAAGAAAATATGGTGGCAAGGGCTTACATCGGACAGGACCAAATCCGCTATCAACTCCGCAGTGGTAGCCCCGATCGGCAAGGGGAAGTCATATCAACTACGCCTATTTTTGACTTAGAATTACCCAAACTTTTAGAAGAACATAAAGTCGAATTTGCGGCTGCCCCGCCCCAGGGAAATAATTGGTTTGGTACTTTATTGAGCTGGGTCATCCCCCCCCTAATTTTTGTCGGGATTTTTCAGTTATTTAATCGGGGGGGCGCACCCGGTGGCTTACAGATTTCTAAAAGTAAGGCAAAGGTTTATGTCCAGGGCGATGCCCCCAAAATTTTATTTGCTGATGTCGCAGGGGTGGATGAAGCAAAGGCGGAATTGGAAGAGATTGTCCAGTTTTTGAAAACCCCTGAACGCTATACCAGCTTGGGGGCGCGCATTCCCAAGGGTGTATTGTTGGTGGGTCCGCCGGGTACTGGTAAAACCCTTCTTGCTAAAGCGGTAGCCGGGGAAGCGGGTGTACCTTTCTTCAGTATTTCTGGTAGTGAGTTTGTTGAACTTTTTGTCGGTGTGGGTTCAGCGCGGGTGCGGGACTTGTTTGAACAAGCGAAAAAGCAGTCCCCCTGTATCGTCTTTATTGATGAGCTAGATGCCATTGGTAAATCCCGATCGAGTGGTGGTTTCTATGGCGGCAATGATGAAAGGGAACAAACTCTCAATCAACTTTTGACGGAAATGGATGGCTTTGGTGCTGATGGCAAAACGGTGATCGTTTTGGCAGCTACTAATCGCCCCGAATCCCTCGACCCCGCTCTCCTGCGTCCTGGTAGATTCGATCGGCAGGTGTTAGTCGATCGTCCGGACAAAATTGGCAGGGAGGCAATTCTTAAAATCCATGCCCGCAAGGTCACTTTAGACCCCAGTGTAGATTTAGCGGTGATTGCTGCCCGTACCTCTGGCTTTGCTGGGGCAGACTTGGCTAATTTGATCAACGAAGGTGCGCTCTTGGCAGCTAGGGCGGGTCGCTCTAGTGTGATGATGGCAGACTTATCGGAAGCGATCGAGCGGGTAGTGGCGGGCTTAGAGAAAAAGAGCCGCGTCCTGAACGAAAATGAAAAGCGGATTGTGGCTTACCATGAAGTCGGTCATGCGATCGTGGGCGCTCTTTCCCCCTCCTCCGGCAAAGTAGAAAAAATTTCCATCGTGCCGAGGGGCATGGCAGCCCTGGGTTATACCTTACAAATGCCCCAAGAAGACCGCTTTTTGATGAGCAAAGAAGACATGGAGGCACAGATTGCCACCCTCTTGGGAGGACGATCGGCGGAAGAGATTGTCTTTGGTAGTATCACCACAGGCGCGGCAAACGACCTGCAACGGGCAACGGAAATGGCAGAAAAGATGGTGACCAGCTACGGCATGAGCAAGGTTTTGGGACCCCTCGCCTACCAACAGCAACAGAACGGCTTTTTAGGGGGGATGTCCAACCAACGTCCCGTCAGCCCCCAAACCGCTGAATTGATCGACCAGGAGATCAAACAAATTGTGGAAGCGGGTCACCAAAAGGCGTTGGCTATCCTCCATGCCAACCGCGAATTGTTGGAATCTTTAGCGACCAAACTCCTAGATAGTGAGGTGATTGAAGGGGAAACCCTCCATCATTTCTTGAGCCAGATTAAGTCAGCATGAAGTTAGCCTTTATCATCGACCCGATCGGTGGGCTTGACCCCACCCATGATACTAGCGTGGCACTGATGGAGGCAGCTTGTCAGATGGGGTATGGGGTTTTTATCACGACGATGGCGGACTTGGCGATCCGGGATGGCAAGTGCTGGGGCAGGCTTACGCCCGTCCAGATTGAGCCGGTAGTTTTGGTGGAAGGCAAGTGGCGGGCACCCCAACCCTGGTATCACCTCGATCGTGCCCAGTGGCAACCCCTAGAGGCAATGGATGGGGTATGGATGCGTCCCGACCCACCGGTGACCACCCAGTACCTCTATGCCACCTATCTGTTGGACTACATCGATCCTCATAAAACCCTGGTTCTTAATTCTCCCAAGGGCATCCGGGCGGCAAACGAAAAACTCTATACCCTGAGATTCTTGTCCGTCATGCCCAAAACGATCGTGACCACTGACAAAGAAATGATCTTTGATTTTGTGCAAGAGGAAGGGAGAGCGGTAATGAAACCCCTGGGGGGCAAGGGAGGGGAGGGTATTTTGTTCCTGGAGCCTAAGGACCAGAATTTGAACTCCATGATTGAGATTAGTACCGATCGGGGTAAAACGCCCGTGATGGTGCAGACTTTTTTACCCCAGGCAAAAGATGGCGATAAGCGCATTATTTTGCTGGACGGGGAACCGATCGGGGCGGTCAATCGCATTCCCAAAAGTGGTGAATTTCGGGGCAACATGGCAGCGGGTGGTTCCGTTGCCCAGACTACAATAACCGATCGGGAGCAGGAAATCTGCCGACTATTAGCACCCCAACTAAAGGCAGACGGCTTATTTTTTGTCGGCATCGATGTGATCGGCGGTTATTTAACAGAAGTTAATGTTACTAGCCCCACGGGCATCAGAGAAATCGATCGGTTGCATGGCTTGAATTTGGGCAAAACGGTGATGGAAAAACTAGCTCAAAAGCTACCCGTGATGGAAAAATAAACCCCCTGGTCCTGGAGGGTATTGCCTGCTTTTTCGACGGAAATGAGGGGCACACCGTAATCAAATCGCAAGTTAAATTGGGGCGAGATTTGCCAACCCAGTCCCGCCCCTACCCCCCACAGGGTCTGATTGGTGCCGTTGCCATTTTGGTTCCATACCGTCCCCCCGTCCATAAAGGGATAGAGCTTGACTGTACTTTGCCCCAAGTCATTGCGGGCGATGGGAAATTCCAACTCGATCGTGCCCTGGATACCGCTATCCCCCGTAGCAAAGCCCTGGCGATAACCCCTGACCGAGAGCGCCCCCCCCAGCCCAAAGCGATTTAGGGGAGGTAGGGCATCGCCGCCGTACTGGAAGTTGAGCCTAAATTGCCCCGTTGTTTCCTGGTCTTGACTCAGCTTTTGCAACCTGACGACCTGACCATTCAGCGTAAAAAATTTGCCGTCCGGTGCCCCCGATCGGATAGTTGCCCCCAGTCCATCCAGACCCACCCCGATCGATGAACGCAGAAACCAGCCCCCTCCACTATCGCGGCTCACATATTCCTGCCCCAACCGCACCACCGTCGATCGGGTTGCGCCATCGGGAATCAGATTTTGATCAATTAAAATGCGGCTTTCTTCCGAGGCGAGGGCAAAACTAAGACTAAATTCTGTGTTGGCGGTATGTACCAGGGGCTGGCGATAGGCAAGGTCTAAAAAGCGGGACTCAGTGACTAAATTAAAACTAAATCCCCCTTCAATGATGGGACTGATGCCGCTCGATCCCTGGAGGGTAAGGGTGCCTCCCTGGGCATTAACGGGGATGGAGTAAAGCCCAAAAAAAGTATTCGATCTGCCCGATCGGGTGTAGCCCACCGCCAACCGGTCGCCGTTGCCCGTCAAGTTCTGCTCCGTGAGGGACAAATTGCCCCTGATGCTGCCCGTATTGGGATTGCCGTAGTTGTCGAAGCCGATCTGGGTGCGGAAAGAGGGAGCCTCTGTCACAATTAGTTGTAAAATGCTTAGACCTTCCCCAGAACCTGCTTTGAGGGTGGCTTTAATATCAGCGATGAGGGGATTGCTCCTTAATTTTTGTAATTCCTCCTCGATCGTGGTGAAATTGAGGGGCGCATTGTAATCTAGGTTCAACCGATCGGTGAAATACTTATCCTGGAGGCGTTGGAGGGAATTGGGAGGTCTTTGGAGTTCGATCTTTTCCAGCTTGCCTTCAATGATGTCAATCCGCACCACCCCCGATCGGATAGTCTGGGGACTCAAAACAGCGCGGGAAGTGATGAAACCCATTGCCTGGTAGCGTTCGTTAATTTTGGTAACTATGCCCTGCAACTGACCGATCGTGACGGACTGCCCCACCAAATCTGCCCCTAGTTGTGCCAATTCCGCCCCAGAAAAGACCGTACTGCCTACCACCTCAATTGCCCTAAGCGGGATCAAAGCAGACTGCGCCAAGACAGGGCTAGCTACCATGACCACCCCTACAACCATAGACAAATAACTAACAGCGAGGATCAAATCGACTTCTACCCTGAATAAGCAAACTATTCTCCCTTTTGTCCTGGCGAAAGAACGTCAGACGTAATCTTACCAGATTAGAGATGGACAGGAGTATGATAGTAAACGATCGATTCCTTGAGATTCTATGCCAGGGCATTTCCCCTATCTTTCAGAATTTGACTACAAACTTGGCTACTCTTGTTTAACTAAACTTTATTACAAGAAGAAAGACTATTCCCAAACAACCACAACCGCCTACGATCGTTGTTTAACCGATGCCTGTTTTATGGTCTATGCTTTGGCATTTTCCCTTTTTATGCCAATCAAAATCAAATGTGGTGAAGATATAGAAAAAGGTCTAGCCCTTACTATAGAACTACTAAAACAACCGACAATTGACCTATGGGAGCCAGTTCTAATTGCTAATCATAAGATTGCCCGTCCCTTTATTTTAAGCAAAAAAGAAGAAGAATATCATTTAATTTATATTTCGACTAAAGGTTTTAAGTCTTTTCGTAATCATCGTACTAACAGAATACAAAGCGAATGGATGTCTGCCTTTGTTTCTTTGGCGTTTCAGCGTCTTGTGTTAGAAGAGATGTTGCCGGATGTTATAGTTAAATGTCAAATGTTACTACCCGATCGGCATTTTGTTGCTCCTGCCGACTATCTTCATCAGAGGTTTAAGATTTACCAAGAAAACGAAAGAGAAATTTTATCTCGGTTTAGTCCTATGGGGTTTGAACTGAAAGATAAAGAACATCTAACAGACTTTTTACAATTAAAAGAAGTTACAGAAGAAGTGACTGAAGTAATGTTCAAAATCAGAAATGATGTAAGGGAGATGATTACCATCCTCCATGATGATGTGCCAAAACCGATCGTGCCGATCGATAAACACTGCAAAAACTGTGAATTTGCTGAGGGTTTTCGGGAATGTTGGGGAGAATTGGCAGATGTTAAACATCATATCTTTGACTTCTATCACGGTACAAGACTAAATAACGGCAACAAATCGATCGTGCGTCATCTAATCGAAAATAACCAAGCCAGTATGTTTGATGTCCCTTTAGAGGCATTAGAAGACAACTTTCATGGCAAGCGCCAGCGCATCCAGCTACATTACACCGCCCGTAACCAAGAATGGCTCTCCCCCGAAATTATCCCCCTCCTAGCAAATTGCCCCTATCCCCTCCACTTCATTGACTTTGAGACCGCCCGCCTGGCTGTCCCTCCCCTCAAGGGTCTCAGTCCCTACACGATCGTGGCTTTCCAGTGGAGTTGCCATACTATTCCCTTTCCCGATGCAGAACCTATCCATCACGGGTGGCTTTCCCTGAAGCCCGACTTTCCAAACTGGGAATTTGCCCGCACCCTGAGCGCCCAACTGGAAGATGGGGGGACAATTTTGACATGGGGTGCCCACGAACAAACTATCCTCAGGGAAATATATCGCCAGATGGAACTCCTCAACTATGACGACAGCCAAACAATGAACTGGCTCAAAGACCGTAATGCCCTCACCGACCTCCATGCCCTCGCTCAAAAGTATTATTTTCATCCTTTGATGGGGGGGCGCACCTCCCTCAAGCGGGTCTTTCCAGCGATTTGGCAGACAAATTCCTATCTCCATACCATCCCCTGGCTCAAAGAGTACGTCAAAATTGATAACGGCGTTGTGCAAAACCCTTACAATTCCCTCGATCGGGGACAATTTATCGATCGGGAAGTGGTCATTCAAGAAGGCATGGAAGCTGCCCTCGCCTATCAAGAAGTTTTATTTGGGTCAGAACAGGGAAACCCCCTCTGGGGCAAACTCTTAGACCAATATTGTTGCCTCGACACGATCGCTATGGTTGTAGTGTGGCTTCATTGGCATTGGTTATTACAAAAAGAAAAAGATCATAATCCCTAAACTTCTTTTATTTTTAGTAATCTCACAAAGAAGAGATAAAGAAAGATGAAGACCAGAGTTAAAGAGCAAAATTAAGTAGAGAATTAATTTATGTAGGATGGTCTGCTTTTAGTTGATCTTTTACTTGACTAATCACACTCTGCCAATCATTTATTTTAGGTTGACGAAATAGTTTCATAGTCGGATACCAAACGGAATCCGATCGGTTTTGATGCCATCGCCAATCTGGAGCAAAGGGTAATAGCAACCAGACGGGCATCCCCATCGCCCCTGCAAGGTGTGCAATGCCAGTATCAACCGTAATGAGTAAGTCCATTTCCCGTAAAAGTTTGACTGTATCTGTAAAGTCTTGCAACCGGTCGGATAGATCAATCACACGGTTTTGTAAAAAAGGCAGAATATCTTTTGCATCTTTACCTACTTGAAAACTATAAAGCTCAATGTTTGGTATAGAAAGAAGTTCCATAAAATGAAATACGGGGCAAGACTTTTGTTTATACAAACGATATAAATTAGGTGTTGAACGATAGCCGCTTGCCCAAACAATACCAATCTTTTTCGGAGGAACTGTTACTTCTTTCGGATAATGACTGATATAGGGAATAGGACAAGGAATATAATCTAAGTCTAAAACAAAAGGTAAACTCATCAATGGCAGATGATAATCAAACTTTTCTTCTCCTACTTTAACCCCGATCGGGTCTTCTCCTAAGGGATTGTAGGGAATCAAAGTAAAAGTTTTATACTCTTGTTTGAGCAGGTTAACCAACTGTTTTTGACAGGCTAAAACGATCGATGCTCCCTGTTCTTGTAAAAAAGAAACATAACGAAGGAATTGAATAGTATCACCAAACCCTCCTTCACTCCACAAAAGAATTGTCTTGTCTTTCAGATTACTACCATCCCAGCGGGGCTGTTTGAGTTTGATCAAAGCATCTTGAGCGGTCATCCGCCATTCATATTCTTGCCAACCTTCTTTATAGTTGCCTTCTAATAAAAGAGAAATTGCCAAATTGTAGTGTGTCAAAGCATCTTTTGGGTTTTTATCGATCGCTATTTTGTAATACTCGATCGCTTCTTTGTTTTTATTCTGGCGGAAATAGATCAATCCTAAAGTGTGATAAGCCTCTGGTAAATCCTTTGTTATTTTCAGACAAGTTTGAATAGCTGAATGAGCTTCTTCTAACATTTCCCGATCGATGTAAGACTTAGCTAATGTTAGATAAGCAGGGGCATAGTTTGGTTGTTTTTGTAGAGCTAAGTTAAAATAAACGACCGCTTCTTCTGGCAGACTGATAGAACGTTTAACAACCCCCAAGTTAAAATAGCCATACACATTACTATAACCAAGCTGAATGGCTGTTTGATAAGCAAGAATAGCTTTGTTATATTGTCGTTTTTGAAAGAAACTATTTCCTTGTTGAAAGATAACTTCAGGGTTTGACAAAGATAAAGGTTGAAATTCTAACAGGGATGTTCTTACCCGATCGAAAACATCTGACCAATTATCGGACATTGTCTGACGAAAGAGCTTCATGGTCGGATACCAGGGAGAATCTTCTCTTTCTTTTAACCACCGCCAATCGACAGCAAAAGGTAAAAGTACCCATACCGGCTTTGCTAGTCCTCCGGCTAAATGAGCTACTGCCGTATCGATCGTTATTATTAAATCAAGATGCTGAATGATTGTAGCAGTATCGGCAAAATCAGAAATGAATGATGAAAGATCAACTATAGGATCAGGTAAAGTAGACTGATTTACTGGGATTTGTAGACTAAAAAAAGCAACCCGATCGGTTTGAAGGGATAAAAAATGATCAATAGAAGTAGACTTATGTTGTTTTAACTTTTTCGATAAAGGATCAGTATGATCACCACTCTGCCAAACAATGCCTATTTTTAGTTTATCTTTAACCTGTAAGACATCAGGTATGTTGTTATTTTGTGGTGTTCTTAAGTAGGGAATAACAGCAGGTATATTATCTAAGTCTGTTTGAAAAATCCATGGCAAGTCCAACAACGGAGCATGAACATCAAAAGACGGTATTGGTTCATCTTCCCCAATTACCTGTTCTACTCCTTCAACAAAAGATAAAAGACGAACTAACGATCGGGGGCATCTAACTATTACTTTGCCGCCTTTTTCTCTGACATACCAAACATAACGAATGAACTGTAGGGAATCACCAAAACCCTGTTCTGCCCATAATAAAATTCTCTTTCCTTCTAAAAAGCTACCATCCCACAAAGGTTGACTAAAGTTAGGATATTGTAAGACACCTCTGTTAAACCGCCATTGATATTCTTGCCAACCTTCTTTGAATTCTCCTAAACTTAAAAGAGCATGAGCTAAATTAAAATGGGCGTTAGCTAAATTAGGATTTTTTTCGATCGCTAAACGATAGTATTTTATTGCTTCTTCTGTCTTTTGTTGTTGTTCTAAACAAGCTCCTTTGATATCGTAGGCATTGGCAAAATTAGGATCAATCCCGATCGCTTTGTCGCAGTTCTCGATCGATTCCGTTAACCGATCGGTTAATAGATAAACATTAGCTAAATTACTGTATAAAGCGGCACTAGGAGAGACTTTTATCCCCTGTAAATAGACTGCTTCTGCTTCTGTAAATTTACCTTGTTCTTTGTATAAAACCCCCAAGTTTAAGTATGTATTAACTCGATTAGGATCAATACAAATAGCAGATTGATAAGATTCTATTGCCTTTTCAAATTCTTGTTTACGCTGATAGGCTACACCCAGATTAAAATAAACTTCCCATAGATTATTTTGTTGTTTAAGAGCTTGGTTGTAATGATAGATGGCTTGGTCATATTGTCCTTCTTTTGCAAAAAGGTTAGCATTCTTAAAATGATCAATATTACTGTCTGCTATTTCCGCTATCTCTTGCTGAAACAACAACCGATCGGGATATAATTCTATACATTTTTGATAATAAATAAGAGCTTGGTCATAATCTGCTAGCGCCCGATGACACTTCGCTAAAAGATAAAAGGCATTAGTTGCTTCAGGATTTCTTTGAATTATCTCCTTGCACAAACCGATCGTTTCTGTCATATTACCCGATCGGAAAGATAACCAAGCCTGTTCTATTTTGGTTAGATTCATTCGTCTTTTAACTAAAGTCTTTTCATTTTAAGAGGAAACCCTCTTATTTTTTCAAATATGTTACCAGGGCTTGCAGTCCTAAACGGTAACTTTCCATGCCAAAGCCGCTAATCTGCCCGATACAAACCGGCGCAATTAGGGAGCGATGGCGAAATTTCTCCCTTTTGTGGATATTACTGAGATGTATCTCGACCGCAGGCAGATTTACGCCCGCAATCCCGTCTCTAATGGCAATACTGGTATGGGTATAGGCTCCCGGATTGATTACGATGCCATCAAATTTGCCGGGACAAGCATGGATTCGATCGAGTATTTCCCCTTCATGGTTGGATTGAAAGCAGGTGACTTGGGCGTTGAGAATTTTGCCATCCGCCACCAAAATCTGGTTGATTTGCTCTAAAGTGACGGTGCCATAAACAGAAGGCTCCCGCTTGCCTAACAAATTCAAATTGGGACCATGCAAAATCAAGATTTCCATCGATGATAAACTGATTGGGTTATTGTCATTTTCCCACTATGGGCGTAGAACTTCGCAGTTATGTTTACCTCGATAGCCTCCAAAAACAACACGCTGCCTTTATTGGCACGGTCGCTGTGGGTTTTCTGCCCCTGCCGGGAGATGCCTCCCTCTGGATTGAAATTTCCCCCGGCATTGAAATCAATCGAATTACGGATATTGCCCTAAAATCGACTAGGGTGCGCCCTGGGGTGCTGGTGGTAGAAAGGTTGTACGGTCTGTTAGAAATCCATTCTAGTAATCAGGGGGACACCCAAACGGCGGGTAGAGCAATCCTGGATGCGTTGGGGGTGAACCAAAGGGACTGCCTCAAGCCCCGTATCCTTTCTAGTCAGGTGATTCGCAATATTGATGCCCACCATGCCCAACTGATCAACCGATCGAGGAGGGGGCAGATGATTTTGGCAGGACAGACCCTCTATGTTTTGGAAGTGGAGCCGGCTGCCTATGCGGCCTATGCGGCTAATGAAGCAGAAAAGGCGGCTTTAATTAATATTTTACAGGTTAGTGCGGTTGGTAGTTTGGGGCGTTTATTCTTAGGAGGAGAAGAGCGGGATATTATGGCAGCCTATCGAGCGGTAAATGAGGTTTTAGCTAACTTGCCTGGACGTAGTTTTGATGATAGTCGCAAAGAGTAAAAGGATGAATATTGCTCTCTTTGGTACCAGTGCAGACCCCCCCACGATCGGGCATCAGGCTATACTACAATGGCTTAGTCAGCATTTTGATTTAGTGGTTGCTTGGGTATCAGATAATCCTTTTAAGTCCCATCGTAGCCCCCTCAATCATCGTTTAGAGATGGTCAGAATTTTGATCGAGGCGACGGATTTCTCGCGATCGAATGTAGAACTCCATCCCGAAATTAGTAACCCCCGCACTTTAATTACTTTGCAACAGGCTCAACAAATCTGGACCGATGCTAATTTTAGTTTGGTAGTAGGTGCGGATATTGTCCTCCAGTTGCCATCTTGGTACCGATCGGCTGAACTTTTAGCCCAAGTATCGATCGTGGTCATTCCCCGTAAAGGCTATGTTTTAACAAAAGAACAACTGCAAACGATCGAGGCGCAAACCAAACAAATAACGATCGCTGATTTAACGGTGCCTGGTGTTTCTTCTTCTAGTTTTCGAGAAAATAAAGACCGATCGGGTATGTCGAAAGAAGTGTTAGATTACATCGATCGGTGTGGTTTATACAATTAAAAGAACTAAGACAACCTTTTTGCTAGGGCTTGTTTTGCTTCTATTCTGTCATCAAAGGGATATTTTGTTGTGCCAATGATCTGATAGTCTTCATGTCCTTTACCCGCAATCACGATCGTATCACCTGGTTTGGCGGTCAAGACTGCTTCTTCGATCGTTTTTCTTCGATCGATTTCATAGAATACCTTACTATCATCTTTGATGCCTGCCTTTATGTCGGCTAAAATCCGCTCTGGGTCTTCGGTGCGGGGATTATCGGAAGTGACAAACACCCGATCGGCAAGACGATGAGCAATTTCGCCCATGATTGGTCTTTTTGTCCGGTCTCTGTCGCCGCCGCAACCAAATACAACAACTAAATTATTTTCGACAAAAGGACGCATCGCCACTAAGACCTTTTCTAAGCCATCCGGCGTATGGGCGTAGTCTACAACGATCGTTATATCTTGGGCTTCATCGACGGTTATTTTTTCTAACCTGCCCGGCACAGTCTGGAATTGGGGTAATCGCTCTTCGACAATCTTTGGCTCAATCCCCAAACTCAGGGCGACACCGACCGCCGCGATCGTGTTCATGACATTAAACTTGCCCACCAAACCCGATCGGAGGTCAACTATGCCCCAAGGTGTATGGAGTTGAGCAGTCACCCCGTTGGGACGAAAGACTAAACCAGTCCCATAGAGGTCTGCCCTTGGGTCATGGAGGCTGTAGGTCAGATAGCTCTTGCTAATTTCTGTCAATTTTTGACCATAGAAGTCATCCCAATTTAATAGGGCAGTCCCATAGAGATACTGGGGCGTAAACAAAAGGGACTTAGCCTCAAAATACTTTTCCAGGGTGCCATGATAGTCCAAGTGGTCTTGGCTCAAATTAGTAAAAACCGCCCGCTGAAATTCACAACCCCTTACCCTGCCCTGGTCCAAGGCATGGGAACTAACCTCCATAATCCCCAAGTCAACGCCCTGGTTGATAGCAGCCCTCAAGGTTCTTTGTAAGTCCACCCCAAAGGCGGTGGTGAGTTGGGCAGTTTCCTGATAGCCACGCCAGCGATTGTAGAGGGTGCCCAAAAGCGCCGTATTAAAACCTGATTGCAATAAGAACTCAATGATATGGGTAGTAGTAGTCTTGCCGTTGGTCCCGGTCACCCCGACTAATTGCAAATGACGGGAGGGATAATCATAAAATTCATTTGCCAAAATACTACAGGCTTCATTGATGTTTTTGACTCGATAAACCCGATCGTGGTTGATGGCAATACATTCCCCTACTACCGCCCCAATTGCTCCTCTCTCCAGAGCTTCTAGGGCAAATTCTCCCCCATCTACCTTACTGCCAGGCATTCCAATAAATAAATTACCAGGCTCTACCCTGCGGGAATCGGTCACTAGCCCCGTTACGAGGCCCTCTTGGTAGCAGGAAAGCCCGATCGTGTTTAAGAGATGGGATAACAACATAAAATTTATTAGTGCTGGTGGTAAATCATACTCTATTAGTAAACAATTGTTAAAGAAAGTCCCATCAATTTAACGAAATATTGAGAAAACAACAAAAATTTCAAGGATTGTCCTAATCTGTATGGGTAATTATTCAACCTATTTTATTAAAAATTTATGTATAGAAACTCTACAAAAGACCCCTTAGTAGCCGCAGTTACAGCAGCGATCGGGGCTGGTACCGTTGCCGCCTATAGCGTGAGCCGTGGGCAAAATCTGCTGGTTGGTATTGGGGTTACCTTATTTGCGACTGTTGCTGCCTTAGTAATCGACCAATTGTTTTTTGAATAGCCATCTTTTTAGTGGACTATTTATTCAAATGACTGGGTGGGTGCTTAATTTTTCTTAACTGAAGAAATATCACATAAGAGAAATCTAAAACCCATCTTCTATGGACATCTGTCTTTCAATGCTGGGTAGGGGTCTTACGTCAATGTAGTCTTGGGCAAACTTCTTAAGCCCCGCATCTTGGCTGTAGATACACTTTGCGCCTCTTGCGATTGCTGTGGCAGTAATCATGTAGTCAGCTTTCATTTCTGCCCTTGATATTCCACTCTCATCTTTAAGTTGCTTTTTGTTCCTCCACATCTCTGCAAAATGGAGAGCAGCCTGTGTATCAAAGGGTGGAACGATATGCAAACCTGGTTCTAAAGCACATAGAATTTCTGCAACAACCACTGACGGAACCATAATATCAATTCCATCTTTTTCGCACTTAGCTTTATCTATGTTGTCTTCCTGTCCGGGAGTTGCTTGCCTTTTAACACCCCAAATAATTATTTGTGTATCAAAACAAACTAGATTCATTTACATCCCCAGACAGTCCATAGCGTATTTCAGAGACAAAACGATCCACGTCTTTTACATTATCAAATGAATCTCCAATTAAGTTAGCTAATTCTTCAAAAGCTTTTGAAGCTGAAGTTTGCTCATAATCAGAAATATCGATTACATGAAAATTTTCAATTTCAAAGGTTTCAGAATTCCATTCTGCAACACCACGCAACTCTACTCTTGAGTAAAGTTTAGCACCTGCTTTCTTAGCTATTGCCTTACTTGTACTACAGTAAATAATTTGACTGTCCAGAGTCTTAAACTGAATTTTAGGTTCTGCCCCATCCACACGAGTTATTTCTCCATGTATAGTTGTTTCCCCTGACAATGGATAAATATCAGGTATCTGAGTTTCAGGAGTAAGAACAGCTAATGGTTTCAATCTGCCATTCTGAGTGAAGAACTCAGCATTACATTGGTGTCGTCGTATAAAAGCAGATAGTTTTCTCAGAGAGTTAATAGCACCAATTGGTAATATGCCAAAATTATTTTCTGTAATTGATTTTGTTATACGACGTGTGGCAGGTAGAGTTAAATTTGTCAAATTCGGGGAAAACTCTAAACCAATACTTCCTTGAAGAATACTCTTTAAGCCAATTACTATAGCCTCTTTCTTTATCTCTGGGTGGTCACGAATCACCATAGAGGCTATCATATCTTCAACAGATTCGATGACTTCCGCAATCTCCTTAGAGCGAATTTTGCCTGGTGACATCCCTTCACCAGTCAGAAATATTTTTACTGTCATATCCTGAGCCATGAATTATTTCACTGCCTTGGATTCTAAGAAATTAATAATATAATATTTTGTTATTACTGTAAAGTGATTAAGAGTGAAGATTAAAATATACTAGCTATTGGTCTTAAAATCGCTATAAATTGAATACTATTCCTTCTTTGAGTGGCTTGAATAATAAATCTTTACTTCTAGCGATGTGGCTCTTCCCTATTAGAGAAATAGAAATGTGCTAAAAATGAGGGGCAAAGCCACTAAACTTTATCAAGTTTTAAGTTTATCTGTCTAGGAATACTAAAAATAGTTATATTAAAGGCTGGTACAGTAACTCATCGATCGGTATTATGGCGACAATTCCTGACCCTTCCCTTACTGATCTTGCCTTGGGTATGGTTTCTACCCAGAGTTATCCAGCGATCGTGGGTACGGCTGATATGATGCTCAAGTCGG
>Ga0272446_1002521_pt1 | contig 24768 bp, 17 predicted proteins | sample YNPCB0061_FD_194587 | JGI IMG/M metagenome (GOLD analysis project Ga0272446, IMG submission 194587) | Hot spring microbial mat communities from Yellowstone National Park, WY, United States - YNP-CB-006-1 | ecosystem: Environmental > Aquatic > Thermal springs > Hot (42-90C) > Sediment | place...
TGCCAGAAACACTCCGCACTTCGCCCACAAGATAAATTCCCAGGTTGCGCTGTAAATCTCGAATAGAAACTTGGGCTTGAGCGACTGGGGCAATCGTTAAGACCATAACAGCAACTAGGATCAGAAATCCTGTCCATTTCATAGCAGCCTAGCCTCTACTCCTATTGTGCGCTCATGACAGTTCGTGTAATCAGTCCTTCGCTTTCAATCATTGAGGCTTGCAGCAGCTTGCTACTGTCCTTTTAACTATTCAGTGCGGCTAGACAAGCCTCTGTCGTGGGAAAAATCTCAAAGACTTCTTCCATGCCAGTCAATTCAAATAACATGCTGGGTTGGGTGCCAACAGCACAAAAACAAAGTCGCCCCCCCACAGCTCTGACGGACTTGAAACTAATGGCCAACTCCCCTAGGCCCGAACTATCAATAAATCGGGTCTCAGACAGATCAAGCAAGATATGCCGATGCCCTGAATCCAACGAGCTTTGAATTTTTGCACGGATACTTGCGGCACAGCCCTCGTTCAAAATATCTGGTAGCCGGATCGTTTCAATGCTCGAATTCATCATGAACACCTGCATCCTCAAAGCTAAAGATTTTCTTTGCATTTACCGAAACATAGCAAATTGCTGGTAGCAGTCCAAGAATTTTTTTATATTTTTCAACCCTCTCTATAAATTAAACCTTGTGCTCGTCCAGAATGCTTACAGGGTCAACTGGCTCGCAAGGAAACTCAGTGGTTTGCTCGAGATCTCGTTATTCTTATGAATTGAATTGAAAACTGGTAAAGGTCGCTGCTTTCCAGAAAGTTTTCCTGAGCGACAATATAAAGCTATCCGGAGGCGGCAACATCTGGTGTGGAAAGGTCAAATAGGGGAGATAAAACCAGTGCTTACTTATGGAAGCATTGGAGTAGTACTCTCTGACTATCTCAGGCTAGTGTTCCGTTAGGAAAATTTGATGGGACGCAGACTCTCAAAATTTAACCCTCATCGGCTTTCCGGTGCTCAGTTACCTATCTCTGATTTGATCGGCTCCTGGATTTCTGGGTTAGTTCAATGACTCGGCTCGCTGTTGATGCATCCTATTGCTTGATTGGCGATATTGGCAAAAGCCTTTTCTCCGGTATTTGTACCAATGCTGCTCTTGTTGCAAAGGGTTGCCCAGTTGTGTCTAGGAATGACTGAGCCAAAATCATGGAAACCTCACGATCTTGCAGAATGCTCATTCAATTGACAGGTTCATCGGTCAGGTTAAAGAGGCTTAACTCAGTCTGGATGACAATCCGTTGTTTCTCTACACCAATCTTCAGCGCGCTGGAGCTTGGTTGATTAAGGGATTGGAGGCTTAAAAAGTGTAGGATTTACGCCTCAGTCGCAGTTGCGCCTGGTGGAGCATGCCTAGTCTCTGTTCTAATTTCTTTTCCTACCGGTATATTTGGGCTTAAAAGAATCCACTTACGTACTTCGCTGAATTCGGTTGATTCAAATGGCTACAGGGTTTTTCAGTGGTGCTGGCAGTCATCGCACTCATTCCATTACCGCCAACCAGCGATCGCGGCGGGCCATCTTCTTGTTGACATTGACAACCACTTTACTGGGGATCATCGCTGCCCGCTTGACCCAGCTTCAGCTCGCGCAAGGAACCTATAACCGCGAATTGGCTGAGCAAAACCGCATCTCTCTGGTGCCGCTTCCCTCTGATCGAGGCATTATCTTTGACCGCAAAGGCAAAGCCCTGGCGGCTAGCCGCCTAACCCGTGCCGTTTACCTATCCCCCCGTGAGCAAACCAAAGAACAGTGGGTCAAGACAGCGGCAATACTGAGTCCGATTTTAGATAAACCCGCCAGCGAAATCTTGCGCCAGTTAGAAGTTGCGGGCTATCGCTCGGCAATGCCGGTTCGCATCAGTCGGGATCTCTCTCCGGCCGCATTTATTGCCCTCAATGAGAAGCTGCCCTTGTTGCCTGGGGTGGAAGTTCAGGGGGAGTCGAGTCGGGCCTATCCCCATGGATTTTTAGCGGCTCATATATTGGGGTACGTAGGCGAAGCAACTGCCGAAGATCTTAAAGCTCACCCCGACTACCCGATGGGCATGATTGTTGGTCAAGCGGGGATTGAGCGGATTGCTAATCAGGAACTCAAGGGAGTTTGGGGTGGGCAACTGATTGAAGTCGATGCCCGGGGTAAACAGGTTCAACGCTTAGGCTATAAGCCTGCCCAAGGCGGCAAACCCGTTACCCTTACCGTGGATCTGGCCTTGCAAAAAACGGCTGAGAGTTCTCTGGCTAATCGCAAGGGAGCAGTGGTTGTTTTAGATGTTAAAACTGGGGCAGTACTGGCGATGGCGAGTGCCCCCACCTTTGATCCCAACTTATTTACTCGGCGTGTGACTAATGCCGAATGGCAACGGTTACAGGCTCAAGATAAACCCTTTCTCAACCGGGCGCTCCAGGGTTATGCCCCCGGTAGCACCTTTAAGATTGTGACCAGCGTCGCGGGGATCGAGTCGGGCCAATTTACAGCGAGTTCTACTCTGATGACTTTCCCAGCGCTCAATTTGGGAGGGCATCTGTTTCATGAGCATGGAGGCAGTGGCTACGGGGTGATTGGCTTCCGTGAGGCTCTGATTGTTAGTAGCAATACCTTTTTCTATCAGGTTGGTCTCAAAGTAGGCCCAGAGCAGATTTCTAAATGGGGAAAGCGCTTAGGGATCGGCACGACTAAACTGGGTTTAGATGGAGAAAGTTATGGCTCATTGCCAACCCCAGCGGAAAAGGAAGCTTTGTTTAATGAACCCTGGTATGGGGGTGATACGGTGAGTATGTCAATTGGTCAGGGGTTGGTGCAGGTAACGCCCTTGGAGATGGCCGTAATGGTCGCCGCGATCGCCAACGGTGGTTACCGGGTAAAACCTCATCTCCTCGCCAGTCAAACCAATACAGCGGCCATGAAGCCTGAGCCAACCCAGATGGCTCCTGCCACTCTAGCAGTGATCAGGGAAGGTTTGATTGGAGTCGTACGTGAAGGCACCGCTCGCAGCTTAAATGATGGTAAGGTTCCCCTATCGGCAGGCAAAACCGGCACAGCAGAAGTGCCTGGACAAAAGGATAATTCGCTCTATGTTGGGTTTGCTCCCGCCGATAAGCCCCAAATTGCGGTTGCGATCGTTGTGGAAAAAGGTGGATATGGCGCTCAGTCGGCAGTTCCTATTGCCCATGAGCTTTACAAGACCCATTTTGGGGTGAAACCATCTCAGCCAGGGGCAACCCGACCAAATGTAGCTGGCCAGTAATATCAGTAGTAAGAGTGTTGCAAGGTCATTAAATGTCTCTGGATCGGGTTATTTCTTTAAGACATTCTGCGTTTCCTGGTGCTCGGCGAAACATCGAAGGGAGAAAGCTCCGCAATTCAGCTGAATTTGATTGAACCCACCTACTTATCGGTTCAGTAGATTACAAAGTCCCCTGTAGACACTGAATCTTCAAAGTCCCCCAGGATTGGGGGATTGAGGGGGCGAAAAGGCTGCCAACTGCAACCGACCAGACTTGTGTAGACACCGTAGAAGGAAGGAAAGAGGAGCAGGAAAACCCTTCAAAGTCCCTTTGCTAGATTGGGAAAAGGATTTCAGGCGAGGGCTGAATTGCAACGGAGAGCCTATTTTTGATCTACTAAGGTTGCATTTTGAATGCTGCGTAGCGGTACTAGCGCAAAGAGCTGGTACGCTGCCGATAGGCCGTTGTACTAAGCCCAGTCCCAACATCTCGCTGATCGGGGGGGATCTGCTGGTTCATTCTGGCGACTCGATCCGCCGCTGCCGGGTGAGTACTCAAGAAAGTGGGTGGCGAAGAGGCACTCACAAGTTTTTGCATAAAGGCGGGTGCGGCTGAAGGTGCATAGCCCACATTCATTAACATCTTGAGGCCAAGCTCATCCGCTTCATATTCGGCATTGCGACTGTGGGGACGGCGAAGGGCCAACTCCACCCCGAGAGCAACGGCACGACTACGGTTTAGTCCTGCTGCTGAAGCACCTAAGCCAACCGTGGCCATTTCCTTCATTTGGTTAACTGCGTGTCTGCCAACTACGTGGCCAATCTCATGACCAATGACGCTGGCTAGTTGCGCTTCATTATCAGCAGCTTTGATCAGGCCGGTATTGATATAAACAAACCCGCCCATTGTGGCAAAGGCGTTAATGCGGTTATCATCAACGACCTGAAAAGTATAAGGAATCTGGGGACGGGTACTGGCCTTTGCCAGGCGTTGACCAATCTCATCGATGTAGTTGGCGAGGGCGCGATCGCGGGAAATTCGGGCCTGCCCGCTGCGAATAATCTGCTCATTGATTTGACTACCAAGGGCCACCTCCTGCCGATCCGATAGGTTGGCCAGTTGTATCACCTGCACCCCACGCAGAATCAACTCAGCCCAAGGCAAAGCCTGCGCTACAATGGGTTGCCCAAGCACCAGCCCCAAAGCAACCACCAGGGAAAGAATGGGGTAAACAATGCGACGGCGAAATGAACGAATGGGAGGAAAACCAGAGCTAAACATAAGACAGTTGGAATGAGGAACGTTTGCGATGCCCAACCCAAGTATGCCCTGAACCTCTCAGCCTTAGCAAAAACGTCAGGATCTGGATAAGACATACTTTTTAGCGGTGACAGAATCAGAACCTGGATGGTTCCCCAACAACCCCCATTTTGAGCAGGGAAAGGTCTGTCAGATTTGAGCAGGGAAAGGCATGTCAGAATACTGATGCAAAATCGCTGCACTACTCTACAGTAAGTTTTGATATAATTAAAAATCCTTGCTTCTTCTACCAGAAGCCATTCAGTCCATAAGGAGCGAATTTTTGTCATGACTAAATTGTACGAAACAATGTACATCCTCCGTCCTGATTTGGGTGATGAAGCGGTTGATCAGGCGATCCAAAAATACCAGGGAATTTTGGCTGAAAACGGGGCAGAAATCCTTGAAACCCAACATCGTGGTAAGCGGCGACTTGCCTACGAGATTGATCGGCACCGCGAGGGCATTTACATTCAAATGAACTATCGCGGTGATGGTAGCCAAATTGCAACGATGGAGCGGGCAATGCGCCTGAGCGAAGAAGTCATTCGTTATTTAACCGTTCATCAAGAAGAACCGAAGCCAGTTTCTGAAGAGGTTGCTGCCGAAGCGTAAGATTGTGAACTAAATCAACCGAATGCCTTAAAACTTGACTGCAGAGCAGGGAGAACACCGAATTATTCCCTTTGTATCTCTGTAGTCAAGTTTTAGCTAATAGAGTCCTGATTCCAACAGGTGGACACTGCATTTGCCTGAAATATTTGCCTGGTAGCGGCTGCCCAAGGGCGAATGGGTGCGATCGCCAAGCCAACCCATCAGAGGGCGTTGACAGCATCCCAGGTATTGCCTACCAGCAATATTGACCCAACAAAGGCGAGATTGAGACCCGCAACATTGGTCAGAGAAAACAACAGAAAGAAAACCAGAATACTGCCGGGAATTTCACTTGACATTTCTCCTACCCTGTAGCCTGGCTTTGTTCGCAGATCAGGGGGCGCAGCGTTGGAAGAAACCGGTAGGTTTATTACTGCAAGAAATTTGTTTGCCATCCGAAGCATCGTTTGGTCAGAAAGCTGGGGCCAAAACCAATCGCTCAAACGCCAATTCTGAGCTTAGTTACCCGTTCAATCTAACTTGACAAGCCAGGAGAGGGTGGGCAGGAATGAAGGACAACTTTGGCTGAATCTCTCAGGGCCGTTACACTAAGAAGGAGTTTAGCCTTGAGTTTTGCCGAAAAAACGGTCTTTAAAGGTTTCTAAACGCTATGGCACAGTCCTTTAGTATTCAAGCCCCCTTTCAGCCGACGGGTGACCAACCCAAGGCGATCGCCCAACTTGTCGAATCGATCAATCGCGGCAACCGCTACCAGACTCTGCTGGGTGCTACGGGTACAGGCAAGACTCATACCATTGCGCGTGTGATTGAGCAAATTGGCCGACCAACCCTGCTGTTGGCCCACAACAAAACCCTGGCGGCGCAGCTCTGCAATGAGTTGCGTGAGTTTTTTCCCCATAACGCGGTGGAATATTTCATCAGCTATTACGACTATTACCAGCCCGAAGCCTATATCCCCGTTACCGATACCTACATCCAAAAAACAGCGTCGATCAATGATGAGATTGACATGCTACGCCACTCCGCCACGCGATCGCTGTTTGAGCGCAGAGATGTGATTGTCGTAGCCTCGATTAGTTGCATCTATGGCTTAGGCATTCCCGCTGAATATCTGAAAGCCTCAATTCCCCTGCGAGTAGGAGAAGAAAAAGACCCCCGTCAGATTATCCGCGATCTGGTCTCAGTACAATACAGCCGTAACGATTTGGATTTAGGTCGGGGTAAGTTTCGCATCAAAGGGGATGTTCTGGAGATCGGCCCTGCTTATGAGGATCGCATCATTCGAGTCGAATTTTTTGGCGAAGAAATTGAAGCCATTCGCTACATTGACCCGGTCACTGGTGCAACCCTGCAAAGTATGGAAGGGGTAAATGTTTACCCAGCGCGTCACTTCGTCACTCCAGAAGAACGACTACAGGCCGCCTGCGATGCGATTGAAATTGAACTAAAGGAACAACTTGCCTACTTAGAAAGTGAAGGAAAATTGCTGGAAGCCCAGCGGCTGGAACAGCGTACCCGCTACGATCTGGAAGTGCTCAGAGAAGTGGGCTTTTGCAACGGCGTGGAAAACTACTCTCGCCACCTCGCTGGACGGGAAGCTGGCGCTCCACCAGAGTGCTTGATCGATTACTTTCCCAAGGATTGGTTGCTGGTGATTGATGAATCCCATGTGACGATTCCCCAACTGCGGGGGATGTACAATGGCGACCAATCGCGCAAGCGGGTGTTGATTGAGCATGGATTTCGTCTGCCCAGCGCTGCCGACAACCGCCCGCTCAAAGCAGAAGAATTTTGGGACAAGGTCGGGCAGTGCATTTTTGTCTCGGCGACTCCCGGCGATTGGGAGCTAGAGATTTCTGGACACAACGTAGTGGAGCAGGTGATTCGTCCCACTGGGGTGCTAGATCCAGAGGTATTTGTGCGCCCTACCCAGGGCCAGGTGGATGACCTCTTTGGCGAGATTCAAGAGCGGGTGCAACGGGGCGAACGGACCCTGGTTACCACTCTGACTAAACGCATGGCTGAAGATCTGACGGAATATTTTCAAGACCGGGGCACGCGAGTGCGTTATCTCCATTCGGAGATTAACTCGATTGAGCGCATTGAGATTTTGCAAGACCTGCGAGAGGGGGTTTTTGATGTGTTGATTGGCGTTAACCTATTGCGAGAAGGATTGGATCTGCCAGAGGTTTCGCTGGTGGCGATTCTTGATGCTGATAAGGAGGGCTATCTGCGGGCAGAGCGATCGCTGATTCAAACCATTGGGCGGGCGGCGCGTCATATCAACGGTCAAGCGATTCTCTACGCCGACAACATGACCGACAGCATGGCCAAAGCGATTAGCGAAACAGAGCGACGGCGGGCTATTCAAATCGCCCACAACGAAAAGCATGGAATTACGCCCCAACCCATTGTGAAACGCTCCAGTAATTCGATTCTTTCCTTCTTAGAGGTGTCGCGGCGGCTCAATGCTCAGGAGCTAGAGCAGGCTTGTGACCCGGCAATCAACCTTCCCCTAGAAGAAATTCCTGAATTGATTACTCAGCTAGAAGCTCAGATGAAAGAATCCGCCAAGAAGCTGGACTTCGAAGAGGCCGCCAAATATCGCGATCGCATTAAGCAACTGCGCGATAAGCTTTTGGGGCGATCCTCCTCGCATTAAAGCCCAGCCATCCACAACTAGAGTAAGTTTTCTGGCTAGCAGTGGCATGCTCCTATGTCAGAGCTAACCACAGTTCCGGCTAACACTCAAGCTTGCTGCCGCCGGCGACGACGTGCCCCAGCGAAACCTGCCCCAGCCAGAGCAAGGCCAGCCATAGTCGTGGGTTCAGGAACTGCTGTTGCCGTTTCAGCCTTGATAGCTACCCCATCATTGCCGCATTCCAGGAAAACGTTTGCCAGAAAAGAACCACTGGGCAGCAGAGAGCGATCAAAGCTAAAACCAAAAATCTGACTACCACCTGCATTGCCAAAGTTTAAGCCAGTGGCCTGCAAATCGTTGGCAAATAACATCGTGATATCACCAATCTTATTCCCAGAGGCGATCGAGGTTTGAATACTCCCTGAACCGTAGTAATTCAGCACCTCAGCTTTGGTCTGGAGACCATTGTTACCCTGGGTATTTTGCCGATCAAAGCCTGCATTGTAGTAGCTGTTGAGGTTGGCATACCCCACATTGGCAGCCGTTACACTGGTGGTTGAAACGTTAGAGTAAATGCCAGCAGCTACGAGGGTGTCATTGGTGTCAGCAAAGCGAACGCCAAACAAATTACCCTGGGCATCATTAAACTTTTCGCCAGTGAAATTAAAGAATAAGTCGCCCCAGCCAATATTCTTATCGGCCGCCTGCGCGTGATAATTCCCGGTGAGGGGTGTATTGCCCGTTAAGGCGACAAAAACTTTATCATTCTCGACTTTCATAGCCATGCCACGAATGTCATACTTGCTACCACCGGAGCCATCCCCAGCAGCATCAAAGCTATAAAACCAATCGCTGCCCAGGCTAAATGCGTGGGCAGGAGTTGCTGCAACGCTTAAGCCAGTGGATAAGAGGCTCAAGCCGATCAAAAGTTGATGCAATTTCATTTGTTGACAACCTCGTATGATAGGTGACGATGATGAGATTCATGACAGGGAACGTTTATAGAGAAGATTACTTCTGTGTCTTACGATACCAGCACGCCCCGATCACCCCAGTCATTTGATGCGATCGCACCCGACTTCACATAATTTCTAAAGCTACCGGTCTTTTTTTAATGGCTCGGTAAAAGCGTCTGATGCCAGCCGATGGTAGTCATCGCAATAGACCGTAAATATACAGATTGATTCGATTCTAAGCTTGTTAAGCAGGTTGGCGTTCTTAATAGTAAGAAAAGAGAGCTTGGGGGTTGCGCCCCTAGCCTGGATTACTGACCAACTGCTGACACCTTGATGGTAGAAACACCTCAAAATACAGACTGTTTTTTTAGACAAATCGCTAGATTGGCTTCTTGGTAAGTCTTCCAGCAATTTTCCGAAATTGTCATGAATTATGCAGCTTAAGTACTCAACCGCCATACTAGGTGGGCTTTTTGACGCGCTAGTGAGCAACCCAGTGCTGCCCGATCTGGGCAAATCGCTAAAACGGTAAGGTGAAGGGTGCAATTGGTTCAATATCGGGGTCATGGCCACCCACTTGATTGCTCCGCAGGATCCAGACGACTCCGCCTTGTTGCAAAAAGGTAGTCACAATTGTGTCGCTAGCAAGGCGGGGCAACATAGTGCGCCAACTGATTAATCCACGTCTTAAGGCTTGAAAGGGGGCATCTTCGAGGGTAGAGCCTAATAACAGGGCGTTTTTTTCCCAGTCAGAGCGAGCGTTCCCAAAGGTGAGCAGGCGGCGCATCAGCGATCGCTTGAGCGATCGCAACTGTTGATACCGCCGTTGCTGATCTGGCTGTTGCGCTAGGTGTCGGGCGATCGCGGGATGGGTTTGAATCCATTTCTCAATTTGGCGAATGCTGGCGTAAAGCGCCTGATTTGAGTCTTGGGCACAATTATTGGCAGGGCCGACATAGGTAGCCCCAGTTCCATCGCCAACGCGATAGCGGGCGGTCATTCGCTCTAGTTGTTGCAACATCAGCCCCAGAGGAGAGATGGCGGGCGTGGGTTGCTCTAGGGGCAAATTGCTCAGGTCAAAGGGGGCAGTAAATGCTTCTAGCTGGATCAGAATATCAGAGACGGGCCGAGTTCCCAGCCAACCAAACTGGCGATCGCCCATGTAGCGAGTCCAATGCAAGCTGCCCGCAATAATGCCATCCGCATTATGGGTATAGACCTGATGATAAATGATGTCAAAGCGCTGCTCTCCAGCCAGAGGTTCCTCTACTACCTCTGCAACGCCGTAGGCAAAGTGGCCAAAGTAAACAGGGCCACGGGCAGGTGATTCCGCTTTAGCGCCACCAATGCCACCATAGACATGCACCAGTAAGGCACGGGAGCCGATGCGCCAATCTTGCAGTGCCTCCTGGGTCGAGCACCGGGACGGGGCAATCAGCACAGAATCGATCTGGCCTTTTTTAGTGGCCAGATTTTCCCATGCCAATCGCTTTAGATAGGTTTGGGCAGTGGCCTGATCACGAATCATCTGTAGCGGTTGAACTCGCAGCAACGCTCGGGGAGCGATCGCCTGGACGACAAAGATCCCGACTGAGTTTTTCGCCCCATAGATATACCAGCCCATTTGATTCAGGGGCGATCGCTCAATTTGATCCGTCGTGGAAAAGGCAATCCCCTCTCGGTTAGGAATCACCTTAGGGAGGCTTACGACTTCCTGCGGCCCATCAAACTGCCCCGAAGTGCGATTAAAATGCACCACACAAAACTGGTCACTATTGGCCAGGGGTTCTACAAATTGCACCAACCCATAAAATCGCCCCGTGATTTGTACTGGTTCTTGCCGAATAAAGAGGACAACATCCTCCCCGGCCAGCCCTGGCTTCACTTCAACCTGCAATAGCTGGACGACCACATCATCGCGGGGATGCGCCCCAGCCAACGACTCTAGGGGATCCACCTGCCGCCAGTGATTAATCCGCTCTGGATGCACAACCCCCTGGCGCTGGGTATACTCTGCGGCTTCGCTAAAGTGCAAGTCGCAGGTCACAGCCTGAACCCCTTGCTGCACAACCGGGTCGTTACTCCAGCAGAGCCGAACCGTTCTGCCTACCAAATGTTGATAGCCGACAGCCGCGTGGTGCACTTCAAACCAAACACCACGAAACCGTTGATGCCGCTCTGGCAAAATTAATCGCCCCATCCAGGGGGCAATGGGGCGATAGAGCAGGGAATCAACGACCTGATCGAGTGGGTAAAAATCGCTGGCTACCCATTCGGCCTGTTGAAACAGCTCGTAGTTACTAGGTCGGCGTTTGCTAATGGCCGCTGGAGGGAGCCAGTGCCCCTGGGCGATCGCCGTTACCCAGTCGAGAGTTTGTTGCAGGTAGGTGCGACCATCGGAGAGGTATCGATTCGGATCAAATAGACCACCGGGGACATTGTGACCCACTGGCCCCAGGGAAATCAGGCTGATTTTGCCCTGGCGTTTGGCCCGGTTCCAATAAGAGAGGGTCAACAGTCGCCAACGCCGGGGAAACATGATGGCTGCTAGCCGCTCGATCGGGTCTTTTTTGCCCGCCAGGTGGTAAAGGTGTTCCACAGCCAACAGATTGACGTTGCCGCTGATGGCCCCACCCAGGGAAATAATTTCAATCGGTGCTCGCAGCGCTTCGCGCAGGTAGGGAGCGGCGGCGGCAGCGATCTGGGCACCCCCACTGTAACCAATTAGGATGAGAGGGATATGGCTACCGACTTCGTAGCCATGATGTAGCAGACCATTGCAGATGACTTGGGCCACACCCCGATTATAAATGGCTCCATAGCGATGGTCGGCAGAAACGGCGACCACCAGCATATTCCGCAGATTCACCAAAAAACCCAGAACCACGCCCCGGCGCTGCGATCGCCAGTGTTCGGTAAGTCGCCAAAAGAATGCCAGAGGCCGCTGTCCCGTGAGGGGGTTATTGAGCACGGAGTAGGGCAAAATCCCCTTAATCACTCGGATATCGTCGGGCAAGATGATTTCTAATTCTTCTAAAAAGCGCTCTACCGTTGGCAAGTGTTGATGATTGGATTGCCCGACTCCATCCAGGTAGATCACGTAGCGGCTAGCCGCTTGGCCCGGCACCACTGGAGTGGTCAAAATTCCTGGATGGGTGCTTGTTTCCAGGCGATCGCCATACCAGCCAGCCCACCAGCCTAGAGCCTCCAAAGGGGCAATCATCGCCGCCGCCACTAAAGAAACCATGCCAATCCATATCAGGTCGATGGTCAAGCGCTCGTAGAAGCGGAGCCGGTTGTACCAATCGGGTAACCATTCCTTCAGCGGGGAAAGCAAAAATATCCCCAGCCCCAGAATGAGTAGCATTAAAACACTGCCAAAGAGCCAAAGAGCCAAAGGGGATAGGGAAGAAGTTTGAGTACCATAGGCAGGAGGCAGTGGCTCATCCAGACCAACCGCTACATTTTCATTGTCAACAGGCTGACTGCCACTAGAAACTTCCCAGGGGGTTCCCCCAGCTTGCAGCAACTCTCGCAGATCGCGGTTGCCCTTCGCCAGAGTGACTCCCGACACCACATTCAGCAGCCAATTGCCCAGGTTTGCCAGGGGTTGACCAATGGTGCGCTCTAAGATTTGCAGCACGACCCACCCTAAAAAGACATAACTGATGGCCTGCCATCGGGTCAGATCCGCTACAACTGCAACCCCTACCACCATGGCAATGAGATGCCAGCCAGAGAGCAACCAGCCCAGGGGTGCTCCCAGGTAAGGCATTGCCGCTAGAAAGCTAAACAAGAGTGGCACATAGCTAATCCCCAGGACGTTGGCAATCGTGGCAAAGGAGAGGGGAGTGGTGAAGGGGGCACGGCTGACTAGCCAGGTGCTTACAACCAGAAAGAAATAACCGACCACAAACAAAATGGCACCCACTCCCAGGGTGAGAATAAAGCGAGCAGGCCGCACCCGATTAATAAAAAGCATTAAACTTTGGGCGATCGCTGCTGCTAAACCCGCTCCTAAAACAATTGCTACCACGGCGGGTTGCCCAAAGGGCTGGGTCGCGGCCCAGCGAAAAACCTCACCCTCTAGGGCAAAGACCCCACCCACTAATTCCCAAAAGAGATTCAACCACTCCATGCACGTTTTGAAATCGCATTAATGAATCAAGCTTATTGTGGCATTGCCCTGGCCAATCCTGGTGTGTTCTGCCGAGAATGTCACGCCATCCTCTGACTGCTTAGAAAGCCATTAATACTTCGGAAAAAGGCAGCATCTTTGGGTTATGGCTGGTCGCTATGAGAAACATGGCGACGGCGGGTTAGAAAGCCGACCTAGCATTGGTGGTTGAGCACTTGGTTGTGTCCTCAGTTTTCTAACCAAAGCGATAACTATAAACCCATGGTCCCTTCCGTCCTGATTGTCATCAATCCCAGACAACCAATACTGGTGAAACCTTCTCACTACGTGCGTGTTTCAAGCGGCCTTGACCACAGATGGATTGCCACCGTGATGGCCTGGTAGGGCCATCCCCTTCAATCGTTTACCATGGCCATCACCTTTACGGGTCGCCTGAACCAGGGAAAAGCCGTAAGAGTCATCAAGCAGAAGAAAGTCAGATCAGTTCTTCTTCATCAATTCTTTTTTTATTCTCTATAGACACAAAGATTTGATCAGTGATAATCCCGGTTTGATTCGCCTGCGGGTTACGATAATCCCAACAAAAAGGGCAGCTTTAATGGCGGAAGTTCTTTTGCGATCGCACTCAACCGATTATCCACAACATTTCTCAAAGCCACCGTCTAAATCCTTAGCTGGGGTCTTCCGTGTTCCTGGTGATCAGTAAAGCTGATTTACTAAGCAACCTCCTACTAAGTCAAGTTTGCTGGAGCAGTACCCTGATGCGGATGACCGTAATGACAAGCGCACGGATTGTTTGAAGTTGCTGTTTACTGGATGGATCCACTGAATCGTTATGAATAATTATTTCAATATCACTAGTCTTAAATTGCTGGGTTTCAAGCTGGCAAAAAGCCTGCGTCAACATAAAACGGATATTCTAATTGCGCTGGCATTAGCAGTGGCGATCGCCATTCCCACCCATATTGGCACTTACCAGATTCCAGACCCGGTGATTACCGATTTTTATGCCCAGGATGTCTGGTTTGGGAGTGATATTCCCACGGTTTTTGGCAATATCACCAGCTTCAAAAGTGATTTTGGCCGCAATAACAAGCATCCCCTCTTCCCTCTGCTGATTTTCCCCCTTGTGTTTGGGCTGAGCAAGCTGTTGCTGCTAGACGTTTTGACAGCGGTGCGGTTGGTGGTGGTGCTAGTCGCCGCTGGATGGATGGGAGCACTTTATGCTCTACTCCGCTGCATGGGATTGCAGCGTCTAGATGCCAGCCTGTTTACGTTGTTGGGCGGAGTCAGCGCGGCTTCCGTGTTCTGGTTAGTGATTCCAGAGTCTTTTTCCTTTGGTTCGCTGACGATTGTGTTGGGCCTGATTTTCGCCACCTTGGCCCAATATCGTCTGTTTTCAACCCGTGGGTATGTGCTGCTAAATGTCATGACGGTCAGCATCACGATTACAAATGCCATAGTGGGCATTTTTACCACCGTTGTTAACCACCGCTGGCGCAAGGTGATTCAAATTGGGATCGCCGCCCTGGCACTTTCGACAGCGCTGTGGATTGTGCAACGGGTTGTGTTTACAAACTCGGGTTTTCCCTTTCAACCGGGTACTTTTATCGGCGAGAAGAAGTTTGTCTCGGTTCCCGGGAAGGGCGGCTTGCTTGCCATGCTGAGTTCCTTCTTTTACCAGACAATGGTGATGCCTGCAACAACTTGGCTCGATTCGTCCCTGCGACCGGATTGGGTTAAGCTCGAATCGGATGTGCTGAATCCCCTATCAGGGGGGCTTTGGGGTGCGATCGCCGTTGTTGCCTGGAGTGGTCTCTTACTGCTAGGGGTCTGGGGTTTTTGCTCAACTCAGCGACATCTAAAGTTGCGGATTGTTTTAGGGTTGACCCTGGCGGCTCAGTTGGTGATGCATAGCATTTACGGGGTCGAAGAAACCTTTATCTATTCTCTGCATTTCATTCCGTTATTGGTCATGTTGGCTGCCTTTAGCCTGTTCACGCCATTGCGGTTGGTTAGCCTGGTGCTAGCAGGGGTGCTAATCATTAGTGCTGGAATCAATAACCGAGAGCAGTTTAACCAGGTCGCAACGGCCCTCTGGAACTACGGCACTCCGCGCCAGCAAGTCGAAGCTCAGATGAAACTGCGTCCGCAGGATCCCTGGTTGCGATCAGAGGGGCCGGTGGTTTTAGCCCAGCCGGGTAGCGCGATCGCCCATAAGGCTTTTCACCAACCTGGCGGTGGCTTTAGCCCAGCCCCAGATAGTTTTGGTGTTTCTATCTGGGTAGTCGATAACCAGGGCAACTTGAAGGCCAGCAGTGATAGCATTCCCCTTAAGGATATTCAGCAGCGTTTATTGAACCCAACAGATCCAAAGCAACCGGGGATTGTGACCCAAACCCCCTATTACCGGGCATCCTGGTCTGCAACTCCAACAGGGGGATGGCAGCTTGACCTAGAAGCTAGTGCTGACAAGACAACGCAACCCCTGGTCGTGTTCCGGAGTGTAGGGCCAACTGGGAGTGCCCTTACCTCGTTGAAGTGGGATGGGCAGGTGCTGTCCCTGGGCGATCGCTGGCAGGTGAAAAATATCCCCACTACGGCCAGGGTTTATCTGGGAAGTGAACGGACGCCCGGCTGGGCCCAGGAAAAAACCTCTCGGTCAGAACAGCAAGATCCCCACGGCTGGGGATATGCCCAGATTGAGCTGGCTCAGGGAGCAAAAGGTCGCCTTGTGTTAGAACATAGCCAGCCTACCGGGGGTGAAACAACTGGGGAAACGTTGGCGATCGCCCCTGGGTTAACCCTCGATTTACCCAACGCCGAATTTGTCAATAGCCTCAATGCCCAGATCAGTCATTTGCTCATGGGGCTGGTGGGAACCCGCACCCGACCGACCGACCCGCTTAGCTATCCCTTACCTCGTTTTCGCGATGGGGCCTACCAGATGGTGGCACTGGCACGGGCCGGGCAATTGGATGTCGCGAAACAGCTCTCTACCTACTTTGCTGAGACAGATTGGGTCAATGGCTTTTTACCAGAGGCGGACATTCCGGCCCTAGGGATATGGGCCTTAACAGAGGTGGCCGACAGCATCAGGCAACCGACCTTTGACCAACAGATTTGGCCCCATGTGCGTCGCAAAACTGAGATCATCGAAAGCCTGCTTTCCAGCAATCGACCCGGTTTCCCCATTCTTGAGCAAGAACGCCTCCCCCATGTCGAATACCCTGATCTACTGCGGGTTGATTTGATCGGCGGCAAAATGGATAACACCCCTCATTCGGTGACACTCAACCCACTGGCCAACGCGATTAGCTATCGAGCACTTTTGAACGCGGCTGCATTGGGCGATCGCCTCAACCAACCAACGGCAGCCAAACGCTGGCGTTCTGAGGCTGAGCAGTTGCAGTTAAAGTGGCAAGAGCACAGCCAACAAGAGGTTTCATCACTAACCGATGGTCTGTGGCCCACCTGGATTGCGGCCTCTGAACAAACAAGGATGGCTGAAGGATTAGAGCAATACCTGCCAGCGTTGCCAAATGAAAGTGAGCTGGTTCAACCACCCTCCCAAACCCCCCAGCATGACCTAGCCACCGCCCATCAGTGGCTGTATCTGGGCCAACCTGACCGAGTCTGGCAAACCTTGAATGGCTTCTGGCAACATCAGGTATCTCCTGGCCTCTATACCTGGGCTGTGCACCGGCAAGAACTGGGTTTGACTCCAGAGCATCTTTCCCAATGGCATCGGGTGCGGGGTTGGTTCAATCCATCCCAAATTACCCCTCACTACTGGACTGTTGCAGAAATGGTGCTCCTACAGATTGATATGCTGGCTTATTTGGATCGATCAGCCCCATCACCAACGCTGGTGTTGGGAGCTGGTGTGCGAAAAGACTGGCTGAGTCAACCCCTGAGTGTCAAAGGGCTGCGTGTGGCTGGCCAGATGGTAAATTGGGCCTGGGATGGAAAACAAATGACCGTAGAGGTGACGGGTGACCCGCCCACAATTCGACTGGGATCCGTCTTCCCAGCAGGGATTCCCATCAAGGTGACGGCAATTCAACCTACCATGCTTCCCCAAAAATCAAGCTATAGCTCTGGTCAGAATGCTTAGGACAAAACCAAATGCTCAACCACCAATGCTGGCTAGGCTTTCTGACTCGCCATCTCCATGAGAAACATGGCGACGGCCATAATTCTCCATGCTCTTCCTGGCTCCAGGAATGACGCAGGGGCAAATTCAGCCTCTTTTTCCCTCTTGTCATGCTCCATGCCCCTGGATTCAGGATTGACGTTGACGCAAAACCAGCTCGGCGATCGCCAGATCGAGGGGAGTTGTAACTTTGAGGTTAGTTTCTTCTCCTTCAATTACCTTGACAGGGTAACCGCATTGCTCAAACAAAGCCGCATCATCGGTCACCTGCCAGCCCTGCTCACGCCCCTGTTCATGACATCGGAGCAAGGTTTCTACCACAAAAGCTTGGGGGGTTTGGGCTGCCCACAGGTGAGAGCGATCGGGCGTCTGCATAATCTGGTGAGTGTCTGGCTCGACTACTTTGATGGTGTCTTTCACGGGGATAGCCGCCACTAGACCTGGGCAACGTTGAATTGCTTCCACACAGCGATCAAGCAGAACTGGCGTAGCCAGGCAACGGGCACCATCATGGATCAACACCCGCTCAGCCACGGCTGGCAACCCCTGGAGACCGCGATAAACCGACTCCTGACGAGTTGCACCACCCTGAATCAAATGCACCATCTTACTCATGCCCAGGGCTGTCACAATTTCTTTGAATTCTGGAAAATCAACAGGCTGACCAATTAGCCCCACCCAACGAATCAAACGGCTCTCACGGGCAGCCAACAGAGTCCAAGCCAGAATGGGCTGATCCAATAAGGGGAGCAGCAGCTTGTTGCGATCGCTGCCCATCCGACGACCCGAACCAGCGGCTGGGATGAGTAGGTACAAAACGCCCCCCTTTATAGTGACTGTTCTCTGATGCCTGTTATTAAGGGTATAGATTTTCAGGAAAATGGACGCTTTTTTTGCCAATGTCCCATGATTTTGCCCAGCCTAAAACTCGATGCCTCCAAATCGATAGAAGGGCATGAGCGATTCATCACAGTGCAATCGAGCGGAGACGGGCGATCGGCAAATAGGCTAGCTTGCGCCAACCAGAGACATAGGCTCGACGATTAAAGACGTCATAGTCATTGCGCTCAATCTCATCCAAAATGCCACGGTAAAGTAACAATGCCGCCCAAACAGGAAAACGGGCATCGGCGCAAAGGTCGCTAATTCCCCGTTCTGCCAGAGCAAAGAATTTGCGGGCCCGTTGAATTTGATAACGCATTAGCTCCCGCCAGCGCTCATCGACAACACCCTCAAATAAATCAGCTTCCGTGTAGTTAAAGAGGGCCAACTCGTCTAGGGGCAAATAAATGCGTCCGCGCCGGGCATCTTCACCCACATCACGCAAAATATTAGTGAGTTGGTTTGCAATCCCTAGGGCGATCGCCTCCTGGGTAGGATCGATCGTGCGCTGCTGGTATAAATCCCAGGGAGCCGTGCGCGTGGTTGTATCAACCCCCATCACAGGGGTCGTCATCAACCCAACCGTACCCGCCACCCGGTAGCAATACAGCTCCAGTTCCTCAAACGTTTGATAACGGGAGCGACACAAATCCATACGTTGCCCTTCGATCATGTCTCGAAAGGGCTGAATCTCAATGGGAAACCGTTGCAATGTATCGACCAGTGCCACATCCAGATCATCTAGGGGGTGGGCGGCAAAAATTGACTCTAAATGTTGCTCCCAATCATCTAAAGTGGCAGACGTTGTCTTCGCCGCCCGGGGACCATCCACCAACTCATCCGTGCGACGGCACCACACATAAACCGCCCAAATTGCCCGCCGCTTTTCCGGTGACATTAGCTGAGTGCCAATGTAAAAAGTTTTGGAGTATTTGGCAGTAATTTTGCGACAAAGTTCGTAGGAATCATCCAGAGAAACCAGTTTTCTCACACCAGAGGGTTTGGGCAATTTCCGCATTTCTGTTGGAACGCTTGACAGATACGGCAGGTCATCAGGCGGCGATAACCGAATAGCCATACCCGTTGGGGCATGGTTGGATAAGGTTTGATTTTTATTGGTCTGTTCACTCGCAACCATCAGCCTGCGTCCGTAGGGTCGGGGGTCAGCATTTCCAAGAATGGGCTACATCTGCGAACCAACGGCAACAGGTTGGCGATCGCGGCTAACAGGGGTATCAGCCAGAGGGCTGTTTACAATTGCCTGCGCTGTCAGCTTACCAGAAAGTACGGCACCCTCCATACTGCCAAGATAGCGTTGCATCGTATAACTACCGGCCAAAAAGAAATTAGCAATGGGGGTTGCCTGTTCAGGACGACAGGCCTGACGGCCTGGAGCAGCGGTATAGACGGAACGGGGCGTTTTAATGACATGATATTTAAGTAATTTTGCAGGATTTTCTCCCGTTAAATGTTGAGGAAAAAGCCGCTCCAATTCCTTCATGGTGGCGGCAATAATCGCCTCTTCAGACTGATCAATCCAATCCTTTGCAGGAGCAAGCACTAGTTCCAGCATAGAACGATCCGGGTTAGCGTATTCCCGGCAGGTATTGCTCATATCAGCGTAAACACTGAGCAATTCCGAGCGGGAGAACAGGAGCTGGTCTACATCAGTCATCTTGCGATCAAACCAGAGGTGCAGGTTGATCACTGGCACCCCTTCCAGACCTTCCATTTTTTGGAAGAAGTCAAGCTGTTTCCAGGGAGCTGGCATCAACGCCTTGATCACGTCTACGGGCATGGCTGAAACATAGGCATCCGCCGTTACCACCTCATCATCAGCCCCGTCTAAACCCCGGAGGAGAAAGCCCTGCACAGTTCCATCGGGATGCAGCAAAATTTGCTTCAGTGGCCGCTGGGTATGCACGGCTCCGCCTCCGGCGACAATGTAGTCCACCAGTGGTTGGCACAATCGCTCCGTAGGGGAACCGTCTAAAAAGGCAATTTTAGAACCGTAGCGCTCTTGTAAAAAGCGATTTAAGGCGGTTAAAGGAACGGTGGCTGAAACATCTTCGGGGTTAATAAAGGTCAGTGCCTTAGAGGCAGCAATAAAAATATCAGTGTTGACCTTTTCATCCACCCCTTGAAGCCGCAGCCACTCAAGTAGACTGTACCGATCCATACGCTCGACATAGGCCTGTCCCCGAATGATGGCTGGTAACAATCCTAAGGCAAACCGAATTTTTTGCTCCCAGGTGAGCATATCGTTGTTGCGGATGATGGCAGCAATGACGTTGAACGGAGCAGGAATATCCGGAACATCGAACCGGGATAGCACACCGGGCTGATCGGGTTGATTGAAAATGAGAGTGTGCTCTTTCCACTGGAGGCGATCGCGGATACCCAACTCGTCAAACAGTTGCAGCATATTAGGGTAGGCACCAAAAAACACGTGCAACCCTGTTTCGTACCAATCTCCGTCGGCATCTTTCCAGGCTGCAACGAGGCCACCTAAAACATCTCGACTCTCATAAACTATGGGTGTATGCCCTGCATCCACAAGATACTTTGCACAAGCCAGTCCAGCCAATCCACCGCCAGCGATCGCCACGCGCATAGAGCTTTTACAATCTCTTCAAAATGAGTTCCTCCTCATTATACGTTGCAAACCGTTACATTTCTCCGAACGCCCTGACATTCTGAGAAAAAGTTGCGCGGCTGACTAATCGACATGCCCCAACCAGGGGCTTTGCACTAAATCAGTAAATGTGACCTGCCGCAGGCGATCCAGTTCTTGAATGCGGCGTTTTTCATCGTAGATTTTCTGTTGATAATAATGACTCAGCTCACTTTCCGGCCCTGGCGAGGTCTTTTCCCACAAGTCTTGAAAGTGCCGACAGCGTTTTTCGCACATCACTCGCTCCATGGCCGCTGTTGCGGCTCGAATAGTAAGCTCCGCCCGGAGTATATCCCGTTTGGTTTTCTCCTCCAACTGAAACAGGGGGTAGATCTGCATCAGCTCGCGGGGAGACTCTGGAGCCAGATCCTGCAAATGGGCGATCAAGTCTAGAGGGGCACGGTCGGCCCGATCCTGGTCAGGCGCGATCGCGGTGACCGCATCTACCAAAGGGGAATCGTTCGCCTGCTGAATGTGTTGAATCTGCCGCCACAAAAAGCGGTGATGGGAGAGGCTAAATTCCAGGTCATGGGCATCTAGAGCCGCCACAATTGCAGCTCTTTGCTCTGGGGCATGGAGGTAAAGCCGCAATAGCTGGGCTTCGGCTTCTTCTAGCAGGGTGCGATCGCTAGAAGTTTGCCACTTTTGCGATCGCCCGTGCCAGCGCTCCCCGCGCACTTGCTGGCGTAAGTCTTCTTCTAAGCGCAACATTAGACGGGAATCACCCCGACTCAGTTGATCGGCACTGTAGTGGATGTAGTGGGTTCTGAGGGTAGCATTGGGCAAGTTGCCGAGTAGCTTTACCACCGCCTGCACCGCCTGCTGAAACTGATCGGCTTGGTTCAGATCCTTGTCAGCGATCGCCCGCTGAATCTGCCAATCCAGCCAGAGGGGGGCGTTCTCTAAAAGTTGCTCGTAGGCTGCTGCCGCATGAATTTGCAAAAATTCGTCGGGGTCTTTGCCATCTGGAACATTGAGCACCCGTAATTGTACTTCTCCCTGGTAGGCAAGGGTTTCGACCTCGCCAATGGCCCGCTCGGCGGCCAGGTTGCCAGCGCGATCCGCATCAAAGTTCAACACAATTCGCTTTGATTCGGTGTAGCGCAGGAGTTGCTTTACCTGCTGGGCACTCAGAGCCGTGCCCATAGAGGCGACTGCATTGCGAATACCGGCGGCATGCAGGGCAATGACATCAAAGTAACCCTCGACCACAATCGCCTGATCCGTTTTGGCGATCGCCTGGCGAGCCTTGTCCAGCCCAAATAGCAGCTTACCCTTGTCAAATAGCTCTGTTTCGGGCGAGTTGAGATACTTGGGCTGCTCTTGCCCCAGCGATCGCCCGGCAAAGCCAACCACCCGTCCCTGTAAGTCATGAATCGGAATGATCAGGCGATCGCGGAAGCGATCATAGTAGCCTCCCCCCTCCTTGCGGAGAACTAATAACCCAGCCTGCTCTACCAGGGCCACGGGGTAGCGTTTTTGTTCGACCAGATAACCATAGAGAGTCTCCCACCCCGCTGGTGCATAACCGAGTTGAAACTGCTGGATGGTTGCCTGACTCAACTGACGTTGCTCGGTCAGGTAAGCCAGTGCAGCGGCTCCCTGGGGCTGGTAGAGGGCATGCTCGTAAAACCGTGCCGTGATCGAAAGAATCTCGTAGAGTTGCTCTCGTAGGGAAATCTGCCGCTGAAACTCCTGCCGATCCTCTACTTTCAGCGTCTGAATTGGCACCTGGTAGCGCTTTGCCAGATCCAGTACAACTTCGGCAAAGGAACGTTTATTTAGTTCCATCAAAAACTTAAAAACATTGCCCCCAGCCCCACAGCTAAAGCAGTAGTAAAACTGCTTGCTAGGGCTTACGGAAAAACTGGGTTTCCTATCCTCATGGAAGGGGCATAAGCCAGTAAAATCTTTGCCTTGCTTGCGCAGCACCACATACTCAGACACGACATCAACAATGTCGGCCCGCTGCTTAACTTGTTCGATCGTGTCCGGGTGAAGGCGGGGAATCTCCATGGGTCACTGTTCCCCCAGGTTAACCATGGCTTTGGTCAGAAAGCGTAGGATCAAACTAAGTGATCAATCACAAAGGCTGGGTCGGCCTTCTGACTTGTCGTCGCCAGCAGAAACATGGCGGCAACTGTAGCCTTCTATTGTAGGGTTAGCGGCTTTGCCTTGCACACCCAAAGCGAGATTGCCCGATTAAATTTAGGTTATTGCCGCGATTTGCACTGTGAATCCACGCTAGAGTTACCAGGGGTGATGCGATTGACCCATTTTGCTGTCGAGTCATCCTGACCCTCGGGACAATGGCATCAATGGCTGAATTCTCCCAAGGGTAGACCGCTTGTCTTGCTATCCACAAGCGGTTTGCTGATATGTCCCCCGCAGTTACCGGAGATTTACTATGCTGGAGCTTTACCAGTTTGAACTGTCCCACTACACCGAGAAGGTACGCTTCATTCTGGACTATAAGGGTCTGCCCTATCGCAAGGTGGAAGTCACCCCTGGGATTGGGCAACTTGACCTGCTGCGGATCTCTGGTCAGCGGCAGGTTCCCGTCTTGAAGGATGGCAGTGAGGTAATTGCCGACTCTACCGCGATCGCCGACTATCTGGAGCGGCAATATCCAGAGCGTCCGATCATTCCAACGAACCCAAGAGAGCGGGGGCTGTGCCTGTTAATTGAGCAATGGGCCGATGAATCGATTGGCTTAAATGCTCGCAAGGCCATGATTGGTGCCCTTAACCGGGATCAATCTTTTCGCAAAGCCTTTCTACCCAGCGGCACTCCCGACCCTTTCAAATTTTTAGTTGGCTCTGTGCCCAGAGAATTTTTGGATTTGCTGGGTCTGGGAATCGGGCTTACCCCCGATGCTTTGAAGACAGCGGAGGCCGCCCTCAAACGAGATCTCACTGCTCTTTGTTTTATGTTGTCCGAACAACCGTATTTGGTGACCGATCAACCCACTCTGGCAGACTTTGCAGTGGCGGCCTTGACCATGTACATTAAGTTTCCAGAGGGCGATTACCTGAGCATTCCCACAGATTTGAAGGGAAAGGGAATCTCTGGAATTTCGGACATTGGCACTTTTCAGCCCTTTTTTGACTGGCGCAGCAAACTCTACAGCGATTTTCGTAAAACCGATGGAGCAGCGGCGTCGCCCGGAGCTTCTAGCCCAACGTCTATTGACATTGAGTGATATCGAGTGACATTAAGTGATATCGCGTCAATCAATCAGTGGTATTCACTCACGGGGCCAGCTTTCGCGAGCATTTCGCCCCAAAGGGCGGAAATGCACCCGAAGAGACTCAAACCTTAAGATCATCATAGAAATGTTAGTGGTGGACAGATTTATCTTGCCCTCCGTAACCCTTCAGCCAGGTATAATCCTGCTTGGTGAGCGATAGTGGTCTTTGGGCTATCCCGTAAGGCTCTTTTCTGTTGATGGTGAGGTAGACGGCTTGTGCGGCTTCTCATCCCTCAGCCCCTGGAATGTCTGGGCCATCTTGAGAATCGGCTTTGCTAATTACCAAGACGGTGAAAGTCTCTTCTGTGAGGCGGTCATCTAATGATGTGGTTGTTTTCAGGAAGCGCCGGTGGCCTTGGTTGAGGTTGGTCATGCTGAATGTCAGGTGTCAGGGAGAAACCTGTAAGGCTTTAACTAGGGCTTAACACTTTCCATGTAATCTCTTTAGGGAGTCGATGGATTGACGTTTCATTGGACGTGAGGAGAATTATGTTGACTACTAATTGGAGAGCTTTTTTAGCCGTCCCTGCGGCTCTGAGCGCAGCAGTGTTAGCGGCAGGGGCAGCAGTGGCTTCTGAAGTTGCTCCGGCTGCAACTTTGTCTCAAATTGAGTCCTATAGAGCTGAAGGGGCTGCCATGGGGCAGGTCACCTCGGTGTCTCAGTTGACGGATGTGCGTCCGACTGATTGGGCCTTTCAGGCTTTGCAATCGTTGGTGGAGCGCTACGGCTGTATCGTGGGTTATCCTGATCGCACCTATCGAGGCAATCAGGCATTGACGCGGTATGAGTTTGCGGCGGGCTTAAACGCTTGCTTGGATCGGATCAATGAACTGATTGCAGCCGCGACGGGTGACCTGGTAAAGCAAGAAGACCTGGATGCTATCC
>Ga0272446_1002522_pt1 | contig 24767 bp, 18 predicted proteins | sample YNPCB0061_FD_194587 | JGI IMG/M metagenome (GOLD analysis project Ga0272446, IMG submission 194587) | Hot spring microbial mat communities from Yellowstone National Park, WY, United States - YNP-CB-006-1 | ecosystem: Environmental > Aquatic > Thermal springs > Hot (42-90C) > Sediment | place...
CGGTCAACCATCAAAAAACAGCCAGAAACTCAATCTCAAAAAGCTGTACTGCCCCCTTCATCTCCTCAACCCCCGCTGCCCCCCCATCAACCCGTCCCAGTTGAAGAAGAGCCCCAGATCCCTCCCGCGCCACTTGAAACTTCCTCCCCCCCCGAGGATCTCCCCCCTCCATCGTCGGACCTTCCCTGGGGAGAATCCGAAGAGGCCATTCTTTCAGCCCTGGTACGCCAGCGAATCTTTGATAAAAAACGCATTTTAGTGATTGGCTGTGGCACGGGTGAATCTGTTTACGAGTTAGCCATCAAACTCTTGGTTCTAAACCGAGAGCGTAGCCAAGCCAATTTTCGTATCCGGGGCATTGACACCTTCCAAACCCGCATTGAAGCTGCTAAGGATGGAATATACCGGGAAAGCCAGTTTAGTGAGCTGACCCAAGAACTAAAATCGCGCTACCTCCTGCGGTATAAACACGAAGAAGCCAAGCTCGTCAAGGTTTCACAGGAACCCCGTCAGTACGTTGAATTCATGAATGCGGACTTCCTTTCCCCTCAAATCTATTTTCAGAAACCGGCTGACCTCATTATCATCAACACAGAGCTTGACTTTCTCCCCCTGCCTAAAATCATCACCTTGTTTGCCCAAATCCGAAGTAACCTTCATAATGAGGGGGCTGTTATCCTAAAAAAAGATGTAAATCGAGAGGCGTGGTCGCTGGGTTGGAAAAGAACAGGCGCTAAGGTTTTGCGAAAACAACGCTAGGGCAAGATTGGAGAAGACGGCAAGCGGTGTTTGCTCCAGTGGGCCGCCAAATATAAAAAGACCTTTGCTGCCTTCAAACGCGGGTGCATGCTCAACAAGATGTCAAAAACCCAGGGATGGGTTTGTGCATAACCAAGTTTTCTCATGGCTAAATCCACCTCTAAGGCGGGACGATTTCCCAATCCTAGAAGAATGTTGGCGCGCTTCCACTCGGCTTGCAGGCGTCCTGCGATGTTTTTGTACTCAAGTAGGGGATCATTTTCCACTTTTTCAAGAAGCTGAGCATAGCCTTTCATGATACCAGCCGTTAACTCCTCCGGAGAGTACACCACAAGCCGTTCCAAACCCAAGGCCTCGGCTGCCATCTCCATCAAAAAGCGTGAGGGGTTTTTGTAAAAACGAAACTGGGCAGGAAGACGACTCTTCCAATCTTGAAGGTTTTCGGGCAAAGACTTTGAAAAACCATCCGAATCGAGAATTGCATTCCATTCCTTGTACCACTCAAGGTGTGGTCTCAGATAGTACCGCTCGCCCTCATACTTGCTTAAAGCCTTATAGGTATCAAGGTAACCCATCAGCTTGGCGCGCTGAAGCATTTCGCGTCTGAATTCCAAGACGTGTCCCAAGGGATCAGAATTTTTTATAAACACCGATTCTGTTCCCCAGGGGTTAATCGGTTTGCGTAGCCCTATACCACCGATGTCCACCACGATGAGGCGTCGGTATCCCCGAGCCCGTGCAATTTCAAAGGGAACGTTGTCAGCTAGCCCCCCATCCAAGTACAAATTGCGATTGATGGAAGTTAGATTAAAACCAGGAAAGGTACTAGAGGCCATGAGGTAATCCACCAAAGTTTCGGGATTCAGGTGCTTGGCAAAGACCACCTCCGGTTGAATCTTGCTCAGGTTGTAGGAAACAATTCCATAATCGAGTTTGGAATTTTTTAACCGCTCTGGTTTGAGTTGAGATTGCACAAGGGTGCGTAACGGGGAGTTGTCGAGCATGCCCTTTCGTCGGTAAATCCGCCAAAGTAGGTCCAAGGTCCTCCAATCCTCGGTTCCCGGCGGGGGTGGTGAAAAATTTCCGGGGAGCTGGAGAACCTTGTCCAAGCTCAATTGATCCCAGGTTTTTTCGGCGCTGGCAAAATCATCTTGGGTCACCCAGAGTCCGTTCAAGGCACCAATGCTAGTTCCAATCACCGCCTCAAGGGGAATGTGCAACTCGCGAAGGGCCTTCCAAACCCCAATTTCGTAGATTCCCTTCGTGCCTCCCCCGCTCAGAACTAAACAATATTTTTTGCGGTGGAAGGGGAAAAGCATTAGGGCACCATCAGGTAAATGATATCGCCACCAATGGGTAAGCGTTGCCCCTCCACTCGAGACTGCACATTGACTACAGCACGCCGCCCACTGACACTTGCCACCACGCCCTCGGCAAGAGTTTGATCGTTGTTTCCAGCTCGGCGAACCTGCACCTTGAGGCCTACCGTGACCGTTTCAGGACTAACAAGAATTTCGACGTTGAGTTGCTCACCGATGGCGCTCACCACCGAGCCAATAGGTCGCCACGTTTCTAGACGAATGGGGCGCTCATCAGCCCCGCGAACGGTTAGCTCTTGGATGGAGCGAACCACGTTGGCAAAATGGGTATCACGAAGGCTTAGATTACGAAGCTCGGCATTGAGGCTATCTCCCCTGCCGCTGGTCCCCTTGAGGTAATTCGTCAGGTTCAGCACATCGGCAAAAGCCTTGATGCGTGCTTGCGTCACCTCTTCGGGCTTGGCAAGAAGTCTTGCTTGTCCTGCTGTCAGAGCGTCCAAAAGTTGACCCGTATTATTCATCAAACCAGGTTGATCGGCCTCGGTAATGCTTTGAACAAAACGCTTTTTGAGCTGCTCCAATTCATCTTGGGTTTTAACATTGCTTAAATCACGAACAACACTATTTAGGTTAGCGCTGAAGGCTTGGCGGAGCCTTTCCACGTTCGCGCGATATTGGCGTAAAGAATTCAATTCGGCATCGCCAGTGGCTTTCTCCTGTTGTGCCTTGGTCAAATCCTCGCTGAGTGTAGCAATTTGGCGAAGAAGCTCTTTTTTCTCAGCATCAAGTTTCGCTAACGTTTCGTTTATATCATCGGATGGAGCGGCCGGTGATTGTTGCGATTTTTTTAGTTCTTCTAACTCTTTTTGCAACTGACTTATCTCTTGCTGAGCCTGGTTCAATTTTGCCACCAAATCTGACTGTTGCCCACTGGCCAAAGTCATTTCTGCGATTTGTTTTTGAAGGTCGTTCACTAAATTTTCTAATTCTTTTACTTTATTTTCAGCCGACTCCGATCGTTGGGCCAACGTCTGGTTTAGGCTTCTTAATTGCTCAATTTGGTTTTGAAGTTGGCTAACATTGGCTTGATTTGATGTCCGTGCCAAATCTTGTACCTGGTTCAATACTTGTTGAAGGTTCGCTCTCAACTCTACCTCGTACTGTGCAGCGTCAGCCGGTGCAATAGCCTCATAGAGGCGCTGCCATGAATCTTGGTCTTGGGGATCAAATCGTTGAAAGGTTTGCCTAACAAGATTAAGCCGAGTCTGTTCGCGTCGTAGTCGTTCTTGTGTTCGACGTTCTTCGTCCAAGGAACGCAGGCCACGAGTTGTTTCAGAAACCTCTTCCAGAAGATTCACCGCCTCTTCCCAAAGTTCAGCTCGTCGATTAGGTTCCTCACGCGCCTGTTTAACCAAGTTCACAAAATTTAGGTAACGTGGGTCTGCTTCCACTCGCTGAACCACTTCACGAACTGAAAGCTTGCTAAGCCCCTCTCGAATCACGCTGCTAGAAACTTGAAAGGCTCTCAATCGCCGAGCCAAGTTTTCAGAAGCGTTGGCCAAGTTCGCATTGACAAGACCATCCACCACATCCAATCGCTCCAAGGCCGCCGCTGTACTTGTCGCAAGGGCACGTCGTACCTCTTCCATGCCCGTCTCAATTTGCCGAAACAAATTGAGCTCACGCTCTCTCTCCTGACTGAGTCGCTCTAAGAATGCGGCCTGCTCCGATAGTTGAGTTTGTAGGTTTTCAATACGCCCTTGAGACTGATTTTCGATTTGGCGGCGGGTCTCCTCTGCCTGGTTGCGAGCCTGCTCCAAGGCAGAGTTTAGGCTCGCTAAACGAGCTTCCCGCGCCTGAATTTCTCGCTGTGCTTCCTCACGCGCTTGTTGTAGAGACCGTTCGAGTTCCGCATTTTGCCGATTCTCAAAGTCCCTGAGCCGACGGTTGATTTCTTCCTGGCTTAAACCTTGTTGCTGCAGCCGCTGGCGTTCGGCCGCCAATCGTTCTTCCAAGTCTCGGCGCAGCCGCTCTTCCCGCTCGCGCAACTGCTGGTCAAATTGGTTGGCTAGGTTATCACGTTCCTCGCTGAGCCGTTCAAATTCCGATTGGATTTTACTGATTTGTTCCTGCTGCTCACGTAGGCGGCGCTGCGATTCTTCGAGGAGTTTAGCGACGAGCCTACCTTCAAGCGAAAATTCTTGCTGGGTCCGTACCTGAATTTCTTGTTGACGCTGGCCAAAATACCATTGAGCGCCAAAAAGCCCTCCCGCAAAAAGCCCAATACTTGTGAGGTTAATGAGTAAGGGAAACCACACCCCCTTCGGAATACTCTTCAAAGCCGAAGGAGTAATGCTTTTTGCCATGGTTTGTGCATCCGAGGTCAGACGCTCAATTTCCTGAAGAACTTCCTGACGCTCGTCCTCACTGACAAATGCTGAGTCTAAAAGTTTTTCCTGATTACCTTCGTTTAGCATACCTTAATAATATTATCGGCATCGGCTTATTTTTTCCGATAATAGCATTAGATTTTAAGCATGAGTATTCGACTCAAAATAATTTTAACGGTTTTGCCTCTTCTTGTGTCCACCCTACTCACCTCGGGATATTTATCCAGTTACAGCGCCGAGGTAGCCTTAACCCAAGTTGCCGTGAATTTTCTGAGTTTCAAGGCCCAAGAAATGGCCAAGAACTTGGATGGCCAGTACGCCATACTCGAGCAAAGCCAACTCAACCAAGTTCCTGAATATGTCCAAACAGCCCAACAAGCGTCAGCGCTTTTTGCGAAAACCTTGGTGAAATCAGAAACTGAACTCATCTTTGCGCTGGAGGGCGGCAAAAAGCTGGCATTTTCCACGCGTGAAATCGCGTTGGCAGAAGAAGAAATCGCACAGTTGGAAAAAATGTACAACGATGAGCAAAGCGGGTGGGTCAGCATTACCCTTGGCAACCAAGACTTGGTGGGTCAGTTTTTTGTGTTCGAACCCTGGAATTGGTACGTAGGGGTCACCGAGTCCAAAAAAACTTTTTTTGCTGGAGTTGAGGAAATTCGATTTCAATCATATCTGATCTCTGGAGTCAGCGCCCTCATCGGGGTTTTTGTCTTGTTCTGGTTCGCTAGCTTCTTAACAACCCCCATCCAACGCATGGTCAAAGCCATGCAAAACATCATTAAATCTAACGATCTATCACAGCGAGTCCAAATCCAATACCAAGACGAAATTGGGTTCATGGCCAGTACCTTTAACAACATGATTGAGGATTTGGAACGCGCCACCGTCCAAATCAAGAACTTTGCCTTACAATCGGTGATTGCCCGAAAAAACGAGCAAAAGGTGCGCAACATATTCCAAAAGTACGTCCCAAAACACGTTATTGATGAGGTATTCAGCCATCCTGAACGCAGCCTGGTAGGACAGAACCGAGACCTAGCCGTTCTCTTTTCGGATATTCGAAGTTTTACCACCATCTCTGAGTCCATGCGCCCCGATGAGCTAGTGAATAATTTGAATCGGTACTTCAGCGTCATGGTTGATATCATTACCTCTCACAACGGCTTTGTGGACAAGTACATTGGCGATGCCATCATGGCCTTTTTTGGCGCCCCTGTACCCAGTGAGAACGACGCCTTGATGAGCGTAAATGCTGCCTTGGGAATGCTTGACGCCCTGGTGACCTTCAATGAGCAGCAAAAAGCTGAGGGCAAGGTTACCTTTAACATTGGAATTGGAATTAACTACGGAATTGTGACCATCGGCAACATCGGTTCAGATAAAAAAATGGATTACACGGTGATTGGAGACTCGGTGAACTTGGCAAGCCGACTTGAAGGTTTAACCAAAAAATACCACGAGCAACTCGTTTTTTCGGAATTTGTGTACCAAAAGGTAGGTCGGCACCTATACTGCAGGCTCTTAGACAAGGTGGCAGTCAAAGGCAAAACTAAGGGCGTGGGGCTATATACCGCACGACGAAGTTTGAGTGATCAGGAGAAAAAAGGTTGGGCTTATTACCACAGTGGATTAGAATCCTACTATGACAGAAACTTTAAGACTGCCATCAAAAACTTTGAAGATACCCTCAACATCCTTCCCAATGATCACATGGCACGCGAGATGATTCAGCGAAGCGAATACTACATCAAAAATCCACCCTCAATCGATTGGGATGGAACAGAGGTGATGCACGAGAAATGATCTACCCCGTGGTCTCCATCTCCAAAATCAGTTCAACTTCACCAACACTTAGTTTAGTCACGCGAGCAATATCGCCCTTGGTCCAGCCTTGATGCGCCAATTTTAATACTACTTGACGAATATCGCCAGCTGCATTTCCCGAAGACTTAGACTTATCTGATTTGTTGATTGCCGCAAGCACTTTCAACTGTTCGTCCGATTGACGACTAATTTCCTGAAGCCTTGTTTCGGTGGCGGCAAGCCATTCACGAGCTTTTTCGATCTTTGCCATACGCGCTTCAAGATCTTGAAGAATTGCATTCAACTTACCCGCCAGTTGAATAGCAGCCTCAGTTTCTGACTTACTCTGGATCAAGGTCCTCACCTTACGCTGAATATCATCAACTTGGGCGGGCAAGGCACCGATAACCCCTTGAACCTCTTTGATTTGCCGTTCCATCTGGGTGATGAGGTTGAAATTTCGGTCAACTCCTTCTGTGGTACTGTCTAGGATCTGACGTTTTCGATCAAGGCGCTCTAGCTGTGCATCCACCTCTTTGGTGTACTCTTCTAGTTTGCGGATTTCAAATTGAATTTGCTGAAGCGTGTCGTGGCTGTTGGTAACCTGTTGAAGACGCAATTCCATGCTTTGACTAAGGTTAATGATCTTTTGAAAATCATTGTCCATCGCCTCCAATTTTTTCTTCTCAGCAAGGAAGCGGTTGAGGCGCTCGCTGTTCTCTTCGTGAATTTTCTTAATGCGCGCCATTTGATTTTCCATTTCAAACAGGTCCCTGCGCTGAAGACTGACTTTTTCGATTTGGGTTCGTAAATCTTCAATAGCTTCATTCAATTCAGCTTTTAGGGCATCGGAACGTTCAAAAAGTTTTGTTTGGTTCAAGAAGTTCTTTAACCGTTTGTCAATTTCTTCCAAATTAACCACAAGGAGATTGTAGTGATCTTCAATTTTTCCAAAGAGTTTTTTCTGCAGGGCTTCTGATTTTTCTTTATTGTCGTTCATGGCTGCTTTGAAATCCTTGATGACCACGTCCTGGTCTGCTTGAAGTTCGCGCATCTTCCGCTGAAATTCAAGGATGAAGCTTTCGTAGTTCTTTTTGCTTTCTTCCAGGGCACTCTCGGTTTTATTGTGAAGATTCTGAACCAAGCTATTCAACCCATCCTCAAGTTCTTTCAACTCCCGTTTCATGGTTGAGCGCTCTTCTTGGGTAGCAAAAATTAAGTCATCACGTTGCCTTGCGAATTCTTCCTTGAGGCCGTTGATTTTATCTTGGATGAACTGCTTGAAGTTTTGATACTGTTCGAGCTGTTCAGACTCGATGGACTTGAATTGAGCCGTTAGACGACTTTGCCACACTCCGAGATCACTCTTTGTCGTTTCAAGACGATTAAGAACATCGGAACGATTGGATTCCACAAGGTCAACAAGACCCCGAGTTCGAGTTTCTAGGTCTCGTTCAACTTGACTCAGCCCCTCACGAAACGCCAAATCCCTTCGAGCCGTTTCATTTTCGATACGTTTTTGCCACTCCTGAGTTGTCTTGATAAGTTCATCGGAGAATAGCTTAAGCCGCTCGTCGTTACTGTTAAGGGTCCGATTCCATTGGTCTTCCATTTTCTCGCGCCATGATCCTAACGAGGTTTCCACTTTTGCAATTTGCTCGTTGGCGATACCTTGTAGTTGGGCTAGTTGCTCTTTGAGTTTATCTTGCCACATTCGGGCAGAAGTTTCTAAGGAACGAGCAACGTCTTGGTCTACCGACAGCACTTTTACCTCGATGCGCTTTTGGAGCTCCTCAAACGACTGGGTTATGGCCGCATCACGACGTTGAAGGTCGGAAAAAAACTCGTCTTCAAAAACCTTGAGTTTTTCACTGACGTTGTCGTAGGCCCGTGCTTTTAACGCATCCAGTTCATCTTCAAGTTGCTTCATGGCCTGGGAAAGATTTTGAATTTGCTGATGATGACTTTGCCGATACCGTTCCAGTTCCTGTTGCATCAAGAGGGTTTGATCGTTGATGTCTTTTTTAATGAGTTCTGTCTCTTGCCCCATCAAGCGTCGCAGATTGGCTTCTAATCCATCAAAGTCTTTCTCTACTTGCTCGAGTTGACCAAACTTATACCTCAAGCCCTCTTCAAATTCTTTGAATGTTTTTTCTACCTGAGCAAACTGGTTCAAAATCAGATCATGAGCTTCTTTGGATTTTTGCCTTGACTCTTCGATGGCCTTTCCAAGAACATCATCAGCTACCTTATTCACCGCTAGAGCGTGCTGTTTTAGGGTTTGACTAAAATTCTTTTCTAAAGACTGCCATTCTTTTTCTAAATTTTTAACGTCATGAACCATTTTATCGTAAGACTTGTTCGCCACTTCTTGTAAGCTTTTTTGTGCTTCTTGAACAAAACTTTGTTTCTTGGCATCCAGTCCTTGTAAAAATTTCTGAAACTGATCAATACGCTGAAGGGCTTCAGCGTTTTTATGCTCAAGTTTCGTTTTCTCTTCATCAACAAAAGAATGGTACAGTTCAAGGCTCTTTTTCAATTCTTCTTGATTTTTTACCCCAAATTGGCTCACAAGCTTTGGGATATCCATTTCGATGGTATTCATCTGCTCCACGGCGGCTTTAATTCGCCGCCCCACTTTGTCAACAAATTCGCTTTCTTCTTTTAGGCGGTTCAAGTTCTCATCAACCCGAGTTGACATTTGCTCCAGGTTCTCTACCATCGAATGTAACTTGACCAAACGATCAGTCAGAGCTTCTATGTTGGCTGCCTTGGCTTGAAGTTCTTCTTCAGCCGCTTTGACTCGTTGAATAATTTGTTTTCCGGTATTTTCATGCACCTGGAGTTCAATGGTAAAATCCTTGAGCCCCTGCGTACGCTCAACTAAAAAGGCATCTAATTCTTTTTGAGCGGTTTGAACATAACGCCGCACCTTGTCCAACGAACGGTTGTTGCTATCAAGCACCCGATATACAAGTAGAATACCAATTGAAAGAAAAATAGTTAATAAATTTCCAATTGAGAAAAAATCCATATTCCCCCCCCAAGGGACATTTTTGACAGTTTAATCCATTATGCGTTGAAAGAAAAGACCCGCTGAAACCATTCTGAAAGCTGAGGATACCGTGCAAAAGAAACATCGGCTAAGGACCCTTGACGATACTTTTTGGTTAGGTGTGCCGCCCAGAGTCCAGCGGCTTTTGCACCCACCACGTCATACTCATAATCGTTACCGATGTACAAAATTTGACTTTCCTTTACATTGAGTCGTGACGATAGCTCTTGAAAACACCTGACGTGGGGTTTCAGGGCACCCACATCCTCGCTGGAAAAGCTCACATCCCAAAGCCCCCCCAAACCCAGATCGTCTAGGCGGGAACGAATGGGAAAGTCACTCATCACAGCGGTTTTCAAGCCCAAGGCACGGCAAGACTGAATGAAGGATTTTACCCCCTCATAAATCTTGAAGTTTTTAAAATGTCGGAACCAACCCGTATAGACTTTTTCTTCAATGAGCCTCTCGGCAGCCACAGGTTTAATCCCCAATTCTTTTGCAACCAGCTGAGCCTGCTTTTCGTGGAAATTCTCTACCATCCCCAGGGCTCGAAGTTCCTTACGAGCTTTTTCAAAAGCAAGAATAAATTTTAAGTGACTCAAAAGCAGACCCAGGCTGGGAAGCAAGATCTGAGAGTTAGGGTACAAGGTCCCATCAAGATCAAACGCTACGGCGCGGAGGTCTATGGGTTCCACTAAAACAATCGTGCTAGGTTTTCGGCTGTCAGACCAAGGTGCTTTGCCACCGCTGCGCCTGGCCCAGATTCGCCAAAACGCTCAATTCCCAAGAATGCGTTCGGACTGATGAATTCTTGCCAACTTAGGGAAATTCCCGCCTCACAGGCAACTACTCGTACTCCGGATGGAATAAGGCGTTCTCGGTGTTCTGGGTTTGCTTTTAGCAATTCAAGGCTAGAAATTGAAACCACGCGAACCCTTTTTTGCGTGAGCTTGAGGGCCTCTAAGGCCAAGTTCACTTCACTTCCCGTCGCTAAGACCACCGTCTCGACTTCGCCTTCTGGCTCAACCACGATGTAGCCCCCTTTAGCAAAGTCCTTTTCCCACCCCTTGGGCTTTTGGAAGGTAATCAAGTTCTGACGGGAAAGAATAATGGCACTAGGTCCCTCTTCGCGTCGAAGAATCAATTTCCATGCCTCCAAAGTTTCTTGGGCATCAGCGGGACGAACAACAAAAAAATCAGGGATTGCGCGCAGTAAAGTGACATGCTCCACGCTTTGATGGGTGGGGCCGTCCTCTCCCAAGAAAACAGAATCGTGCGTGTAAAGAAAGATGCTCGGAATCTTCATTAAGCTGGCCAAGCGAATGGGGGTGCGCTGATAATCGCTAAAGGTTAAAAAGGTTCCTCCAAAGGCACGGTGCCCGCCGTGCAAAACGATGCCGTTCACGATGGCTCCCATGGCGTGCTCACGCACACCGAAGTTTAAAATCTTGCCCTTGGGGTCTTCTTTACCAAAGGTGCCGCCGGGAATATCGGTCATGGTAGAGTGGCTCAAATCAGCGCTTCCCCCAATCAAGCCGGGAACGGCTTCGGCTAAGGCCTTGAGCACACGTTGGCTTGCATTACGAGTAGCAATGGACTCACCCTCAGGATTTTCTACAGGTGGAAGTGAATTTAATTGTTCAACCACCGAACCATGCATAGTATCCCAAAGTTTGCGTTTTTCGGGGAACTGCTGTGACCAACGTTCAAAAAGATCAACCCAGGCCTTGTACGTAGCCACCCATTCTTTTGACCTCTCTTCAACCAATGCCAGGGCCTCGGGGGAAATCCAAAAATCCTCATCCGGAATTCCAAGGGCTTGCCGCGTTAGTTTGATTTCATCAGCCCCAAGAGGGGCACCGTGTACCTTAAAACTTCCGGCCTTGTTCGGTGAACCGTATCCAATCGTGCTCTTAAGAATAATGAGAACCGGACGGTCAGACTGTTGGGCTTGCTGGGTGAGATCCATCATTCCCGGGTAATCGTAGGCACTTCCTTGAAGCACCTTCCACCCGTGCCCTTGGAAGCGGAGAGCCATGTCTTCGCTCATGCTTTTGGAGGCAGGTCCATCAAGGGTTACATCGTTGCTATCGTAAAAAACAATGAGCTTGTTCAGTCCCCAATGCGCCGCTATGGCGGCGGCCTCAGCGCTGATTCCTTCCTGCAGGTCCCCATCCCCACAAAGAACGTAGGTGTAATGGTCAACAATCGGAAAACCAGGTTCGTTAAAAAGGGCTGCAAGGCGCCGTTCTGCCATGGCAAAACCCACAGCGTTTGCAAAGCCTTGCCCCAAGGGTCCCGTGGTGGTTTCCACCCCTTCGGTTAAGCCATACTCAGGATGTCCAGGGGTTTTAGAGCCAATCTGTCGGAACTTTTTGAGCTCCTCTAACGATAGATCGTAACCCGTGAGGTGAAGGAAGCTGTAAAGGAACATGGAACCATGCCCCGCACTTAAAATGAAGCGATCTCGATTAGGCCAGCGAGGTTGCTCGGGGTAATGCTTTAGGATGTGCGTGTAAAACAAGGCACCGAAATCGGCCATGCCCAACGGAAGCCCGGGATGCCCCGAATTGGCCTTTTGGACGGCGTCCATGCTCAAGGCACGTGATGAATTGGCTAAAAGTTTGAGTTTGTTGATATCCATGCCACTAGAATAATTCAAATTCTCCACTCTGAAAAGAGAAAACTCTTTAGTTTTTGGCTTTTTTACGATATACTATTATAGGTATGGGCATGAGATCCTTTTTAATTGTCCTTTTTCTTTTGAGCTGCGATTTGAATGTGGACTATTTCTCTGACTATTCGAACGTGAATTTGATTCCCAATCTCGAGCTTAGCACCACCAGTGGGGAGTGGGATCTTCTCACCAACAACACCCCTGGCGATTACGACGATGACTACATGCTCTTTGAAAGTGTCGCTACTCCGGGGCCCTCGGGTGCACCTGCCTTTCGGCTAGAAATCAAGAACATGTTTCCCAACGGCGATTTTGAAAACGCTCTGGGGGCCTTTTGGACCTTAGGGGGTAGTAGTTCGTCGGCTACCATTGTCAATTCAGATGTCAACTCTGGTTTCTTTCCTGCCTATCAGCGAACCATTAGTTCGGGAGATCGCAGCCTTAAAGTTGTTACCGAGGTTGCGAATGACTTTGTTGGTTTTGACTTAACGGCTGCCAATTTCGGACCGGCTTTGGTTCCAACGGGCACTTACATTATTAAGTTTGACTATCGTTTTTACACGCGGTTTTATGTTCAATACTACCGCAACAATGGGACCGTCTACGACGATCATCAGACAGTTATCAAGGGCGTAGGACTTCAAAACGCCTTTCAGCTTGACACAAACTTTCCACAATTAGAATCTTTTCCGGGAACGAATCTGATTTTGCCCATTACCATCAAGTCTAGCGGAACTCATCGATTTAACTTTGGTTTTAACACTCTCGCAAACAGCCCGGGTGCTCCGGATGTCAATAAACAGATTGCGATGATAGACAATGTTCGGATGGTGCGTACGAACGTCGATATGTGGCTTGAGTCCAAGGTACCCAATTTGAATGCGACCGCCCTCCCCTTGTTACCAGGAATTTATGAGTTTACCCTCTGGGTTCGACAAGAAAATACCGCCGATGTCAGTCCGAATAATCCCCCCACCCACACCCGATTTCGGGCTCCGGGAATTACCATCGAAATTATCACCCAGGAAGCCACGGGTATCCAAACACGAAGTCAGTATTTTACAGACACAGGATGGAGTTCCTGGACGAAGTTGACCTTCCGAATCGAAAACGTTCAATTTGACAACGCAACTTTTTCATCCTCTCATCCCGCCATCGTGATCCGACTTTCGCCAAACCGTATGAACGAATCCTTTAACCAGCGTGACAGCGGTAGTCTCTTAATTTCTAGTCCTGCCTTATTCTTCAAGGAACGTTAACGGGTGTTTCGCGAGTCCCCCAAACGAATTTTGAAACTAATTTTTGACAAATCTCTTAGTGCCGAAGAAGTAGAGAGACTTAACATCCGCGGAGAGCTATTTGATGCTTATTTAAGTCATGGTTTTTTTCCGCAAGGTAGCGGAGCAATAGGATTCTACTCTTACCATATTTATTCATTTAATGATATAAGAAAAATCTGGAATATTCGATATGATTTGAACCAGCTTACCTTATCCCGTCAAGCAAAGCGTATTATCAATAAAAATAAAGGTTTCTCAGTTCAATTTTCAGACCCATTCCGTGGTGATCGAGAATTTTTTCGACTTATGAGTGCTTACATCAAAGGTAAATCCAATTTTTATCCCTCAGCTAAAATCCACTTCATTCTTCCCTTGGATAAAGCTAACCCGACCCAAATAACGCTTTATGATGCCGTTGGAATTCGCATCTACGATGGCACAAAACTGGTTGCAGGAGGAATCTTTTACAAAGGACAACAATCAGTGGCTTCCATCAGCCACTTTTATGATTTTAATTACAAAAAATTTAGTATTGGAAAATACCTCATTCTGGTTACCCTGGATTGGATGCGGGAACGTCAAATGCGCTGGTACTATCCCGGCTACATTATTGCCGGAGTACCAGAGTTAAAATACAAGCTTTTTTTGAATGAAGCACACTGTCAAAGTTTTGTTCCAATTTACAAAAAACATATCGACATTTCTTACCCGGTTGAGTCGTTATGGATTCCATGGGAAGAGGAAATGTTTGACAAAGAATTTTGTGATCAATGGAGCCAGTGAATCGGGCATCTCCTGAAGAGTATCGGCCTAAAATTTCAACGACGTCTCAAAATTTAATCTGCTAAGGCGCTTGTCTCCGATGTATTGCCCGAACTCTTCGGTAGAAAAGGAAGCATTGATTTCCCAAACGTCAAAAAATCGAAAACCGGCTCCGGCGGTAACGTTACCTGCATTATAACCAGCGCGTAGGCTGAAAAAATTCACCAACTTTACCTCTCCCCCTAACCGAAACCACGTGAGCCAGGAGGGTGTTTGCAATCCTTTGATGGGAATTCGTGTCTCAAAATGAATTTTGGGTTGGATGATGCCGGCAAATTCACCAAAATCAGGCGTCCATCCAATTCCAGCACGTAAAATGGTGGGATAAACAAAGACGAAGCTATCCTTGGTTCCTGAAGTGGGGAGCATGAACCCACCCACCACTGCGTTGATATCATTTTTACGGTCCCCGAGGTCTACCCCCCCTACATCCGTTAGTGAGAGGCCAAACGTAACGTTTCGACCTTCCAAAAGCACCCCGAGATTGAGACTAATGGTGGGAAAGGTATAAAGAGAATGATTGAAATTGAAACTTCCTCCGGATAATAGTTGAAGTAAGTTCAAAATGCTGTATTCAGTCCAATAAACATGGCTCACTCGAGTGGTTCCACCAAGATGGAGGACCCAATGAGGCTTTTGTTTAGGGATTTCCCCACGCTCATTAACAATCGGCTCCCCTTCAGGCTCATCTGCCGCAACCAGTACGATGGGATGCGAATATCCCGCAATGAGAGAGGCAGAAGCAAGGAATTCAAGATTGGATGCAACCAAGTTTTGATCTCGTCCATAAAGTTGCGAATCCAAGATGAGGGCCAAACCGAGACCGTTGGCAATCACCCCCAGACCGAGGGACTGCTGAAATCCAAGTCCGTTTTGCGTTACCACATCCGTCACAAAATTCAAAACCTTATTAGGAGGGGGGGCAAAAAGGTCAAAGTTCGCAAAATCCCCGTTTCTAATGTAATCAACAGTGGTGCTAATATCCTTGAAACGGAGAAAAGTTCCCGTATTACTAATCAAGAAAAATGAATCACCGGTAGAGCGCGAGAGTCCAGCAGGATTGCCAAAAAGCGCGTTCCACCCCTCAGCCACGGCCACGAAGCTACTTCCTTGAGCAATGACATCTGGCGTATAAGGTTCATAGGGCAACAAATAACGCTCTTGTGCATTCAAGGAGGCAAGACTGAAAACTAAAAATACCATTAACCGACGCATCCATTACTCTCCTTAGAAAGGCATCAGGTCACCAATTGGCTCGATATGTTCGTACAAGGGATTGGTGTTATTCAAAGTTTTACTGAACGCTTTTGAGAAATCCTGAAGATGAGTGGTGACATTAGCAGCCGTTGTGTTGTTCGCTAAATCTGTTGGTGTTCCCGGTGAATTGATAAAGGCAATGACCTTGCTCACATCGTTTGGCGTCGGGATTGTGTTGGAATATAGCGCAAATATCAAGGCACTGCCCAGCGCAATTTGATAAACCTGACCCAGCTCTTCCAGTGTGGCCGTACCATACCAGTTAATACCGGGCGGAGTGATGCTCAAGTTGGTTGCACTAATCAGGTGAACCTGAGCCATGGCCATGATGATTTTGGATTGAACATTGGGATCATCGCTGTTGATCAAGATATTGACAAGGTCTTTTAGGTTTTGGGTGTGCGGAGCGCTAGTATGGTTGAAGGTAAAGATCAAACTTGTTGAAATCATTTGAGGGACTAGATAGGTGATCACTCGGTTCGTAGCGTTTGGAACCCCATCGACCCGTCCATAAGCTCGAATCAACAAGAGACTTGCCTCGACTTTGGTGGAATTGGAATTGCTGAGGGTGGTCAAACGCGAAAATAGCTCTGGCCCGAGGGTGGAATCGTTGACGACAGTATCTACCCACTTTAGCGAGGTCATCCGCGACCGAAATTCATCGATCTGCCAATTGGCCATTTCCCCACTTTTAGGAAGGGCGCTCATGTCGAGAGGCTGGAGAAGATTGATTTCCCACAAATTTTGACACCCACCAAAAAGGGTAACAAGAGCAAAAACAAAAAAAATCTTGTATTTCATACCAATCCCCTCTTTCAAGGTATCACAATTTTACAATTTATCAAACAATTACCGAGTAGAAGTGAGGGCTTGGTTCACTTGCTCTAAACCCTGACGCGCCTCGGTACTGTTTGGGGCTAACCGAAGGGCTTCTTGGTAGGCTCGCTGGGCAAATCGCCAATCCTTTAGTTGGGCACGCGCAAAACCCAGACGCTCCCACCAACGCGCTGTTTGCGGGCTGTAGTACACCGCGGTGGTTAAGGCAATGTCGGCATGGGCAAACTCGCCAAGGGCTAAAAAACTTTCCCCCATAAAGTAATACACCCGGGCAATTCGGTCACCTGTTGGGTTCACCGACACGTACTGCTGAAGGTAGGTCAAGGCCTCAGGATAGCGGTTTAGGTAGAAGAGAGCCTCACCCATAATCTCCAGGATGCGATAATCATAACGCCGAATTTGAAGGGCGCGGGTGGCATACTGGACACTCTCTTGATAACGGCGAAGCTGGTTCAAGCTCCAACCCAAAACGGTGTAGGCGTCCATGTTGTTGGGGTCTTGTTGAATTTCGTTCAGGGTGATGGTAATGGCTTCTTGGTAGTTGCCCCGCCTAAAGGCCGCCAAAGCGTCTGGGCGAGTTGTGGGCTCAGCATCTTGGGCCCTCACAACCATCACACCTTGAATAACCAACAAAACAACCATGAAGATTTTTTTCATGTAACAACCTCAGGCATGGAGCAAATTCCATTAAACTTGGCCCCACTTTCCATTTCGATGATGGGGGCTGTCATGTCACCATCGATGCGGCTTGCTGAGAAAAGCTCGATTTTGGAGCGCGCCGTCACGTTCCCCTTGATGTGGCCGTGGTTGGACACGCGGTTGGCGTGGATCTTGGCTTCGACCAAGGCCTTTTCCCCAATGTAAAGATCGCTGGTGGACTGGATTTCCCCACGAAAATACCCCTTGATCATCAAGGGCTCGTGGAAGGTCAAGACACCGGTGAATTGGATGTCATCAGCTAGGATGGTGTCAATTTCCCGTTCATCAACCCGCCTTAAATCGATTTCTGCCATAACTTGGATACTATTACTGCGCTTGACCACTGTCAAGAACTTCAGCCATCTCGGGAAGTCTGTTGCAAAGCTCGATGAGGCGCTCCACGCTGTCCGGTTCGTCCAAGATGGTGGGGTAATTTTGCTTCACGAACCGCGCCTCGCGGATGGCGTGCAGAAAGGCGGCGCGTTCCAAGGGGTGTTGGCGCACAAAGTCCCAAAAGCCGCTTTCGTGGGCACAGCGCTTGACCTGTTCCAAGGTGGATTGTTGGAGGTGAGCCACCAGGTAAGATGCCACTCCCACTTGCACGCCGTGCCAAGAGGTCTTTTGTGCAAGTTGGTCGTAGGCGTGGCTGATCAAGTGTTCGGCTCCACTGGCAGGGCGGCTAGAGCCAGCAATCGCCATGGAGAGGCCACACATCATCAGGCTGCTCGACAGGATGCGCAAAAATTCCAGGTTTTTCAAATCTTTGGGGTTGAAATGGTCAAAGGTGTCTACCGCATTCAGCGCAATGACGGCGGCAAAGTCGTTCACCAAAACGCCCTTGGTACGGTAGGCATACTTCCAATCCCAAACCGACGTTGCCTTGCAGAACAAATCGCCAATGCCCGACATCATCAAAGCTAGGGGAGCACTTGCCAGAATTTCCGTATCGAGGATGACCATGTCGGGCACATCCGTGGCAAAGGACCGGCGCCTGCCCTCAACGGAGAGCGAGGCACTGGGACTACAAAATCCGTCGTTGGAGATGGTGGTGGGTACCACCACCAGGGGCTTTCTCAGAAGGTGCGCCACATACTTACCAAAATCTAAGGCCTTGCCCCCGCCTAAAGCCACTACGGCGTCTAGGTTGGGAGGTAGGCTCAGGGTGGAGTGCACAATTTCAGCCACTTCGTTGGTGGAGGCCACCACCGCCGCCAGGCTGCGGATGCCCGCGGTGGCAAAGGAGACTTCCACGATGTTTCCAAAACGCTCCTGCAGTCCCTCCCCCCATATCACAACCACGTTGTTCCAATGGGAGCTAGCCAAATATTTTCCAATCTTGGTGAGGGCCTTGGGTTTGATCCGCAGCAAACTGGGAATTTTGACGTCCACCACACACCCCCTAAACGTTGCCACTGATCAGCTGATCAAGAGGAATCTTGCCCACATCAGGAAAAACTAGGTCAGGCTTAAAGGGAAACTCATCCAAGGTCCTTTGGTTGGACACCCCAGAAAGCACCAGCACCGTGGTCATGCCAGCTTCCATACCTGAAATGATGTCGGTATCCATGCGATCACCCACCATCAGGGTTTCGCTGGAATGGGCGTTCAGCTGTTTTCGGGCGATGAGCATCATGAGGGCGTTGGGTTTCCCCACGATGTAGGGCTTTTTCCCAGTTGCTGCCTCAACCGCGGCCAAAATGGAGCCGGCGGCGGGCTCAAAACCCTCACCCTCAACCGGGTCGATGAGGTCGGGATTGGTGCCGATGAAACGCGCCCCGGCGGCGATAAGTTGGCTGGCGGTACGCAGCATGGCATAATCGAGCTTGCGCGTCTTGCCCACAATGACGTAGTCGGGTTTTGAGTCGGTGAGGGTGCAGCCCACCCGTTCCAACTCGTGCCTTAGCCCATCGCCACCCACCACAAAGCAACGCGCCCTAGGTTGCTGCTGTGCCAAAAAGAGGGCGGTTGTACGCGCTGAGGTGAGGAAGTGCTTTTCCTCTAGGTTGGGAATGCCAAGTTTATGTAGCTTCGCCACGAGCTCCGCGGCAGTTTGTTCGCTGTTGTTGGTCAAAAACAGAAAGGGCAGGCCGCGTTCAAGCAGTTTCGCCACAAAATGTTGAGCTCCCTCGATGAGTTGGGCACCACGGTAAATCACCCCATCCATATCGGAAATAACGGCTTTAATCATGCCTCCTCCTCAATCGCGTTCAAGACGGTCCTCAGCGACTGCAAGAATTTCTCACGCATTAAGGGCGTGAACCGATTGTAGCGCTGCAAGTCCAAAAATAACTGCCAGGGATCGTTGCAAGTTTGATTCATGATTTCAAATAAGTTGCTGAAGCCCTTGGTGGCCATAGGATGCTGCTCAAGATTCATCTCCTTGAGAACCCGTCCCACCAAATGGGTGAGACCCTGGGTAAAGGCGGCAACCTCGTCATGTTCCTCGGGGCTCATGAGCAAGACCCGAAGCCCCATCTCTTGAAAGCGCCGAAGCCAATCGTCTTGAAGGGGATGATCCCCTCCAAGGGGATGAACCACGATGGGGAGGTTCTTCAAGCCTTGTTTGGCGGAATCGGGGCCAAACATCGGGTGAGTTGCCAACAAAGGGCAATCGCTTCCCAAATGTTGCAGCATGACTTGAACGGGGTAAACCTTCACCGAACAGGTGTCAACCACCAAGGTGGTGGGAGACAAATACGGTTTGATTTGCGATAAGACTTCAGGCATGCTGGAGATGGAGTTGCACAAAAAAAGCGTTTCGGCCTGACACAAGTGAAAAAGATCAACCCGCTGAACGCCTGGAGGTGGGGTTGACTGACGGGAGTAGCCCAGAATGGTATCGTTGGGGAAATGTTGATGGAGGGTGCTTGCCCAAAAGGAGCCAAATCGTCCAAGCCCAAAAACGCCAATGGTCACACACTCAGGATAATCAGAAGCTTATCCCCCGTCTAGCTTTTCCAAGTCTGCTTTGTCCGCTACAATTTTTGAGTGACTTACTTCGATGGTTGCGATGAACCCAGTTTTCAGCCCTCTCCCCTTTTGATTCCTATCACCTTAAAATCCCAGCCAGGGCGCTGGGTAGCCCGTCAACGTCCCCTTGCGGCCCCAGCAGGGCACTTTTTAGTAACACACCCTGACTCGTGGCTCTTTCTGAGAGAACTTTTTCCCAGCCCTTTTCGTAGGCTTCCACTCTACCCCGAGCTGTTCTACCACCAACCATTTTTACAAACCTTGCCGTCCAAGTGGTTGGTAGCTCCCAATGGGTTAACTTTTTCCATCAGCTCCTATGGAGCTAAACTCGATCCACAGGTCCTTGAATTCATCCATGAAAGTGGTGCGCGTGCCCTGCCCCAGCCCCCCGCAGGCGGTTTGCTGCTTCAGTGCCGCCTGGCTGAACTCAAAAGTTTTCGGTTTTGGTGCCTGCTGACCCATGACCATGTGGCCCAAATTGCAAGCCTTTTGGGACTCCCCTTAGACACGGCTATCTCAATCAACGAAAAAGAAAAAAACAAAGAATTAAGCCTCCTTGCCCAATTGCTTTACCTAAGAGAACTTTACTGGCAACTCCATGCCGATGATTTCCTCGCCGCCACCAGGGTAAATTTGCCCACCTTAGGAGGGCTCTTGGGATGGCTCAACTTCAACGACCGTCAATTTTTGGTACAATGGCTCTACTCCCGCATGGGAGCCCAAGCCTTTCGCGCCTTGTTTTATGAAAAAATTTTGGGAAAACACCCTCTGACCATCCTTCCCGACCCCCACACCAGCTTCCCCCTGGTCCTGGACAGCCTGCCCCGCCTTTTCCGTGAGAGCTGGCGTTCCTTGCGCCTAACGCCCGCTCACTTTGAACAAGCCTTGGAAGCTAGACTTGAGGAACTTTGGACAAGCCTGTGTTACGTGCCCAACCTCATCCAGGATTTTAGCGCCGAGCTTTACCAGGTCCTTCACACCCACGTGTTTGCCTTCCTGATTGAGCGCCATCAGCAACGCCATCAACGGTTGGGCGCTAAGCTCGTCGAATGGGTGAGCCCTCAGAGGAGCAGCTTTTACAAGCTCTTCAAACGTTTGAACATTAACACCCTGGCACGAGCGTTTTTTGACCTTCCGCAAAGTTGGCGTCAGTGCCGCACCGTGTTTACCGTTCGGATCAAAAAGCGCATCGAGGAGGAGATGGCTTATTACCAGCGTCTCCAATCGACGAATTGCCTGAATTGGAAGCTGATGTGCGATGCTAAGTATCAGGCTTTGGAACTATTCAAGGATTATGGGTTTGTCAATGAACTTGAAAACATCTAACTTATATCATGGAAAGCATAACCAAAGTGGAATTTGAACCGCTCTCACTTCACCATCATGGGCTTTTGAAACCCTCCCTTCGTCAAGTCCAAAGCGGCATTTCGGAATTTTCGTTTGCAGGGCTCTATCTTTTTCGAGAAAACTATTCTTACGAATTCGGTTTTTTGAATGAACTACTTTTAATAAGGGGCAACAAAAATCACGAGACCTTTTGTTTAATTCCGGCAGGGCTACCGAGCTGGCACGAAATCGAAGCCATCCTGGAGGAATGCGATTACATCAAAAACCTCTCCCCCGAACAGGTAGCGCACCTCCAACCCCAGCTTGACCCCAAGCGTTACTTCATTATCGCTGACCGAAACAACTGGGACTACATTTATTTGACCGAGGAGATGGCTGAATTGGGAGGAAAAAAGTTTCACAAAAAGCGAAACCTGATCCATCAGTTCTATAATCTCTACTCTAACTTGCAATCCCAGCCCCTCAACCGTCAAAATATTCGGGATGCCCACACCATTCTGCAAAACTGGGTGCAACACCACCCCACCAACAACGATTATACGGCTGCTGCAGAAGCCCTAAATTTTATGGAAGAACTTGAATTAGATGGGATGATTTTCTACGTCGATCAAAAACCTGTTGGATACATCCTGGGCGAAAGATCAACCCGACCGAGCGACTACATCATTCACTTTGAAAAAGCAGATCCCAGCTACAAGGGGGTATACCAAGCCATTTTTCAACGGTTTTCCCAATCGTTACTTAACCGATTTGAATTCATCAACCGCGAGCAGGACCTCGGCGATGAGGGGCTCCGCCAAGCCAAGGAGACCTATCGCCCCGTCCATTTCATTGAGAAATACCAGCTACGCCCAAACCACCCATAAATCCTACGTAAATGTAGGTTGAATTTCATACAACCTACCGATAGGTACAAAAAAGGAGCTTCGACATCAGGCTTAAGGATTGTTTTTGCGCTTAAAAGGCACATTAAGAGTTTTGGAACGGATATTGCTTAGTTAAAACGGAGGTATGTATGTCAAAAATTGCGTTTAGTTCCTTAGACGAATACTTTGGTTCCTTGTGCTTCAGTGATTCACTGATGAAGGAGCGGTTGCCCAAGGAGGTTTATCGCGAACTTAAAAAGGTCCAAGCTGGAGAAAAGAAGCTCACCTTGGAAATTGCCAACGTGGTGGCAAACGCCATGAAGGACTGGGCTATTGAGCACGGTGCCACGCACTATACCCACTGGTTTCAACCACTCACTGGCATCACCGCTGAAAAGCACGATAGCTTTATTAGCCCCACGGGTGATGGCCGCGTCATCATGGAGTTTTCAGGGAAAGAACTGATCCGTGGCGAACCCGATGCGTCGAGTTTTCCCTCAGGAGGACTGCGCGCCACCTTTGAAGCACGTGGTTACACCGCCTGGGATACCCTGAGCCCGGCTTTCTTGAAAAAAGACGGAGACGCTTTTACCCTCTGCATTCCCACCGCGTTTGTGGGTTACCGCGGTGAGGCTCTGGATAAAAAGACACCCCTTCTCCGCAGCATGGAAGCCATCAACACGCAGGCCATGCGCATTCTACGCGCCTTAGGGAATACCACAAGCCGTCAGGTCTTCACCACAGTAGGACCAGAACAAGAATACTTCCTCGTTGCCCGAGAGTACTTTGAACAGCGCCCCGATCTCATGCTCGCCGGTCGAACCTTGATTGGGGCCAAGCCACCCAAGGGTCAAGAAATGGAAGACCACTACTTTGGTAGCCTTTCGGAGCGCGTGGGAAGCTTCATGAAGGAATTCAACTCAGAGCTTTGGGCCATGGGGGTTAACGCCAAGACCCAACACAAGGAAGTGGCACCCAACCAATTTGAAATTGCCTGTATTTTCTCGGTGAGTAACGTTGCGCTCGACCACAACCAGCTCGTCATGGAGACGATGCGCAAGGTGGCTCTCCGCCACGATCTGGTGGCCTTGCTCCACGAGAAGCCCTTTGCGGGAGTGAACGGCTCTGGAAAACACAACAACTGGTCAATGGGAACCGATGATGGTATCAACCTTTTGGAACCCGGCAAGACTCCGGCTGAAAACAGTCAATTCTTGTTGTTCTGTACGGCAGTGATTGAAGCGGTTGACGAATACGCCGACATCCTCCGAATGAGCGCCGCTAACAGCGGTAACGACCACCGCCTGGGTGCCAATGAGGCTCCTCCTGCCATCGTCTCCATTTTCTTGGGCGCCGTTGAAGAAATTCTTGAGAAACTCTCCAAGGGGGAAAAAGTGGTTTCCCGAGATGGTGAGGTGCTCAAGCTGGGACACAACTCCTTGCCCGAACTCCCCATGGATTTGACCGACAGAAATCGGACCTCGCCGTTTGCTTTCACCGGGAACAAGTTCGAGTTCCGTATGATGCCTTCTAGCGATTCGATTGCGGGTCCCAACGTGGTACTCAACACCGCAGTTGCCGAGGTGCTGAGCCGTTACACCGAGCGCTTGGAAAAGGCCTTGGACAAAAACGCCGAAATTCTCAAAATCGTTCAGGAGAGCTACTCAAAGCACAAGAGGGTGGTGTTTAACGGTAATAACTACTCCAAAGAATGGGAAGAAGAAGCGTCACGCCGCGGACTGCCCAACATCAAAAACACCGTGGACGCCATTCCCGTGATCATCTCAGAAAAAAGCATGAAACTTTTCACCCGTCACCAAGTGTTCACCAAGGACGAGTTGGAAAGCCGTTACAACATCTACTTGGAAAAGTACGCCAAGCAGATCAACATTGAGGGAAACACCCTGAAGATGATGGTCAAAACGGGGATTCTTCCCAACGCGATTGAGTATGCGGGTAACCTGGCTTCTCAATTGGCTTCAGTGAAGGAAGTTTTAGGCGAAGGTGCCATCAGTGCTCAAAAAGCCACCCTGAGCAGGCTCATGACCCTGATTGATGAACTCAAAAACGGGACTAACGAACTTGAAAAAGAATTAGAAGCAGCTCATCACGTTGAGGAGATTCTGGCACATGCCAAGGCCTACCGAGACAAGGTGATTCCCGCCATGAACAAGGTTCGTCAGGCAGCCGATGAAATTGAAACCATTTTGCCGGCTGACTACTACCCCTACCCCACCTACACCGAGCTTTTGTTCAAGCACTAAGCCTTTCCCAAAACGGAATAGCCTGCCTCCAACTTGGGGCAGGCTTTTTTTATACGGCTTCGAGTTGAGGGCTAACGGAACGCAGCCCCTCTTCACAAAGTTCAGCCTCAAGGCTTAAGTCAGCGGCCTTGGTGATTCGAACCTGAACAAACTGACCGATGAGTTCATCGGGACCCAACAATCGGAGGGGAATTTTTCCTTCGGTACGAGCGCTCAGATACTGACCCTTTCGGTCCTTGCCATCCACCAAAACGGTGAGGATCTTTCCCACTTGTGCCCGGTTGTAGTCCCCGCTGGACTGGCGCAACACCTCGGTGAGCTGGGCCAGGCGAGCCTTTTTGACCGATTGCGGCACGTCGTCAGGCCAGCGCGAGCTAGCGGCTCCTGGGCGGGGGCTGTACAGGGCAATGTAAGCCATG
>Ga0272446_1002523_pt1 | contig 24766 bp, 18 predicted proteins | sample YNPCB0061_FD_194587 | JGI IMG/M metagenome (GOLD analysis project Ga0272446, IMG submission 194587) | Hot spring microbial mat communities from Yellowstone National Park, WY, United States - YNP-CB-006-1 | ecosystem: Environmental > Aquatic > Thermal springs > Hot (42-90C) > Sediment | place...
ACAATGTTACCAGCCCTCAGCTAACAGCAAGACAATTTTAGAACAAGCTGAACGCAAAATCCTGGAGCTAGCGGTCAATCGACGCGCCCACCAAATCATGCATGCAAGCGAGATGTCCATTCAACTCACCTCTGAAATCCAACGGCTCACCGAGTTGCACTACACCCAGAAAAAGACAATTTTGACCGGAATTCCCACAGGTTACTCAACCCTGGATCGTGCCATCAATGGCCTAAATAAGAGCGAGTTCATCATCATTGCTGCTCGAACCAGCTTAGGAAAGACCACCCTTGCCATCAACATCGCTTCTCACATCGCCCTAAATCTCAAACGACCCGTGGGGTATTTTTCTTTGGAAATGCCCTGGATTAAAATCGGATTTCGAATTATTGCCAGCGTCGCCGGCGTTGACCTATTTCGCCTTCAGCACGGTGAGCTTAGACCTTCAGATCAGTCGAACATTGGCTATGCGGTCAGCCGATTATACGAAGCACCGCTGTACATCGATGATACCCCTCACATCTCGTTGTTAGACCTTAGAGCTCAAGCACGCCGCATGGTCAATCAATACAAGGTTGAGGTCATCTTCATCGACTACATCAGCATTATCAACGTGGAAGATAAAAACCTACCGCGTCATGAACAGGTTGCGGAAATTTCGCGTTCCCTGATGAGCCTTAGCCGTGAACTCAACATTCCCATTGTGGCCTTAAGTCAAGTAACGCGTGATTCTGAAGGAAAACGCCCCGGACTACATAACATCCGTGAATCAGGTTCGCTGGAGCAAGATGCAGACATTATCATTTTTTTACACCGCGAACGAGAGTATCAGCGAAGCGAGAGCGAGGCGGGTGGTCCAATCCCCACCGAGCTCATCATCGCTAAAAACAGACAAGGTGACACAACTGTAATTCCTATGGTATTTTTAGGAAACCAGACACGATTTGAGTTAGCGGAGATAGAAAGGTGAGCTTAAGAGATGAGGTCGATCTTTCTACCCTGTCCAACGCGGTAGAGAACTGGGTCATTGACATTTTGGAGGTTGAACTTGAAAATTGGCCCCAAATTCGTGACAATCACGAAAACATTCTTGATGTGATGGCCTACGCCTTGAATCAAATCAAACCCCAGTACTACGTCACCCTCTTGGGTAACCTTTACGCCCAGTCGCCCACCGAAGAACAACTCACCGAGGTTCGCGAAGCGGTTCTAAAGGCCCTTACCAAAATCAGTCAAGATATTTAAGCCTACTCCCACTCGATGGTTGCCGGGGGCTTGCTGCTCACATCGTAAACAACTCGGCCAATTTCAGGTATGGAATTTACCAACAGGGTGGCAATACTCAAAAGGTGTTCCATCGGAAAGGGATACACATCGGCACTCATCCCATCAATCGAATTCACAGCTCGAAGAGCTAGCACGTATTTATATTGCCGAGAATCTCCAGTGACCCCCACACTTTGCACCGGCAAAAGGACAGCAAAGGCCTGCCAAACCTGCTCGTAAAGCCCCCTTGCCCGAAGTTCCTTGATGAAGAGGCTGTCTGCACGGCGCAGAATGTCCAGTTTTTGCTCGGTTACTTCACCTAGAATACGCACGGCAAGACCTGGCCCTGGAAAAGGATGGCGATCCACCACCTCTTGGGGTAATCCTAGGTTTCGTCCCATGGCTCTGACCTCGTCCTTGTACAAGAGGGAAAGAGGCTCCACGATGAGCCCCTTGTTTCGTTTTTCAAGCACGAGGGGACTTGAGACATTGTGATGGGTCTTGATAGTGTGGGCACTCTGCCCCACCCCCTTACCGCTTTCAATGAGGTCGGTGTAAAGGGTTCCCTGAACCAAGAGCTCGGTGCCATCCAAGCCGAGCTTTGCGGTTTCTTCCTCTTGAACCTGGATGAAGGTATCGCCAATTATGCGGCGCTTTTCTTCGGGCTCACTCACGCCTTGAAGGGCAGCCAAAAAACGTTGGCGGGCGTCCACAATGTGGATTTGGGTGGCTCCCAGCTTTTTTAAGGACTTAGTCACTTCCTCGGTCTCACCAAGCCGCATGAAACCTGTGTCGATGTACATGAGGTGCACTCGCTCGGGGGGCAGGGTTTTGAGCAACAAGGCAGCTGCAACGCTTGAGTCCACCCCGCCGCTGATTAAAACCAAGACCTTTCGGTCCTTGACTTGCGCAAGAACCTTTTCCTGCTCCAATCGTTGAAAAGTCTCAACGTCCCATTCACGGGGCATCGAACACAATTCGGCGAAATTCCACAACAGTTGATTGCCAAACTCGCTGTGGGTCACTTCAGGATGAAACTGAAAACCAAACCAGGGCTTCTCACAGTGCTCTAGGATGGCTGGGTGTTCCTGACTCGTTCCCAATACACGCCAACCGGGAGCAAGATTGACGATACTGTCTCCATGGCTCATCCAAGTTTGCCACGATCGGGGTAGGAATTTGAGGAGTTGAACGGACCTTTCGGAGGGCTCCTCAATGATGGATACCTTAATCCGACCGTACTCACGGAACTGGGAAGGGTGTACCTTACCGCCTTGGCTATGAATGAGGAACTGAATGCCATAACAAATGCCAAGAATAGGAACTCCCAATTCAAAGATGCTTGGATGGGGACGGGGAGAGCCCGCTTCGTAGACCGAATAAGGCGAACCTGAAAGAATTATTCCCTTCACCTCGTGCGACTGAGCAACATCAAAAGCAGTGTTGTGGGGTAAAATTTCGGCGTAGAAATTCCCTTCCCTTAGCCGACGACAAATGAGCTGGGTGGTCTGCCCACCAAAATCTAGGACGACGATTTTGACCATGGCTCTTTGCGAACAAAGGTCTGTTCCCGATGAGGGCCAACGCTGATGATGTCCACCGGAGTTTGGGTGAATTCTTCAATGAACTGGATGTAATTCTTGGCTTGACTGGGAAGTTCCTCATAGCTCGTGCACTCTGAAAGATTCTTCGTCCAGCCCTCAAAGCTCTTGAGGATGGGTTTTGCCTTTTTCAAGGCTTCAGCGCTGGAAGGAAAAATCTGGGTCTCTTGTCCATCAATTTCGTACGCCACACAAACCTTGATCTCGGGAAAACCATCGTAAACATCAGGATGGGTGAGAACCAGGGCATCAAAAGAATTAGTCCAGCAAGCGTAACGCAAAGCCACCAGATCAAGGTACCCACAGCGTCGGGGTCTGCCCGTGGTAACACCGTACTCACGGCCTAGTTCCCGAATGCGGTCTCCCAAATATCCATCCCGCTGCGTTTGAAACTCAGATGGGAAGGGTCCATTTCCTACCCGAGTGCTGTATGCCTTAAACACCCCGTATACCTTGTCAATGTATTTAGGGCCAATTGCTCCGCCAAAACAGGCCCCTGCCGCTGCGCTCATGCCGCTACTCACATACGGATAGGTTCCCAAATCAAGGTCGAGCAAGACACCTTGCGCCCCTTCAAAGAGTTTGTTTTTACCCTTATGCTCCTGCATAAAACTGGGAAGATCGATTAACAATTCTTTTAAGCGAGGGCGAAACGGCTCAAGAAAGGTCTTGTCCTCCGCGGACAACTCGTCGTAGCTGTGGCTGTAAAGCTCTGAGAACCGTAGTCCATCGCGCTGAGCCTTCATCGCATAGCTCACCCCAATACCTCGTCCTGTTGTCCCTAGGGGGTGTGCGCGTCGGGCTTCCATGGCCTTGTCTAGGGCCTTGTAACTGGGCAAAACAAGGTGAGCACGATCGGAAATCCAGAGCCTGCCCTTCCAGTCCACCCCCTGTTCTTCCAAGGTGGTCAATTCGTCGAAGAGGGCTTGGGGGTCAATAACCATGCCCGTTCCCAAAATCGAGATTTTTTCCGGATGGATGATGCCCGAGGGAATTAGGTGAAGTTTATACGTTTTACCACCGGTCTGAATGGTGTGACCCGCATTGGCTCCACCGGAAAATCGAATGACAATGTCAGCATCCTCTGCCAAATAATCAACAATTTTCCCCTTTCCCTCATCGCCCCACTGAGCCCCAATCACAACAATTTGCATAGGTACCTCTTAGTTTCTGCTGTAGTTTGGGCTCTCCTGAGTGATGGTCACGTCGTGAGCGTGACTTTCTCTGAGACCCGCTGATGTTATTTTAACAAATTTCTTGTAGTGCCGAAGCTCTTCGATGGTACGGCAGCCCGTGTAGCCCATTCCCTTTTTTAACCCCATAACGAGCTGGTGAAGAAAATCTTTCAACTCACCCTTGAAAGGAACGCGTCCCTCAATCCCTTCTGGAACGATGGGGAGACCCGCCTTCATGTTGTAGCGGTCTCCACCACCCGCTTGAACGGCTCCAATGGACCCCATGCCGCGGTACTCCTTGAAAAACCGTCCCTCAAAGATGATTTCACGACCAGGAGCCTCTTTCAAACCGGCAAAAAGGTTTCCAATCATCACGGTGGAGGCACCCGCCCCAATGGCCTTGGTAATATCGCCTGAAAATTTGATTCCTCCGTCTGCGATGATGGGGATGTCAAAGCGGTCAGCCTCCTCCGCACATTCGAGCACGGCTGAGAACTGGGGCATACCGATTCCCGCAACCACCCGAGTGGTACAAATGCTTCCCGGTCCAACACCCACTTTTACGGCATCGGCACCTGCTTCGATGAGCCGACGAGTGCCTTCTTTCGTAGCCACGTTTCCAGCAACCACCTCAACATTCCACCGCGACTTGATGTCTTGGATGGCCTTGATGACGTTCGAGCTATCACCGTGTGCTGTGTCAATCACGATGAAATCAACCTTGCTTTCCAAGAGTAAGGGAATCCGTCGGGCATAGTCTTGGGGCGAAACCGCAGCCCCAACCAGAAGCCGACCCAGTTGATCAAGGGCAGCTTCTGGAAACTGTTGGTGCTTTTCTAAATCCTTCACGGTGATGAGCCCCGTCAAATTGCCTGCCTCATCAACCAAGGGAAGTTTTTCGATTTTATACTGATCAAACTTTTTTTGAGCCTGCTCAATGCTAATGGGCGGTTTCTCAACGATGGGTTGCTTGGTCATGACCTGTTCAACGCGCTGACTGACATCGGTGCAAAAGCGAAGGTCTCTTCCTGTGATGATGCCCACCAGCTGACTTCCTTTGACCACGGGAAAGCCGCTAACGTGCTTATCCATCATGAGTTGTTGGACCTCGGCTACGGTTTGTCCCAACTGCACCACTATCGGATTTTCGATGATCCAATTCAAGTAACGCTTGACATTGCCAACGTGCTGGGCTTGGGATTCTGGTTTTAAATTTCGATGGATAACGCCCACCCCACCCTGTAAGGCCAGAGCGATGGCGAGCTTATCTTCTGTGACAGTATCCATAGCTGCCGAGACAATGGGTACATTCAGACGAATGTTCTTGGTGAGCCTAGTTTTGACGTCTGCTTCATTGGGTAAAAAATCCGCAAAGGAAGGAACAAGCAGAACATCATCATAGCTCAAAGTTTCAGGAATAATCATCGTAACCTCCTTAGTGCTGTTCATGCCAGATTTTCCACTCCTGCGCAATGGCACGAGATAGCTTTGGGGCTAAGCCAATGTAACGATTAGGTGACGCTAAAAAAGTCTCGGGAGATTCAATGCCCACGCGACTCAAGCCACGCATCAGCCGTTCCCAAGATTTGGGTTGTTCTCGTAATATCTCGATAAGCTTCTGACCGCTACGTTCCATGGCAAGAGTAATTTGGCGAACTGTTTCATGAGCCTGGGTGTCTCCCTCCAAGGCTAAAAGAATATAAACCGCTTCAGCCAAGAGCGATTCGCCACTCAGTTTGATGTTGGACTGCATTCGAGCTGAATCGACGTGAAGGCCCTTAAGTACCTTGGTCATTCGCGTAACAGCGAGCATAAAACCTGAAACAAATTCAGCCAAAAAGCGTGAACTTGCACTATTAGAAAGGTCGCGCTGGTGCTCACTGATTTGATCCATGAACATGGTCATTACCCTAGGACTGAAAGTTTTCCAAAGGCTTTTGATGTGCTCACAATTCCAGGGATTTCGCTTTTGGGGCATGGTACTCGAACCAACCTGATCTTCGCTAAAATACTCTTTCACCTCAGCTATCTCACTCCGTTGAAGATGCCTAAGGTCATCGGCAAGGTTGGCAATAATTCCAAAAGCTATATTGACCTCAAGCATAAGTCGAAGCAGGTATTCAGGTTCCACCATTTGGGTGGAATGGTCGCTGCGTTTTAAGCCTAGTTCTTCCAGGTATTCCTTTTCAAATTCCAAAGGGTTATGGTGAATTACGGAAAGGGCGTTGTAGGCTCCTACTGCTCCAGCCCATTTCCCTCGAAGATCCAAGGCACGCCGTTCAATTTCAACCAGGCTTTTCCCCAAACGACTGACATATTCTGCCATGGCATAACCAAAGGTTAAGGGAACAGCCCATTGCCCATGGGTTCTACCACATTGAACGGTATCGGCGTGCAATTCGGTTAGGCGGATCATTTCCCAGTGGAGCTTTTTCATGTCGGGCAAGATAACCTGAATAAAAAGGTCCTTAAACCGAAGCGACTGCGCCGTATCCAAAATGTCCACGCTAGTAGCTCCCAGATGGACGTAAGGGTGTAATTCTTCAGGTAGGTGAGACTTGAAAACGTTGACCAAGGCCCGAATGTTGTGCTGGGTTTTCTGCTCTTCTTCGTAAACTTGTTGAGGTGTAATTTGTCGAAGAGCATCTTCTACTGCTTTTTCGAGACGCTGTGACTCATGGGTAAAAAAATGACGAATGTGAACCTTTAGGAGCGCTGCCTCGCAGGTTAAACACGAACGGATAACAGCTTCTTCTGAGAGGTGATAAGAAAGTCTCTGAAATAATTCAGGGTTAGATAGAGAATAGCGATGATCAAGCGGTGATAAATTTTGAAAAGCTAACCGACTTTCCATGGCCTATACTAGACACTGCAAGAAATTTTGTCAAACATGAAAATGAGCAAACTGCTATGCCAAAAGCAACCGAAGATCTTTGGACCAAGGGACTCAATGCAGGACGGCAGCGTGATTACCTCACTGCCCTAAAGTGTTTCCTAGAGTGGGAATCGCAAGGGCACCACGAGGCATGGTTGATGATTGGGCGCTGTCATCTTGCTCTTCGGAATACTGCAGAGGCCATTCTGGCTTTTTTGACCCATCTCGAACGCTACCCCGATGATTCACAATGTTATTTTCATCTCGGACGTGCCTATCTCAGCACGAAACAGTATAAACAGGCCATTGAGGTCCTTCTTCAAGCTAGGCAACTGGGCGAGAAACATCCCCAGCTCGAGGTGCTTTTGGGTTATTCGTTTTTAAAGACTCGAAGAGCCGATCTAGCACGACAAACCCTAGAACTTGCTGTGCAACAAAATCCCCAACACCACGGCATCTATCAACTCTATTTAAATAGTGTTTTGGTTTATGGAATTAGCGCCTTTCGCAAAGAAAATTTTGAGCTTGCCCGTGACGCCATGGAGTTTCTGCTCAAGAACCAACACCGCGAATTCATTGTGCGGCTCTACCTTGGTGCTAGCTACAGAGAATTGAGAGATTACAACAACGCCTACCAATTTTACTTACAGTTACACGACGAAGAACCCCAGGATCTTTCCTTAATTTTAATACTTTGGGAACTCGCTCAAAAACAAGGTCTTTGGGAGGATGCTCACCATTGGAGAACCCTACTCAAAAAACTCAACCCAAAACTGATTCTTCCTAACCTTGATGAATTCTACCATGCCCTATCTTGGTCCCTCTATGAAAAAGGTAAGTTTCAACAAGCCATCTTTTATGCGCTCAAAGCTCTCAAAAAACAAAAGTGCCCTGACATGCACTACCTAGTCGGAATATCCTACGCCCAATTGAACAATTCAACAAAGGCTATCAACCACTTCCGACAATCCTTGAAACTTCAAAAGCAAGAAAATGTCTTTATTGCTCTTATCAAGACCCTATGGAAATCTCGTCTCTGGAAAGAATGTCGCCACGAAGTTCAACTCATGAAAAAATGGTTTCCATACAATACTCAGCTTCTTTACTTTAAGACCCTTGTTGACGCAAAACTCAACCTAGAAGGTATCAATCACGTTGAAGCACTTCATAAGATCATCAAGCAGTATTCTCTAGATTCCCACATCGCAACGACCTTGGCAGAAATTTACTTGAAAAGGTTCGAATATCGTGAGGCTAGCCACTGGTTAACAAAGGCTTTAGAAATAGATCCTCAGGATGAGGAAGCTTTGAATCTCTATTTATCGATCTCAGGGCCTCCCCCCACAATCCAGGTCTTGAAACTCTGCTATCAGTCACGATCCCACCACCAACAACTCAATCATGTTCTTGCAAAACAACTCATTTCCCATGGGCAAGCCCAAGAAGCTCAAAAACTTATAGTTGAAAATCTAAAACACTATCCCGACTCGACCCAGGATTGGGAACTCCTTGCAGAATGCGAACGGATTTTGGAAAACTACTCTACCTCCTACGCCATTTGGGTGAGACAGCTTCGGCGTGATCCCGAAAATCGAAAGGCCATCCTGCATGTGTTTTATCTTCTATATAAACTCAAACAGGATTTAAGGGCTGAAAAATTCAAAATACAAGCAATCACACGATTGAAGGATTATTCGCTCCATTATTCATTTGCCAAGGCTTATGAAAAATTAGGTCTGTTTGAAAAAGCGATCAATGAGTACATGGAACACCTTGCCATTTTTCCGGGACATCACCAAAGTACACTTGATCTCAATTCTTTAAGACAAAAGATCAACCAAAAGAAAAAAACATAGGCGTTTGGTACTTATATTTTTATCCTTAGGTTTTGCTTCTTTGTTCTATATTTTTTCTTCACAATATTATTTTTTTCTGATATGATGATTTTAGGGGGTAACGATGTCAGTGAAAGCACTCGATTTGTTTCAAGCGTATCAAACAAATCAACTACCAAAAGAAAGTGGATATATTGTGACTAGTTTGTTTGCAGAAACCAGCACCTACTCACGGTATGAAATCATCAGCTATGGGGGCGTCAAAGAAATCTATTTGACAGAGGAAGGTTTGACTTTTCAAAGTGACGGCAAAAAGATCTATATTTTGGTAGAACCACCAACCTATCCCAACAAGCACCTTGATCCTATTCATCGCTCAACCGATGAAAGCATTCCTCACCGCTATAATGAACTCATTAAGTTTGTTTGCAAAAATGATGCAAAACTTTATGTCAGCAAAGAACCCGTTATGACTTATACAAGTTTCACTGTTCTTCGACCGACAGGTAATAATTTTGCCTTGGTGTTTTATGACTTACCCGATGTTTTTGAAACTATTGATTCGTTCTTTCAAAAAACCCTCAATCGGGAGGCGGGTGTACCCCAGGTTGATGCCAAGAAAGCAGCCCAAGTTATTTCGGCAGAACTTCCCATGTTACGATTTACGTTTTGATATTTTGCTATAAAAAAAATTGCTCTAAAAAAAGGCTGCCTAACGCAGCCTTTTTTCATATTAGTCGAGTTGTTAAACCTTACCTTTTTTGATGTTGAGTTGAGCAATTGACAATAGAGCATTGGGAATTTGGTAGGGTGAACATGAGACGTAGTTTAGCCCGGTTTCCATCAAAAATTCGATGTTTTCAGGAACTGCCCCCTGCTCACCGCACAAGCCAGTAATCAAATCCGGGCGAGTGAGTTGTCCACGCTTAATTCCCATGCTCACCATTTCCTTAACAGCCTCATCCAGGAACTTAAACGGATTTCCAGTAAATAAATCATACTGGGTATAGTCGGGCATGAAAGAATTAAAGTCATCACGTGACAAGCCCAAGGTAGTTTGGGTTAAGTCATTGGTACCAAAACTAAAGAATTCAGCATACTTTGCCAACTTGCCGGCGGTGATGGCTGCAGCGGGAATTTCCACCATGGTTCCCACCTTGAAATGAATTGGTTTTTGATCCTTATATTGTTTCCTAACCTCTTCCGCCACTTCCAAAAGTCCCTTATAGGATTGCCCTTCAATTTTCTTCCCATAAATCAAGAGTTTGAGTTCGTGCTCATTCATGATGACTGGAAGCATGATTTCAGGATGAACGTCAATCTTTTGTTTTTGAAGCTCATAAGCTGCTTCTAAAATTGCTGTGACCTGCATTTCGTAAATTTCGGGATAGGTCACCGCAATTCGTGAACCACGGTGCCCCAACATGGGGTTGAATTCATGCAACTCTGCTGTTCGATTCAAAATCGCATCAATAGTGAGTTTGGTTCCTCCGGGACGCTGTTTTAAGTAGTTCAAGTATTCTTGTGCTTCAGCAGTGTTGTGGGGCAAAAATTCGTGGAAAGGCGCATCAAGAAGTCTGATTGTAACTTCTTTTCCCGCCATGACTTTCAAAATTCCCGAGAAGTCCTTTTTTTGCATGGCTTTTAACTTGTTAAGAACCTTCACCCTTTCTTCTTTGGTTTCGGAGAAAATCATCTCACGGAAAACGTTAATGCGCGATGCATCAAAAAACATGTGCTCTGTTCGACACAGCCCTATCCCCTCGGCACCAAACTTGAGGGCCAACTCAGCGGAACCAGGTGAATCAGCATTAGCACGAACATTAAACTCTTTGACAAACTTTTTAGTAATTTCTAAGAAATCTAAGAGCCCACTCGATTCAGGCTTGCTCTCCATCAATTCAGCCTTTCCAATGTATATGGAAGGCTCACCGTAATGCGGAACATTCAAGGTTATATACTCGCCTTCCTTGACGGTATACTGACCAATTTTAAAAACCTTCTTTTCAGGAATGATTTTAATAGTCGTATTAACCAAGGAGACTTTTCCATATTGCCGAGCGACAACGCTTGCATGTGCCGAGTAACCGCCCTCGCTCGAAAGAACACCCGTTGAGGCTTCTACACCTTTAACATCGTTGGCGTAGGTAGCCGGCATCACGAGTATCATTCGAGTATCTTCATTGTATTTTTGAGCATTTTTTACCGCAGTGATTAAATCCTCGGCGCTGAAATATACCCTTCCAATTGCTGCGCCAGGAGCACCAGAAATTCCCCCACGGAACACGGGGAAACTCTTTACTGACTCAGGTTTAATCACTGGGTGCAACAACTCATCCAGCTGATCGGTTTTGATGGATGTGACAACAAATTTCTCGTCGACAACCTTCTTTTTGAGCAAGTCAAGATAGAGTGCTATGTCCGCACGCGTACTCTTGTCGGTTACATGACGCTGTTCAATGATGAACATCTGACCATTTTCAATGGTAAATCGAATCTCGCGGATTTCTTTAAGGTGACTCTCTAGTTTTTGAGCGGCGCTTGTCAGAATACTGTAGTGCGCCTTTTCGATTTTTTCAATATCCAGTCCTTCGTCCTCAGAATGAAAAACTTCCTTGTGAAAACTGCCCTGAATTTTAGCCTCACCTGTTACCACGTTTCGGGTAAAACAACGACCCGAGGCTGAATTATTGCCAAAGTTTCCATACACCATTGGTTGAAGAATGATGGCAGTATCGTTTGGACCAGAATTTTCGGCTTTTTCTTCCAAGGTGAGAAGCTCCTTGATTCGGTTAAGGGCAAACATGAGCTGAGCCTTAGGATCGCTAAAGATATTTTTTGCAAAAAGCCCTTCAAATTTTTTGGTAATATCTTCAAGAATTGTGATAAGCTCCTGTGATTTTTGTACCTTTGGCACATTTTTGAGGTAGGCTGAGGCTTGATCGAGCTTCTGCCTTTTATCTTTTTGATCTTTAATATCCAAAATTTTATTTTCAAGGCTAATCAGACCCTTGAGCATGTAATAAAATTCGCCGATGGCAAATGCGGGACTAGTGTATTTGGCGAAGCCTTCAATCGTTGTAGAAGTTAAACCAACATTATGTATTGAAGGATAAGAGCTAATTTGTAAGGGAGGGCTGATGACAATTTTTAAAAGCATGGGGGTTGATGCATCTGCCCAAGTCTTGCCCATCTTTGTCGAGAGTGTTTTGAGCAACTTGAGAAGTTGGGCTTCATAAATTTGATCTTTGAATGAAGTTGCCAACTCCTGATTGATAATACAACCAGGAGGTATTGGAAGCCCAAGTACAGCAAGCTCAAGTAACTGAGTTCCTCGAACCCCAACCGAATCAAATACCTCAGCAGAAAATTTTGCGTTTTTACCTGCTTCAAAATAGATAATTTCTGGTTTCACATTTCCCCCTTAAAACAATCCCAGATCTTTACCGGGCAAACCACGAAGGAACTGTTCGAAACGAGGACTAGCTCCCTCAGTGAGATACTTTCGCAGTTTTGAGACATCCTTAATTTGCTGATCAGGGCCAGCAATTGCAACAAGAATGGCCGTCCCGTGCTTTACTTTGCCCCATTTAAATAAACTGTTTAGATCGTGAATCACCTCACCATCGTAGTACACGTAAACTTGATAGTTTGGGTACTTGTTGGTGTAACTATGGATGATTCGCTTCCATGCTTCGACGTTACCATTATGGAAGAGCTCATTCGTTACGACAACACCAAAGGGTCCAATTTTATTCATACGCCCAACGACTTGAACAGGTGCTGCTGTTTGACTAACTGCCGCAGGAGTAGATGGCTTAGCATCAAATTTTGTTGCATCGATATCAAGTGTTTTCTCTTTCGTTTTTTCAGGGGAGGCTGAAGTTTTGATTGAAGCTGATTTTGTCTTGGGGCGTACAGTTTTCTCCTTTGCAGGTGCTGAAGCCTTGAGGCTAAGAGTTTTTAACTTGAATTCACCCTTGAGGAAAGTAGGCGGCGGCTTGATTTTTTTTCCTTTAATAACCTCAAAACACTTTTGAATTACCAGCTGTAAAAGATCAAGGTTTGCCTTAACGTTTATTTTTTCCTTTGTGTTTTTTCCCAAACCAGCGTAGACGGTGATCAATTCATACTTTTTGAATTCACCAATTTTGTTGACGTCATCCTTGTTTTTGGGATTCAATATTTGTATTCCATACTCGGGGTGAAAATAAGCAATAACAATATCAGCTGCCACCCAAGAGGCAACTTGAGCCGCAAGCTGCTCTTGTGAATAAGTTTCTGACAAGTTCTGAGACTTAAAAACATAACCGTACTTATCTATTAAAAGGGCGCGTACAATTGGTGCTATTTGATTATTTTCTAGACTTCCTTCAGTCAATCGATTGTTAATGATGTCTGCTAAATTATACCCACTTTCAAAATCGGAAACTACTTCGTTAACTAACTTAAAATGCCTCAGCGATTTATTAAAACCCACACGACTGCTGAAGATTTCAAATTCTTCCATGATACCCATTTTCCCTCCAGGAAAAAAAAGGCTCCTCACAGTGAGGAGCCCGAGTCAGTTATTAAAATTAGATTTCACTTAATCCGCCGCCTCGCTTGCCACCTTTTTGCGTGGGCTTGCTCACTGGTTTACCTTTGTTGGTTGAGGACTTGGAACCAGCTTTTGGCGTACTAGCTGTTTGTTCAGGCACACTTGCCTCAACATCAGCATTGATAGTGCTCAGGTAATCGCTAGCTGTCGAACTTGCTTCATCAGCACTTCCTGAGAAGGACTGGTTGATGTCCTCACGGACGGTCGAGCGTCTTCGGCTAAAGCTGGCAAAGGCTGCGTCTTGGAAGCCCTTAGACACCCCATGCAGGAATTCGTTGAGCACGTTAGCCATACCATCAAGAGTTGCCTTTTTACGCTTAATCGAGGTGATATCGACATCGAGCAACAATCCAGGCTGAACGTGATAGGGGTTAATCATGTACTCGAATTTTAAGAATTCTTTCTCAAGGAAGTTTAACCGATCTTCCATTACACGACGTTCAATAGGATATCGGTAACCATACATGGTTTGAAGTTTTTCTTTCATGAGGATAATACGACGTTTGATTTTGTTCTTCTCTGGCAAGTATGTTCGATTAAACTTTTCGACTGGTGTGTCTTCAGCATTAACAAAGGTGATTTCATCCCATTGGCGTTTAATATCTTCAAATTCTTTGGTTTCTTCAGGAGTCTCCCCATTTTCGAGATTAGCCCTTTGTATCTTTTGTTGATAGATTTTCACCAAGTCATCAAAGTCGCTGACACGTTTGAAGAACTTAGAATCTCGATACACTTGCTCCAACACATCCCAGAGCTGTTTAACCTGAATTTCAAATGCTTTTGCTTGAATCGAATAAGCCTTACGCTCTGCGATGAGCTGGGCGTTATCATAGTAGCGCATTCTGATCATGTACCGCTCATCGGGTAAATGACTGGTATCGGTGTCCTCATACTCACGAATAATAAGTTCGCGGGCATTTTTGAGGTTTTCGATGTACTGATAACCCATCTTAGATGTGTCAAGAATTGAGGTGATACTGTTGACGGCGGTGTTGAAACCACGGTTTCGAATATTTTCAATATCAACGATTCGCTTGAGATTCTCACGGATGTTCAATTGATCAAATTCCGTAGGATCAATTTCAGCACGCAGACCGGCAATTTTATCCACAAGCTTTTTCCCAACAATTTTGTAACGATTTGAATTGGGATTATCGCGGTCGTCATCGGTGTACTTTTCGACACGTTTGAACTTTTCGAACATTACTTCACCTGGTGACAACTCATCCTTACCTTCATCGAGAAGGTCATCCTTTAACTTTTCAATTTCTTTATCAATTTCATCCATGATGTGTTTGGCCAAAATTTCTTTGATAAGGAACTCAACCGTTACCTGGTAATGGAAAATGGGAGAAATCAACTCTGAATCAAGGATGTTAATTGAAAGTTTGACATCAGACACGGTCTTGGGCTTGTAAATGTTATCTTTGAATGAACACTTCACAATTGAATAGGCCATTTCACCACGAATGAACGCACCTACATCTGTTTTTTGACGCAATAGAGCGTTAGTAAGGTTTTCCAAATCGTTAACACCACGCTGGATATGCCCCTGGAGGTGACCGTACATGTTAATGATCGATTTTTCAATTTCACCTGTGTTGAACTTATCGGGACCACCAACTTGATCGAGGAGTTCTGCAACTTGCTTCGGTGTGTAACGCGCGAGGGCCTTTGCTTCCTCTTTGTCGACGAAGTTACGAACCTTTTTCACCATTTCATCTTCAGCCGTGGTGATGTAGCGGTTGAACATGTTTTGATAGTTCTGGTTAAAGTAGTTATAGAGTTTCTCTTTAATTCCACCCATCACATCGAGCCGTTCCAGCACCTCTCTAGGAAGTCGGCTCGTAAGATGGTTCATCACTTTATCTACTTCTTCAGCAAGGAGTCGATCAACCTCCTCTTGCTGGTTCCTAAGTTCTTGGGCCAAAGAGTTTCTTGAACCCACAGCACTTGGCTTTTCCGGGTGGAATATATTAGGACTTTTAGGTAAATCAATAGCACCCATTTCATTACTCCTTTAATGTGTATCAATTGAATTATCACAAGTATGGGCATGAATGTAAAGACTTTTCGGCTGAAAACACAAAAAAAACCAAAAAAAAAGAAATTTTTTCAAATTGGATGAAGCAAAGATTTTTAAAAATGTGTATGATTGTCATATGAGTGTGAACGAAGAGATGGACCTCTTCAAAACTTTTGATGAGTTCGTCGAGCGATGGAAACATTTTGTCATCACCAGCCACGTGGACCCCGATGCCGATGCGACAGGATCCGAATATGGTCTTTATCATGCGCTCTTAAAACGTAACAAGTCGGCCGTTATTCTTAATGCGACTGAACCTGATCCCAAATTCACTTACTTTCAGACTGAGGATGTTTTTCACACCATTCATCAAATGCAATTTTTACCAAAGGATGATTTTGCACTCATTATCGTTGATACTGGAGATATTGATCATATTGGACATATTACAGATTTAATACTTCCAAAAGCCAAAGAAGTTTTTATCATTGATCACCATAACGTGGGAAGTGCAAAGGATCTTTACCCTTCCATCGTTGTTTCAGAGCGCGCTGCCACCGCCGAGATTATTTACGAACTCTACCGTCATTGGAATTTAGACATCAGTACCGATGTGGCTTTTGGGCTTTTTACGGGGATGGTTTTCGACACCGGTTCGTTTATTTATCCCAAAACGAGCAAAAGAACCTTTGAAATTGCACAATACCTAATGGATCTTGGTGTGAAACCCAAAGAAGTTCACTCCCAACTCTATGAAAGATTAACCCCCGAACGATTAAAACTCCTAGCCGATGTTCAATCGGGAATGGAATTGATTTTTGACAATAAAATTGCCATTCAATCCTTAACCCAAGAAACCCTAAAGCGAACGGGCGCCACAATGGCCGATGCCGACAACATGATCAACTATCCCCTCAAGTGCACCACGGTGGTTGTTTCCGTTTTCTTCAAAGAGTTAGAAGATGGAACAACGAAAATTTCGCTTAGGTCTAAGGGAAACCTTGACGTAGGACAATTCGCCCAAGTTTGGGGAGGTGGCGGACATATCAATGCCGCGGGATTTGCTTGGAAAGAGGGTATTGATCAAACAAAAATAAAAGTGATAAAGAACTTGTGTGAGTTCATTAAACAATTTGAAAAAACTTAATTTCCACTCACTATTTTTTTTAATTTTAATTTTAAGCTGTGATCCTAATCCCCAAGGAGGAAGCGGTAATCTCCTAACCTCAAGAACCGAAAGCGAAAATGATTTACAAGATAAACCCCTGGTCACAATAGACCCAAATCTAGAACTTATTTTTATGCAGGGTCAAGATTTAGATTCAGATCCCGAGCTTGAACAGATTATCGTAACCTATGATCGAAATCAACCTCAAAGCCCTATGGAACTTCTCATCATCAAAAACGATGTCGAAAGAGAGCTCAAATACATTGCATGGCGAACTCGACTTAACGCAGTGGGAAAAAACAGTCTCTTTATTCAAGTTCTGGACATCATTGGAGATCACCGCCAAGAGATTGCCGTATCAGGAATCGATGGGAATGGATGGCAAACGCTGGAAATTTTCAAAAGAAAAACAGATCAAGTTCCTGTTTTAAGTTTTGAAAGCATCTTTTCAAAGGCCGTGAACGGCCTCATTGAAATCCAAAAAATGCCTCGGTCAGAAGGTTATTCCGAGGGCCTGACTGAACAAATCTCCTTTCCCATCATCATGGAGGAGGTGGATTCACAGTCTAGCGGGGAAAATATCAATATTTTAAGGTCATCCTGGTTTTACCGTGTCCAAGAAAACACCTTTGTTATGAGTAAAATTGAACGGATAACCCGGAAGGCCATGTTGAACTCAGGAGAGAATGATTATAGCCAGCTTGATTTGAACCAATTTTTATCAAAACTTAACGGATTGTGGGTAAAAGAAGATCAGCGAAACATTTCCCTCGACTTTCGTCAATTAGAAAAGCGATTTGTGATTGGTTTGGGGCAGACATCGGAAATTTATGATTGGCTCAATACCCAACGCCCAAGATCGAACGTGATCAACATACTCGGAACAAATGTTTTGACCTTATCAAAGCGTATTCCTCTCCAGACCCAGATGAATATTTTGATGGTCAACGACAGTCAAATCTTGGTTTTGAGCAGTTTCCCGGATGATTTTTTTCAGGGAAGTTACCAAAAAATGGAAGGTGTTGGTTTCCGGACTAATACATCACGTTTTCCGATTGACATCTCAGGTGAGTTCATCGGGGACGATGACCTTCGAATTATATTTCAAGCCCCCCACATCAAGTGGATTCAGAATTCCCAAAGTTTAGAAGGCGGTTTTTCGCTCTTTTTTCTGAATGAATGGTTGATTCAAATTCGCCTTTTTGATCCCAACTCGGATCAGCCCAAAAACCTAGTTTTTAAAATCAGTCATCAAGAAATCAAGGAAAACATCAATAAAAAAATCATTTTGACTTTAGAGCCCGTCACTCTTACCATCAAAGGTATTGAAATAGCCTCAGGAAAAAAGTTTACACTTCAAAAAGTGATCTCTCTGGATTCTTAAGAATTAATTTCATTGGAAGCAGGAGTTGGGTTTGGGACTTCCTTCTGCTTTTTACTAACCGCAACTGATTTCTTTCTGAACAGGAAATAAGGCACGGATGACACAAATCCAAGACTGAAGCTGATTAAGGCTAAGTAAAAAACTGGGACGTTCTCAAAATTAAAAAGTAGAAGATTAATTGTGGTGCGATTTTCAAGATTGAAGCCAATGAAGAAAATCGCAAACAGCAATAATGCTAATGTTAAAATAAACTTAAACACAAAACCTCATTTCGAAATCGAATAATATCTGTAGATTCCCCATCCACCCACCAAAATCATCACTGAGGCGCTCAAGTAGATGAAAATATCGATAATAGCACCAATGAAGAAGACATTTTTTAGGACCAAGGTTGCTCCAGCGATGAGCATGAAGAAAGAAGCAACGCGAAATATTTTTTTGTAAGCCAAGTAGAAAAACCCGCCAATGAGAAGAATTCCAACAATTAAAAACAACCACTGGATTTGAGAAATTAAAAGATTCCCAACAAGGATTCCCAACCCGATAGCAACACTTGTCCCACCCTGGTTCAGAATATTCGGGTTTGCGACCTTGCCCTCTATCTTATTGTTCAACTCACTCATGATAAATTCTCCCTTTTTTATTTATGATTTTCCTCTTCCAACATACCATCATTTTTTAATGACGAAAACTCCTCTGACCCGTAAAGACCATCGCAGCGCCAAATTCATTACATGCTTGAATCGATTCAAAGTCCCTCAAGGAACCCCCAGGTTGTACCACAGCTGTGACTCCCTCCCGAAGCCCAACATCAATGCCATCGCGAAAAGGGAAGAAACCATCGGAAACCATTATACTTCCCAAAAGCCCCCCTTTGATGGCTTGGGTTTCTGCTTCGACCGCGTGTTCCTCATCAGGAGTAAGTTGCGCAAGAGTTTTGTGAAAAAGATTCCACGCTAGCCGTTCTTTGGTTTTTCGATAAGCCTTGTCTCGAGCAATTTCAGCAACCCCGACCCTATCCTGTTCCCCTGTACCAATTCCCACGGTCACTCCATTGTGGACATAGATCACCGAATTGCTGGTCACGCCGCTTTCAACAAGCCAACCAAAGATAATGTCTTTCCACTCAGCATCGGTTGGTTGGCGTTGACAACGGTAGACTCTACCTTGGTGTTCTGCCTCGGCGATATAAAATTGATCTGGCCGACGGGCGTTGGGCACAAAGCTCCACTGCACGATGAGTCCACCATCGATGAGTGACTTCCACTCGAGCACCCGTTGGGTGGCATTTTGGCTTAAATTAACCATTCCAGGTATTTTCAAAACCCGAATGTTGGGCTTTTTCTTGAAAAGATCAAGAACTCCCTCCTCGTAATCAGGAGCTAGAACTACCTCAACATAGTGGCTTAAAATAGCTTCGGCTGTTGCCTTATCCATGTTGCGGTTAAGACCAACACAACCCCCAAAAGCCGCCGTACGGTCAGCGTCATAGGCACGTAAAAACGATTCTTCGGGTGAATTACCCAGGGCTACCCCGCAGGGATTGTTATGCTTAATGATAACGCAACAGGGTTCATCAAACCAACGCAAAATTCCTAACGCAGCATCGGCATCGGTTATGTTGATCTTGCTAGGGTGCTTACCCGACTGAAGCAGCTGGGGGTTACTCGCCAAAACAAAGTTACCCGCAAACAGCACATCCTGACCTAGCTGTACCCGTCCCGAAACCAGTTGGTAGAGCGCCGCCTTCTGATCCGGATTTTCACCGTATCGAAGCCCCGCCTGCCCCTCATCCAAGTTCCACGTTACCTTTGAATAACATAACCTTTGTAGGTTAGCGCCACTTCCAAAACTGATTTCAAGTTCCTGGGGAAATTCCTCCAGTTGGAGTTGACGGTACATGTTTTTGAAATCTGTTCCCATCTTAGGCGTCCCTCAACGAATACGCTTTCAATGCCTCTGGTGACTGCGCGGAAAGGAACTCATCAATGGCAACATCGTATTGGCGAATGTGGTGAAAGGCAGCACGCGCCATTTCAAAACGTTGCGTAAAAGAACTTTGACCTTGCTGATTCTTAAGCCATTCGACCACAGGTAGATATTGCTGAGGATGAGTCAAAACCAAGACCCGATGGAAATTTTTTGCTGCGGCACGAATCATGGTAGGTCCTCCGATGTCGATGTTTGCCCTTGCCAATTCGAGGTCAACCTGGGGATCTTGAGTCACATGTACAAAGGGATAAAGATTGACGACGACCAAGTCAATGACGGGTGCACGATTGGCTTCTAAGGCTTTTCGATGTTCGGGGTTATACGGCTCGGTGAGTAGACCCAAATAGATTTTATAATCCAGGGTCTTCACCAAACCGCCTTGGATTTCCGGGTTACCCGTGAGAGACTCCACCGTTTTAATATGAGCAGAACGATCTGGAAAAAATTGATTTAACTGATTCAAAGTTCCACCGGTTGAATAAATGACAAGATTGGGGTTAAGTTCAAAAAGATTTTTGACAAGAAAATCCAAGTTGGTCTTGTCGGTCACACTCACGAGAGCAGTTTGAATTCTCACAAGGTCAGGCACCTGATAGACAGTGTTCAACATTCGGTTATCTCTTCAATTTTTCAAGGAGCTTTTTGGTATCACGGTAATTGGGGTTCAATTCTAGCACCGTTTCCCAGGAGCGCTGAGCCTCAGCAAAATTTTTATCATTGAAATAGGCCAATCCTAAATAGTAATAGGCCTTTATGTTTTGGGGATCGAGTTGGGACACAGCGACAAGATGCTTGATGGCATTCCGAAACTCGCCAAGGTGACTAGCTGCCTGCCCAGCCAACAAAAGCACATCAACATTTTTTGGTTCCCACTCCAAGAAATGTAGAAATTCCGAATATGCTAATCGAAAGTTCTTTTCCAACATGTACTTCTTTGCTTGCCGTAGCGATTGCTGGGCATCAAAATTGGTGGCACCCTCGGGTAAAACATCAAACACGACAAAGGTACGGTCATCGTTCGGTTTGTTTGTACCATAGAATGCATCGACGGTTTCGATGAGTTTTTCCCCCGTTTCTCGACTGGAAAGCCCATGACTAGACGCGATGAAATTTTCTAGACGCTCCGAGCCAAAAAACTCCCCTGAATCGGCGCGGGCCTCGGTAATCCCGTCGGTGTAGATGATAACCTTACTTCCACGCTTGATGGGGTACTCGATGCTTTGGTACTCGGCATCCTGAAAGATCCCTAAAATAGTCCCATCCGCCCCTTCACCACCAAAGCGGTAGGTTTTTTCTTCTCCCTGAACACTGCAGATGGCAGAGTCATGACCTGCTGAAGCCACCTTAATGGTGAGATTTTCTAGGTCAAGCACAGCGTAGAAAGCGGTTAGGTAAAAGCCAGTGTCCATGATGATGGCAGCAATATCACGGTTGACGTGCTGGAGCACCTGATCAGGCTCGGTGTAGCGCTTGGTATAATACTCGAAGTAGGCCTTCACCATGGTTGTAATCAAGGAGCTAGGTACCCCATGTCCAGACACATCGGCAATCAAAATTCCGATTTTTTTGTTTTCGTTGTCGAGCAAAAAGTAGTCAAAATAGTCACCACCCAACTCCTCGGAGGGGATAGAGGTTCCATACATATCAAAACCAGGAATTTTGGGAAAGATTTTTGGAATGATGGCACGCTGAACACCAGTGGCGATTTGCAGTTCCCGCTTCATTTTAACCTGGTACTCTTCCAACTGAGCCTTTTGCTCTTGGATGGTGCGCATGGCTTCGTCAAGTTTCAACGTGATATCAACAAAGTTATCGAAACTGCTTTCAATTACTTTCTCATAAGCCTTTTTATCAGTGATGTCTTGAAGCATCAAACAAGCATATGTTTTTCCCGACTCTTCCCAAGGAAAACCACTAAGATGGTAGCTTCGTTTTTCCCCATCACCCCGCTGAAGGTTCACATCAAGGTCATCAAAAATTTCGGTAAAAGCTGACTTAGCCTTGTCTTTGATTCGGGTGATGTAGTCATGATTTTTAACAAAATTTAGAAAAAATCCTTCCAACAAAAGGTCTTCTCGATTGTAGCCAGTAATTTTGATACAGCTCTCGTTGACGTAGAGGATCCTTAGTTGGTCATCAAGAACAATGTGCCCTAGGGGACTTTTTGAAAGAAGGTTAGCTAGTTGCTGTGAATTAAATGTTTCCACTCAGACCGCCTAAACTGATTATACACAATTTTTAGGTGCTGTCGAGTATGTTTTTTTTGGCGGACAAAAGTGTGTTGTACATCAGCATGGCAATGGTCATCGGGCCAACCCCCCCAGGAACAGGGGTGTAATAGGAAACTTTATCCATGAGTTCCTCATGCACCGCATCACCCACAAGTCGGAATCCCTTGGGGCGACTCAAATCCTCAATCCGGTTAACGCCCACGTCAATCAAGACTGCCCCTTCCTTGACCATGCCCTGACGGATCAGGTAGGGCTTGCCGGTGGCAGCAACAAGGATATCGGCTTGTTGGGTGAGCTGCGCAAGGTTTTGAGTTCGGCTATGACAGATGGTGACTGTGCAATTTTTTTCTAGCAAGAGCAAGGCTAGTGGCTTACCCACGGTCATTGACCGTCCCACAACAACCGCGTGGCGTCCTTCGAGAGGGATTTTGTAATACTCGAGGAGACGGATGATGCCCGCTGGAGTGCATGGAAGGAAGCTGGGGTGTCCCGCCATCAATAAGCCCGCTGAGATAGGCAGAAAACCGTCGACATCCTTGGTGGGATCTATCGAATTCACGACTCTTGATGCATCGACTTGCGGGGGTAGAGGCAATTGGACCAGGATGCCATGGACGGAAGGATCCTGATTAAACTTTTGGATTTGCGCCAAAAGTTCTTCGGTGGTTGAACTTGCGGGGAGACGGAGGTCGATGGAGCGCATTCCTAGCTCCTCACACATTTTTTCTTTAGCAGTGACGTAAGAAACGCTCGCAGGATTTTCACCAACAAGCACAACGGCCAAGCAGGGAACAATTCCCTCTTTTTTCAACTCAGCCACCTCAACACGAATGGTTTGATACAGGTGTTCAGCAACTTCTTTACCATCCATCTTAACGGGCATTTTGTAACCTCTTCGGATAAGTCTTGTTTTATAGCATAATAAAATCTTGACCAAACAGGAAGGTGCCTTGATTTTTTTTCAAAAAAAGGAAAGATAAACGCTATGAGACGACTAATTTTTGCTTGCCTAGTATTTTTGACGCTATTTCCCGTTTTTTCCCAAGAAATTGAGGCTGTTCCCATTTTTGCGTTTGATCAAAGAAGTCTGGGGGACCGAGCCTTGAACCTCAGCTTAGGAACAGTTATCCCCTTGTTTTATCAAGACTTAAATTCGAACGTTAGTTCCGCAAATTTGAGCTTGGGCGGTGTGCTTGCCCTCGACCTTGATTTTTACCTCACCAATAATTGGCTTCTAGGCGGTAGAATTCGGGGGAGTTTCCAAGCCACTCCCAATGGAAACCTCTTGTTTACGGTTCCAATTCTTGTCAAAGGCACCTACGAAATTAAATTTTGGCCTTTTAGTGTTCCTCTTTGGTTGGGGGCTGGCCTATCCTTTGTCTCCTTCAAACAAGCGCTTGAGGTGAATCCCACCCTACAATTGGGAAGCGGTTTTTATTATCATATGAGCTCCCAATGGGGTTTTGGATTAAACTTAAATTATCTTTGGATTGCTCAACTTTATTTTCAGAGTGACTCGCACAGCATCCCCTGGAGTCACAGCCGTTTGGGTAATTTTTTAGACGTCGGTTTGAGCGCAGTTTTTCATTTCTAAGGAGTTTTTCATGTTGAAGCGATTTTTTTTAGCTCTTATTCTCGTATTGTTTGCAGGTTGCACCTACACCAATGCTGGAATTTTCTACTCAATTGAAAAAGAAGTCTTTATTCCAAATGCCAGCGATAGCCTCAAAAATAACATCACGATTACCGGTCTTGCTCGTTTAGGAAACACAACCTACGTCGCTGCCTATAGTCTCTTTAAAAAGTCAGATACGGATTCGGATTGGAGCAAACTTGTTCCATCGGAATGGGGATCCAATTTCAATCGTGTTTTGAGCTTAAGTGGCGATGCCAACCGCCTTTACGCCGTTGTCAGCAATTCTGATGCCACCCAAACCAAGCTCATGAATTTCAACGGTACCACCTGGGCCCAGTCAACGGGCTCGCTTACGGGTAAAGCTGTCACGGTAACTCCAATTTACGACAACACCGGTGGAGTATCCGGGATGTATCTCAGTGTCCATAAGTCAGATAATACCTACGACATTCATGATATCAACACGACAACCGGAAATATCAATGCTGCAATTTCACTGGGAAGTGAAGCCACCACTTTGCCCGTTCAAGCTGCTGCCTTTGGAGGTGGGTTTTATTTTCTCACCTTTGGCGACGGACGCCTGTTCCGCGGCAGCACCATCAACAACTTAACAAAGTTAACCTATAGCTTTGGTGCCGATCTGGGGGCCGTCAGTACCCTCAACACCTTTCCCGTTTCATCCGCGGTGTTTGTCACCTTGGCAAACGGTCGGGTGGCGTGGTCAACGGACAACGGAAACACCTGGACGCAATCATCCCCCTACACCAATCCCACCAATGATTCTCCCCTCCGATTGGGTCTGATTTTCAAATTACACGGGGTGACGGTGGCTGGAAGTTTGGCGCAGGAACGTCAGGGCGGGGGACTCATCGAAATTGTAAGTGATGGGGGAACGGGTGCGAAGATCCAAGCCCTGAGTTCTTCAACCACGGATACGGCAAACTACAACTCCACTGAATTGTCAAGCTCAACCGTTA
>Ga0272446_1002524_pt1 | contig 24756 bp, 19 predicted proteins | sample YNPCB0061_FD_194587 | JGI IMG/M metagenome (GOLD analysis project Ga0272446, IMG submission 194587) | Hot spring microbial mat communities from Yellowstone National Park, WY, United States - YNP-CB-006-1 | ecosystem: Environmental > Aquatic > Thermal springs > Hot (42-90C) > Sediment | place...
CGCTGGACCACCTGCTCAACTACTGCCTGCCCACGATGAAGCTGGAGCGGAAGGAGCGGGTGGGCCGCCAGACGGTCAGGAAGTATGGCCTCACCTGCACGCCCCTGGCGCGGGTGCTGGCCTGCGCGGAGGTCAGCGCGGAGACCAAGGGACGGTTGCGGGCGGAGCGGGCGGGGATGAACGCCTTTGCGGTGCGCCGGGAAGTGGACCGGCAGTTGAAGGCCATCGAAGCGGCGCGGCGCTGGACGGCGCCTTGACGGGGCGGGAGGAAAAAGTCAGAAAGCGGCACCCCAAGAAACGGGAGCGAGGGAGGCCGGCCGGGGTCGTGCCGGCGGCTTGCTTCGTTCTCCAATTTTGAGGGGTCGTTGGGTAACACCCCTTTTGAGTCAACGGGCCCTCCGCCCGCCTCAGCTTGGGTAACACCTATTTTTGAGTTACGGCGTCCGTTCACAACCCGCTGGGGTGATCGAGAAACGACCAGGGCAGGCCGAACTTACGCGCCAGGTGCGCCGCCAGCGCCTTCACGCCGAAGGTCTCGGTCGCGTAGTGCCCGGCGTAAAACACGTTCACCCCCAGCTCCTCGGCCAGCGCGAAGCTCCAGTGCGGGCCTTCGCCGGTGATGAAGGTGTCCACGCCCGCCGCCGCCACGCGCGCCAGGTCCGCCCCGGCGGCGCCGCTGATCACCCCCACGCGCCGGCACACGGCCGGCCCGGCGGGAATCTCCTTCACCGCACCGCCCACGGCCCGGCGCAGGCGCGCGGCCAGTTCCTCCCGGGCCAGCCGCACGCGGGCGCACCGGCCGATGCGGGCGCCCCGGCACTCGAAGAACGGTTCGGCGCGCCGCAGCCCGAGCGCGGCGCACAGTTGCGCGTTGTTGCCCAGGCGCGGGTGGGCGTCCAGCGGCAGGTGCGCGCTGTACACCGCCAGGTCGCCCTCGAGCAGCCGGCGCATCAAGCGGTGCGTCGTTCCCGTCCACGGCACACGCGGGGTCCAGAACAGCCCGTGATGCACCAGGAGCAGGTCGGCCCCGGCGGCCAGAGCCAGCTCGACCGTGGCCGGGCTGGCGTCCACCGCGGCGGCCAGGCGCCGCACGCGGCCGCGGTTGGCGACTTGCAGGCCGTTGTGCGCGCCGTCCCAGTCGCGGAAAGCATCCGGGCGCAGGAGGCGGTCACATTCGTGGACAATTGAAGCCAGCGGCACGGACATGCGCCCAGTGGACGCCGCCGCCCGGCGCAGGGCAAGCGCGCGGTGCGCACCAGCGGGGCCGACTGCGGGAGGGACGTCAGCGGCACGCGCGGGCCGGGCGCACAGCCGAAGGTTGAATTCAGGTCGCAGCTTCCTATAGTCCGCCCCACGAATCGGAGCATGAGCGAAAATTCCGCAGACAGCGGCCCGTGGGACGTGGCAGCGGCGCGGGCCCTGTACAAGATTGACCGCTGGGGCGCGGGGTACTTTGACATCAACGAGGAGGGGCACGTCATCGTGAAACCCCTGCAGGACGCCGGCGCGGTGGTGGACCTGACCGACGTGGTGGAGGAGGCGCGGGGGCGCGGGCTGCGCTTTCCGCTGCTGGTGCGTTTCCAGGACATCCTCCGGCACCGGGTCGAGGCCGTGAACCGCGCCTTCCGCACCGCCATCGCCGAGTGCGGCTACCAGGGCCGTTATCGCGGGGTCTTTCCCATCAAGGTCAACCAGCTCCGCGAGGTGGTGGAGGAAATCCTGGACGCGGGCCGGCCGTACGACTTCGGGCTGGAGGTGGGCAGCAAGCCGGAGTTGTTTGCCGGCCTGGCGCTGCAGGGCCAGCCGGGCAACCTGATCATCTGCAACGGCTACAAGGACGCCGCCTTTATCCGCATGGCCCTGATGGGCTCGCGCCTGGGCAAGGAGGTCATCCTGGTGGTCGAGAAACTCGAGGAACTGCGGCAAATCCTCGCCCAGGCCCGTCAGGCCGGCGTCGAGCCGGCCATCGGCATCCGCGTGCGCCTGGCCAGCAAGGGCCAGGGCAAATGGGCCGAGAGCGCGGGCGAGAACGCCAAGTTCGGCCTGACCACCGCGGAGTTGCTGGCGGCGGCGGAACTGTTGCGCGCGGAGAACCTCACGCATTGCTTCCGGCTGCTGCACTTCCACATCGGCTCCCAGGTGCCGGACATTCTCACCATCAAAAAAGCGGTGCAGGAGGCCGCGCGCTTCTACGCCAAGCTGGTCAAGATGGGCTTCGCCCTCCAGTACCTGGACGTGGGCGGCGGGCTGGGGGTGGATTACGACGGCAGCCGCACCGCCTTCGACAGCTCCACCAACTACACCCTCCAGGAATACACCAGCGACGTGGTGTACTACGTGGCCGACGTCTGCAACGCCGAGGGCGTGCGCCACCCGGACCTGGTCAGCGAAAGCGGCCGCGCCCTCGTGGCCCATCACAGCGTGCTCCTGGTCGAGGTCTTCGGCGCCATCGCCAAGGCCCGCCCGCCCACGGCGCTGACCTACGGCGAGCAGGAACACCCGCTGGTGCGTGAGCTGCTCGAAATCCGCCGCCAACTGCCCAAGTTGAACAAGCTGGAGGCCTGGCACGACGCCCTCGAACGCAAGGAGGACGCCCATCACATGTTCACCCTCGGTCTGCTGGACCTGCCCGACAAGGCCAAGATCGAAACCCTCTACTGGGAAATCAGCGAGGCGGTCGTACGCAGCTTCAAGGGCCAGGCCTATGTGCCCGAGGAAATCCGCAAACTCGAAGACGCCCTGGGCGACCAGTACCTGTGCAATTTCTCCGTGTTCCAGTCGCTCCTGGACCACTGGGCCCTGGACCAGCTCTTCCCCATCATGCCCATCAGCCGCCTGCGCGAGCGCCCCACTCGCGACGCCACGCTGGTGGACATCACCTGCGACTCCGACGGCCAGGTCAACCGCTTCATTGACCTGCGCGACGTGCGCGACACCCTCCCGCTGCACGCCCTCACCCCCAACGGCAACGGCCAGCCCGAGCCGTACTACCTGGGCTTCTTCCTCATGGGCGCTTACCAGGACATCATGGGCGACCTCCACAACCTCTTCGGCCGCGTCAACGAACTGCACGTGTTCCTCGACCCCGACGAGCCCGCCGGCTACTACGTCGAGGAAATCATCGAAGGCACCACCATCGTCCAGGCCCTCCAGTCCGTGCAGTACGACGAAAACGAACTCAAACGCCAGATGAAGGCCCAGGTGGACGCCGCCATCAAGGCCGACCGGCTCAAACCCTCCGAGGGCATGCGCCTGCTCGACGACTACGAAAAAGGCCTGCGCGAGTACACTTACCTGACCCTGCCCTGAACGAGTCGCCCGGCCGCCCCGGCGGCCCCGTCATGGAGACCTCTCCCCCCTCACCTGCCCGGGCGGATTTGCTGCCCTCGCTGGGGCGCCTGGTGCGCGGCCTGGTCCTCCTGTTCTGGGCCCTGCCCTTGAGCCTGGTGGTCTGCGTCCAGACCGCCCGCACCACCTTCCTGGCCGGCGCCGGCATTCTGCCCCCCGTGCTGGCCCTGGGGCTGGTGGTGCACGCCCTGTTCCTGATGGCGACCTTTCAGCCGCGCGAGCGTGTCTGGGTGCGGGCGCTGGACCGGGTGCGCGTGCTGGCCCTCATCAACCTGGGTCTGGCGCCCTTCTTGCACTGGTGGCGCCAGATGCCCGAGGTCACCCATTACCAGGTCGCCGTCGTCGTGCTGGCGGCCAGCGGGCTGGCTTTTTTGGTCGCGCTCAACGCCGCCTTGCGCCGCCTGGTGGCCATGTTGCCGGATGAAACCCTCCGCCTCGAGGTCCGCCTCTTCACCAACCTCAACCTCGCCCTGCTGGCGGCCCTGGGCCTGCTCGGGCTGGCCCTCAAACTCGGCCTGCAACTGGGCGGCTCCGCCATGGGCTCCCCTTGGGTCCTCGGGCTGATGCTCCACTTCGGCACGGCCGCCCTGCTGGTGCTGGCCCTCCTGCCCGTGGCCCTGACCATGACCCTGATCTGGAAAATCAAGGAAGCCATCCTCCACAGCGTCTTCCACCCGCAAAACCTGGCCGGAAACTGAACCCCGACCACCCGCCGGCCCCTCCGCCGGTGCCGAATCCTGTAGCGACCAGGAATTTCCCAACACACGTCGGCGCCATGCCCGCGCCGCACCCCCTGGCCGGCCCGGGCTTGAGCGGAATGCGGCCCGCCGCTAGCGTGAGCGCATGAGTACTTTGACCCGGCAACAGGTCTTGGACCTGTATTTTCTGGCCGCGCGGCATCAGTTGATCGAGATCGCCGCCTTTCTGGACCGCGTGGACCGCGCCCCCGGCGAGGCGGATTTCCGGCTCGAGGCCTTCCGGGCCGCGTTGCGGCAACTCGAGTCGGCCCCGGCGGACCGCGCGCAGGCGGTGTTGATGGCCTTCAGCGACCCGACCACCGAGCCGCTCCCGCGGGCGCCCGGCAAGGGCGCGATGGGTGCCTGGCCCGGCCCGGCGCACACGGCGGCCTGAACTGCTCTCCGATTCCTCCCCATGCGCTACATCGAGCCCCACGCCCACATGGTCAGCCGCGTGACCGATGATTACGTGGCGATGGTCACGGCGGGCTGCGCGGCGGTGTGCGAGCCGGCCTTCTGGGCCGGGTTCGACCGCCGCTCGCCGCAGGCCTTTTACGATTACTTCTGCCAGCTCACCGAGCACGAGCCACGCCGGGCGGCAAAGTTCGGGCTGCCGCACTTTTGCTGGCTGTGCCTGAACCCGAAGGAGGCCGAGGACCCGGGCTTTGCCCGCGAGGTGCTGGCGATCATCCCGGAGTTTCTGGACCGGCCCAACGTGCTGGGCATCGGCGAAATCGGGCTGAACAAAAACTCGCGCAACGAACTGCAGGTCCTCGAGTGGCACGTGGACCTGGCCGCCCGCACCGGCCAGCTCATCCTGGTGCACACGCCGCACCTCGAGGACAAGTACAAGGGCACCCGGTTGACGCTGGACGTGTTGCGCGCCGATTCCCGCATCCGGCCGGAGCGGGTGATCATTGACCACGTCGAGGAGCACACGGTGCGGATGGTCCTCGAGGCGGGATTCTGGGCGGGCATGACGTTGTACCCGGAGACCAAGTGCACGCCGGCACGGGCGATTGACATCCTCGAGCGGTACGGTCCGGAGCGGCTCTGGCTCAACAGCGCGTGCGACTGGGGCGTGAGCGTGCCCCTGATCGTGGCGCACACCGCCCTCGAGATGCGGCGGCGCGGCTGGAGCGCGGCGGCGGTGGACCGTGTGCTGTACCAAAACCCGGTGCAATTCCTCGGTCAAAGCCCGCGCTTCAAGTTGCCGGCCGCGGCGGAAGCGCCGGTTTGATTCGCCGGACCGCGGACTTATCTTGGCGCATGGACTGGCAGCAAGTCACCGCCCTGAGCATCGTTGCCGTGACGGCCATGTGGATGGCCTGGGCGCGGCTGCGGCGGCGGGCGCCCGGCCGCCACGGCCCGGGGGCTTGCCCCGGCTGCGGCGGGGGCGCGTCCGGCCCGCGCGAGACGGTGGTCTTCCACGCCCGCAAGGGAGAACGGCCGGAAATCCGGATTCGCTCGCGCCCGATGTCGTGAACCCGCGCCGCAGCTCCTGCTGACGGCGGGGGCTCATGCCCCGGAGCTTCACCAGCGGGGGAGCCGCGATTTACCCAGCCATTCCCGGCGCGGCCGGGAAAAGGGTTTGCCGGCCGCCGGGCCGCGGCGCAAGATGCGGGCATCAAGGGTGCGCCCGCGGCGCGGACGCGTCCCGCAAGTTATGGCTTTTTCCGCAATCGAGAGTCGTTACCAGTTCAACCTGCTGCTCTGGTACGGGGTGGGCGCGCTGGCGCTGTTGCTGGCGAGCATCATGCTGGCCGCCAACCAGTACCTGCTGGCGCTGATGCTGGCCTGGGTGGGTTGGCTGGTCACTTTGCCCTACCACGCGAAGCTCTCGGTGGTGCTGGCCACGACCACGTTCAGCGCGGCGTTCATCGTGCCGTTCGTGCCGGGTCGGCCGTTTGTGTGGGAAGTGGCCGCCCTCCTGGGCTGGAGCGGGGTGGTGGTGCTGATCATGTTGCGCCGGTTTCCCGAAGATTTCCGGGAGACACTGCGGCGCAACCGGTGGATTTTCCTGGGCATCATTGTGTACAGCCTGACGCTCTTGTTCATCATGCACCAGCGCGGCTTTGGCCTGCGCGTGCTGGGGTCGGGCACGGCGATGGGCGGGCGGGCATACCTGCAACAATTGATCTGCGCCATTTTCCCGCTGCTTTTTGCGCTGGTGCGGCTCGAGGAGAAAACCCTGGTGCGGCTGCTGCTGATCCAGTGGCTGCTGAGCACCACGTACTTTGTGTCGGACTTCGCGTACACCTTCGGCGGCCGCAGCGAGTACCTGCTGTACTTCTTCGAGCTGCCCGGCGACGCCATCAATTTCGAAGGGCAGGCATACCATTTCGGCATCCGCCGGTTTCAATCCTTCCAGAACGCCGGCTTGGGGTTGATGTTCTTTTTGCTGGCCCGGTATCGGCTGCGGGACTTCTTCGGCCGACCGGGCTGGTGGTTGCTGCCCACCTTCTTGGGGGTCTTCGGCGCCAGTCTCCTCAGCGGCCACCGCACGATTGTGTTCTACATCACCGGCACCGTGTTGATGCTGGCTCTGGCCCAGCGGTTTTTCACCGCCCGCACGCTGATTTTGGCGCCGCTGGCAGCCACGCTGACCCTGTTGTTGGTGTACACGCAGGCCGACCACCTGCCGCTGGCGGCCCAGCGCGCGCTCTCGTTCCTGCCGGGCATCCAAGTGGACCCGGCGGCGGCCGCGGACGCCGCCAAGACGATGGAAGGCCGCAAGTGGCTCCGCCACGCCGGCTGGCAACTCATCCCCCAATACTTGTGGGTCGGCCGCGGGTTCACCCGTTATGCGGACATCCACCTCGTGCCGCTGGACCCGGACGGCGTAACCGCGCACGTGCAGCAAGGCGTGTTTTACAACGGCTTCATCGGCTTGATGATCAACACGGGCCTGCCCGGCACGGTGGGCATGGGCCTGGTGATCCTGGGCGGTACGTTGCTGGCGTTGCGCGTGCTGAGGTTGGTCCGCACCTTGGGATCAGACCTGATTCTGTGCCGGGTCGCTTCGATCTTGGGCGGCTTCTGGGTGGTCAGCGTGTTGTTCTTCCTGTTCCTGCACGGGGATGCCGAGCTGGCGTTGAAGAGCTTCGCCCTGCAACTGGGCACCTTGATCATGTCCGAACGGCTGCTCCGGCAGCGTGTTCTGGCCGCCGAGCAGGAACTCGCCGAATCCCGCACCCCGGCGCCGGCCCTCGCCGTCCCGGCCCCGGCCGCCGCCTGAGCCCGGCGCCGTGACCTCCGCCCCAAACCGCACGCGTCCGGCTGCGTCCCCCGGGGGTCCGACCGCGCACCCACCCCAGGGCGTGGTGGTCTTCGCCCACACGCCACCGCCGCACCACGGCCAGAGCGCGATGGTGCAACTGATGTTGGACCTGCTCCAACCCGCCCAGGGCTCTGCCACCCCGGACCGGTTGCGGCTCTTCCACGTCAATGCCCGCGTGTCCCGCGACATCGCCGAAGTGGGCGGCTTCCGACCCGGCAAAATCTTCTCCCTCCTCGCGCACTGCCGTCACGCCCTGCGCCTGCGCCGAGAGCACGGCGCCCGCACCTTTTATTACGTGCCCGCCCCGCCGGCGCGCACCCCGCTCTGGCGGGACTGGCTGGTGATGGCCCTGTGCCGGCCGTTTTTCCCCCGCCTGATTTTCCACTGGCACGCGGGCGGATTATCCCAGTGGCTCGAACGCCGCGCCACCGCGCCGGAGCGGTGGCTGACCCGCCGCCTGCTGGGCCGACACGACCTCAGCGTCGTGCTGCGGCCTTTCCATCGTCGCGACGCGGAGTACCTGGCCGCCCGCCAAATCCGCGTGATCCCCAATGGCCTGCCCGACCCGTGCCCGGACTTCGCCACGGCGCTCCTCCCCGCACGCCGGGCCGCCGCTGCCGCCCGTCAGCAGGCCCTCCGCGCCGGTGCCACCGGCACACCGCACGTGGCTCGCGTCCTTTTTCTGAGCCTGTTGCGGCGCGAAAAAGGGCTTTTCGACGCGCTCGAGGCCGTGGCCCTGGCCAACGCGCGCCTGCGCCACACCGGCCTGCGATTCGAGTTGATTGTGGCCGGCGATTTCGCCTCGCCCGCGGTGCGCGCGGAGTTCGAGGCGCGCGTGCAAGCGCCGGACCTGGCCGGGCCCCCGCCCATGGTGCGCGCGGTGGGTTTCGTCTCGGGCGCGGCCAAGGACCGGCTCTGGCGCGAGGCCGATTGCTTGTGTTTCCCCACCCGCCTGCCGGAAGGTTTTCCCGTGACCCTGGCCGAAGCCATGGCCTACGGCCTGCCGGTGGTGACCTCGGATTGCTGCGGGTTGCCGGAGATTCTGCCGCCGGGCTATACCGGGGTGTTTGCCACCGGCAACGCGGCGGACCTGGCGGCCCGCCTGCTGGAATGGGCCGCGCGAGATTACCGCCCGGACTTGCGGGAGTGGTACCAAGCGCACTACACCGCCGAGCGTTTCGCCGAACAAATGCGCGAGGCATTGTTGGCTGGTGACCCGGCCAGTGCCGCGTGAAGTCAACCAACCCAACCTCCCGTCTCGCGCCGCGTGCCCGGTTCGGTCACGGGTGTCCCCGCGGGGACCGCGTCGCCCGCACCGGGGCGCGCCGCTGACAATCCCGGTTGCCGGTCTCCGCGGGCTTTTTTAGCCTTGGTCCGTGCCGCCCCGGCTTTCATCTCGCCCGCCCCGGTTGCGCTGTTTCGCCGGGAGCGTGCGGCTTGCCGCCGTCCTGGCGCTGGGCGCGGCGCTGGTCGCCCGGGCCGAACCGCGGGTGCTGGTGATCACGCCGCACGTGAGCTCGATCACCGAGGAGTTCGGGGAGGCGTTCGCCCGCTGGCACGCGCGGCAGTTCGGCGAACCGGCCCGCGCCGAGTGGCGCAACGTGGGCGGCACGGCGGACGCGCTGCGGTTTGTGCTCTCGGAGTTCGCGGCCAAGCCGGCGGGCATCGGGCTGGATTGCTTTTTCGGCGGCGGCCCGGAGCCGTACCTCTTGCTGGCGGACCGCGGCCTGCTCGAGCCCTGCCGCCTGCCGGACGCGGTGCTGGCCGGCATTCCGCAAAACGCCCACGGCGTGGAAATCTACGACCCGGAATTCCGCTGGTACGGCGCGGCCATTTCGAGCTTTGGCATCCTGCAAAACCTGCGCGTGCAGCAAACCGTCGGCCTGCCGCTGGCGCGCCGCTGGGAGGACCTGGCCGCGCCGCGGCTCTACGGCTGGGTGGGCGTGGGCGACCCCCGCAAGAGCGGGACCATGAACAACATGTTCGAGGCCTTTCTCCAGGCCTACGGCTGGGCCGGCGGCTGGCAGCGGTTGACGTGCATCGCCGGCAACACGCCCAAGTTTGACCTGCTTTCCTCGACCACCGCCAAGGACGTGACGCTGGGCCAGACGGCCTACGGATTTGCCATTGATTTTTACGGCTTCAGCCAGATCGCCATGGCCGGACGCACCAACCTGACCTTCGTCCTGCCCGAAGACTTCGCCGCCCTGAGCGCCGACGGCCTGGCCATCCTCAAGGGCGCGCCCCACCGGCAGACCGCCGAGCGTTTTCTGGAGTTTGTGCTTTCGGAGGCCGGCCAGAAACTCTGGCACCTGCCCCGCGGCCATCCCGAAGGGCCGCGCCGTTACTCGATCGAACGCATGTCCGTGCGGCCGGACCTGTACCCGCGCTACCGCGACGTGAGCAACATCGCCTTTTCTCCCTTCGAGCTGTCCCAGCCCTTCCGCTACGACGCCCGCCTGGCGCGCGAGCGGCGCGAGGTCGTGGCCGCGCTGGCCGGGGCGTTGCTGGTGGACACACACGCCGAACTGCGCCGCGCCTGGCGCGCCCTCATCGCGGCCGGCGCCGGGCCGGACCAAATCGCCCGGCTGGGGGCGATGCCGCTCGACGAGGCCGAGGCCCGCGCGCTGGCCGCCGGTGCCTGGCAGGACGCGGCCGTGCGCAACCGCAAGCGCCTCGAGTGGCAAACCTGGGCCCAGGCCAAGTACCGGCAACTCGAGCGCGCCGCGCGCGCCGCGCGCACCACCGAAACCCGCCCCGCCGCCGCCAAGGCCCGCGTTGCCGCCACGGAGCCTCGCCCCGCTCCCGCCCCGCCGCCATGAACGTCTCGCTCCGCCGGGTCACCAAACGTTTCGGCGCCACGCCGGTGCTCCGGGGCATCTCGCTCGAGGTCGCCCCGCACGAACTGTTTTTCCTCCTGGGCCCGTCGGGCTGCGGCAAGACCACCTTGCTGCGGCTCATCGCCGGGTTTTACCAGCCCGACGAGGGCGAAGTGTTTTTCGGCGAACGCTGCATGAACGGCGTGCCCCCGCACCGGCGCAACACCGGCATGGTCTTTCAGAACTACGCCCTCTGGCCGCACCTGACCGTGGCCGAAAACGTGGGCTACGGCTTGGAGGTGCGCGGCGTGCCCCGGGCCGAGCGCGCGCGGCGCGTGGCCGAGGCGCTGGCCATCGTGCAAATGCAGGACTACGCCGACCGCACCCCCAACCAGTTGTCCGGCGGCCAGCAACAACGCGTGGCCCTGGCCCGCGCGCTGGTCATCCGCCCGGACGTGCTCCTGCTCGACGAGCCGCTCTCGAACCTCGACGCCCGGCTCCGGCTCGAGATGCGCGAGGAAATCCGCCGCATCCACGACCAGACCCGCATCACCACCATCTACGTCACGCACGACCAGAAGGAATCCCTGAGCATGGCCGACCGCCTGGCGGTGCTGCGCGACGGGGCCGTCGAGCAAGTGGGCGACCCGCGCACCGTGTACCGCGCGCCGGCGACGCGGTTTGTGGCCGACTTCATCGGTGAAACCAACTGGCTGCCGGGCACGGCGCTGGAGGACGGCGAGGCGGCGCGGCGGTTTCAAACGCCCTGCGGGGTGCTCGAAACCACTGCCCCGACGCCCGCCGCCCGGCCGGGTGACGCGGTGTGGCTGGGCTTCCGGCCGGAGGCGGTGCGCATCGGCCCGGGGCCGGCCAACACCCTGACCACCCGCATCCGGAGCGTGACCTACCTGGGCGAGGTGGAGCAGTATCTCCTGGCGCTGGAAGACGGCACCCCGCTCAAGGCGGTCGAGCAAAACCCGCTGGAAATCCGCCGTCCGGGCGCCGCCCTGACCGTGCACGTGCGCCCGGAAGACGTGTTCGTGCTGCCGCGCGCGGCGTGAGCGCGCCGGGGCGTCGGGCCGCCGCGCGGAAGCGGCCACTTTGCGCTTGGCGATGCCGCCCCGCCTGTCGGTTAATTCGCCCGCCATGAAAATCGTGCTCGCCTATTCGGGCGGTTTGGACACCTCGGTGCTGTTGTCCTGGCTCAAGGAAACCTACCAGGCCGAACTGATCGCCTTCTGCGCCAACATCGGACAGGAAGAGGAACTCCGGGGCCTCGAGCGAAAGGCGCGCCGCACCGGGGCAAGCCAGGTGTACATTGACGACCTCCAGGAGGAATTCGCCCGCGACTTCATCTTCCCCATGATCCGGGTCGGGGCAATTTACGAGGGCCAGTACTACCTGGGCACGAGCATCGCCCGCCCGCTCATCGCCAAGCGCATGGTCGAGATTGCCAGGGCGGAAAAGGCCGACGCCATCGCCCACGGCGCCACCGGCAAGGGCAACGACCAGGTGCGCTTCGAGCTGACCGCCGCCGCGCTGGCGCCCGAGCTGGAGGTCATCGCCCCCTGGCGCGACGAACGCTTCCGCGCCCAGTTCCCCGGCCGGGCGGAGATGATCGCCTACTGCGAAGCCAAGGGCATCCCGGTCAAGGCCAGCGCCAAAAAGCCGTTTTCGATGGACCGCAACCTCCTGCACATCTCCTACGAGGCGGGCATCCTCGAAGACCCGTGGTTCGATGCCGGCCACCTCAAGAACCGCGAGTACTTCACCACCCTCTCGGTCTTCCCCGAGGACGCGCCGGACCGGCCGGAGTATGTGACCCTCGACTTCGAGCGGGGCGACTGCGTGGCCGTCAACGGCAAGCGCCTGAGCCCGCTCCAGGTCATGAAGACCCTCAACAAACTGGGCGGCAAACACGGCGTGGGGCGCGTGGACATGGTCGAAAACCGCTACGTGGGCATGAAAAGCCGCGGCGTGTACGAGACGCCCGGCGGCGCCATCCTGCACTTCGCGCACCGGCAGATGGAGAGTCTCACGATGGACCGCGAGGTGATGCACCTGCGCGACGCGCTCATCCCGCGCTACGCCGAGCTGGTGTACTACGGCTACTGGTTCAGCCCGGAGCGCCTGGCCCTCCAGGCCTTCGTCGAGGAAAGCCAGAAAAACGTCACCGGCACCGTGCGGGTGAAGCTCTACAAGGGCGGCCTCTACGTGGCCGGCCGGAAGTCGCCCGTCAGCCTCTACAACCCGCACCTGGCCACGATGGAAGCCGACCCGACCAAGGCCTACAACCAGAGCGACGCCACCGGCTTCATCCGCCTCAACGCCCTGCGGCTGAAAGTGGCCGCGCAGGTGCAAAACGCCAACCTTGGCCGGGCAAAATGATTTCAAGCTCACTCTCTGGGTGGGTCTGATTAGCAGTTGACGGCTCCCCTTGGCGAGCAACCTTGAAGGTCATGCCGAGCACCTTGACTCAACGCTTTGTCCTGCGGTACCTGCACTTCTCCGCCTTCGGGCTGCTCGCCTTAATTGCCGCCTCGGCCGCCGACTGGCCCCAGTGGCGCGGCCCCCAACGCAACGGCGCCACGGCGGAAACCGGCCTGCTGGCCGCCTGGCCCGCGGGTGGACCACCTCTGCGCTGGCAACGCACCGACCTGGGCTTCGGCTACGGCGCCCCCGCCGTGGTCGGCGAACGTTTGTACCTCCTGGCCAACGCGGACCTCGACAACGAGTCGGTCCTGGCCCTCGCCACCGCAGATGGCCGCACACTCTGGTCCACGCGCCTGGGCCGGGTGGGCAACCCCAAACAAAATCCCAACTTCCCCGCCGCCCGCTCCACCCCCACCGTGGAGGGCGACCGGCTCTTCGCGCTGGGCTCGGACGGCGACCTGGCCTGTCTCGACGCGGCCACGGGGCAGGTCCGCTGGCGCAAGCAACTGCGCGCGGATTTCGCCGGCAAACCCGGCGAGTGGGCCTACGCCGAATCGCCGCTGGTGGACGGCGACACGCTGGTGGTCACGCCCGGGGGCGCGCAAGGCACGCTCGTGGCCCTCGACAAGCACACCGGCGAAGTGCGCTGGCGCGCCGCCCTGCCCGAGGCCGATGAAGCCGCCTACGCCTCCGCCATTGTGGTCGAACTGGGCGGCGTGCGGCAGTACGTGCAGCTTCTCCAAAAGGGCTTGGTCGGCGTGGACGCCAAGAGCGGGCGCCTTCTCTGGCACTACCCCAAACCCGTCAGCCGCTACAAAGAGAACATCCCCACACCCCTGGAAAACGCCGGCCTCATCTACACCGCGGCGGCCGGCACCGGCGGCGGCACGGTCCGCCTGCGCCGGGCGGGTGACGGGGTCACTTTCGAGGAACTCTACTTCGAGGCCAAGCTGCCCACGGCCATCGGCGGCACTGTCTTGGTGGGGCCACACCTTTACGGCACCACCGCCCAGGCGCTGCTGTGCGTCGAGTTTGCCACCGGCCGCATCGTCTGGGAGGAACGAGCCCTCGGCGCCGCCGCGCTTTGCTTTGCGGACGGCCGCCTGTATCTGCACGGCGAAAACGGGGAAGTGGCCCTGGTCGAACCCTCGCCTGAAGGCTACCGCGAGCGCGGCCGTTTCTCCCCGCCCGGCCGCCCCCAGCGCCGCTGCCCGATGGAGAAGCCCTGGGCCCATCCCGTCGTGGCCAACGGCCACCTGTACCTGCGCGACCACGGCAGCCTGTGGAGCTACGACGTGCGCGCCCGGTAGGAGAACGGGAAGCGTCGGGGGCGGAAGTCATGGGGCCGAAGGCAAAGTCGGGAGGGAACGGCCGGTTGCTCCAACGCCGTCCTCCGGGTTGCGCGGCCTCCCCCGGGCTGGATTTCGCCGCTGACGGACGCAAACTCGGCCCCGTGAACACCCGCCTGAGCCGGCAATTTTCCGCCGCCCCATCGCCATCCCACCGCCCCGCCGGCGTCCTGCGCGGGACTGGCGCTAATCTGCTGCCCCACCGGCGCTCCCCTCGGGCATGGTTTTGTGCCGCAGGTGGAAGGCCGGGACTGCGCCACCTGGGCTTGGTCTTGGCCCTGAGCGGTGTCGTCCGCGCCGCCGCTCTCTGCCGCCTCGAGGTCGTCGAGCAGGGCAGCGGCTGGCCGGTGCCGTTGGTCGAATTGCGCACCACGCACCAGGTCCGGTTCGTCACCGACAACGCCGGCGTCATCGCCTTCGACCTGCCGGAGCTGATGGGGCGCGAGACGTGGTTCGAGGTCCGCGGTCACGGTTACGAAGTCCCGGCCGACGGCTTCGGCTACCGGGGCGTGCGTTTGACCCCGCAGCCGGGCGCGACGCTGCGGGTCGAGGTTCAACGCCGCAGTGTGGCCCGGCGGTTGGGGCGGCTGACCGGCGCCGGCCTTTTCGCCGAGAGCCAGAAACTGGGGCGCGAACTTGATTGGCCCGAATCGGGGGTGCTGGGGTGCGACAGCGTGCAGGTGGCGGCGCATCGCGGGCGGCTGTTCTGGCTGTGGGGCGATACGACCCTGGCGCGGCATCCGCTGGGCATCTTCGACAGCACGGCGGCGTTCACGGCCCTGCGGCCGCTCAACGCATTTGAACCGCCCGTGCGGTTGCGGCTCGACTACGTGCGGGACGACCGCGGCGCCCCGCGCGGCGTGGCGCGGCTGCCCGGGGAAGGGCCCACCTGGCTGTGCGCCTGTGTGAGCCTGCCGGACCGGACCGGCGCCGCGCGGCTGGGGGCCAGCTATATGAAGGTCAGGCCGCCGCTCGAGGCTTACGAATGGGGGTTGTGCGTGTGGAACGACGCCACCCAAAACTTCGAGCGCCGGAAGGTGCTTTGGACCAAGACCGCCGCCACGCCCGAGCCCCCGCCGCGGCCCCAGGGCCACGCCGTGCGTTGGACCGACCCCGCGGGCAAAGACTGGGTGTTGTTCGCCAATCCCTTCCCCACCTTGCGCTGCCCGGCCACGTTCGAGGCATGGGAGGACCCGGCCACGTGGGAGGTGTTGACGCCGCAGGCCGTCATCCCCGCCGCGGACGGCGGCGCCGCCATCCGTCCGCACACGGCGGCGCACAGCGGCTCGATCGGCTGGCATCCCTGGCGCCAACGCTGGGTGACGGTGTTTCTGGAGGCCTTTGGCCGGCCGTCCGCCTTTGGCGAACTGTGGTACGCGGAGGCCGACGCGCCCACCGGCCCGTGGGGGCCGGCGGTGAAGGTGCTCAGCCACGACAACTACACCTTTTACAACCCGCGGCTTCATCTCGAACTGACCCCGCCGGATTCGCCCGTCCTTTTGTTCGAGGGCACCTACACGGCGCAGTTTGCCGACCGCCCCCCGCCCACGCCGCGCTACGATTACAACCAAATCCTCTACCGGCTGGACCTGGACGACCCCGCCCTGGCCCCCGCCCGCGGCGGGCGTTGAGCGCGCCACCCGCCCGGCGGGAGCGGCGGAGGGTGCCCGCGTCACGGGAAAACCCCGGGAAAACCCGCATCGCGCGACCCTCCGGCGCCTCCTCGCCCTGGCGTCCCTCCACGAGCCCGCGCCCGGCTATTCCCTCCCCACTTTGGAGACTCCCCCAATCCGAAAAACGCCGATTCAAAACCTCCCCACCGCTGGCTGCGGATTCTGAGGCGGGTCGGTGCGCGGACTTTCGGCTTGCTAGGCGCAAGGGTCGTTTGCTAAGAAAAGGGGCATTCTTTTATGGCTGCAATCGGGCGGTTTCAAAAAGGTGACGACATCTTCTACGCCAAGGTCGTGGACGGTGAATTGTACCGGCTGATCGGCGATGTGTTCGGCTCGCCCTCCTTCGAGAAGAAGCCCACCTCGCTCAAAGGGGTCAAGACGCTGGTGCCGGTGACACCGTCCAAGGTGATCGCGGTGGGGTTGAACTACGCCGACCACGCGCGCGAGTCGGGCAAGCCCCTGCCCAAGGAGCCGCTGTTCTGGCTCAAGGCACCCACCTCGTTGCTGCCGGACGGGGGCAAAATCGAGATTCCCTTCCCGAACCACCGCGTGGACTACGAGGCCGAACTGGCCATCATCATCGGCCGCCGCGTGCGCAACGTAACGCCCGCCGCCGCGGCGCGCTACATCTTCGGCTATACCGCCGCCCAGGACATCAGCGACCGCACCATCCAGGAGTCCGAGAGCCAGTGGGCGCGGTGCAAGTCCTTCGACACCTTCACCCCGCTGGGACCGTACGTGGAGACGAAGATTGACCCGCATGAGCTGTCCATCCAGCTCTTCCAAAACGGGCAGCTCCGCCAGAACTCGAACACCGGGCAGATGATCTTCAACTGCTTCCAGTTGGTCAGCTTCATCTCCACCAACATGACCCTGCTGCCCGGGGACGTGATCCTGACCGGCACGCCCAGCGGCGTGGGACCGATTGCCTCCGGCGACCGGCTCGAGGTGCGGATTCAGGGCCTGGCCCCGCTGGTCAACACCGTCAAGTAGCGACGGCCCCGGCCGACATTTCCCCCGTGCTTCTCCGGGGCCCGCGCACCGGACCCGCCTGCCAAGATTTATGCGCTGGACCCAGACCTTCATCCCCACCCTCAAAGAAACGCCGGCCGACGCCGAGATCGCCTCGCACCAACTGCTCCTGCGCGCCGGCCTGGTGCGCAAGCTCACCGGCGGGCTGTACACCTTCCTGCCGCTGGGCGTGCGCGTGCTGCGCAAGATCGAGCAGATCATCCGCGAGGAAATGGACCGCGCCGGCGCGCTCGAAGTGGCCATGCCCTGCCTGCAGCCGCCCGACCTCTGGCAGCAAAGCGGCCGCTACGTCACCGCCGCCGAGGTGCTTTACCACGTCTTCGACCGCGCCAAGAAGGAATGGGTGCTCAGCCCCACGGCCGAGGAGGTCATCACCCACCTGGCCGCCAACGAGCTGGGCTCCTACCGCCAGCTCCCGAAAAACTTCTACCAGATCGGCGTCAAGTTCCGGGACGAAATCCGCCCGCGCTTCGGCCTGATGCGGGCCAAGGAGTTCCTCATGAAGGACGCCTACAGCTTCGACGTGAGCGACGAGGCGGCGCGGGCCAGTTACGAACGGATGTACCGCGCCTACGCCCGCATCTTCGCCCGATGCGGCCTGCGCACCTTCGCGGTCGAGGCGGACACCGGCGTCATCGGGGGCAGCCTCTCCCACGAGTTCATGGTGCCGGCCGAAACCGGCGAAAACGAGGTGGTGTACTGCGAGGGCGGCACCTACGCCGCCAACCTCGAAAAAGCCACCAGCCGCGGCCCGCTCACCCCCACCCCCGCCGCCAGCACCGGGCCGGCCCCGGAAAAATTCCCCACCCCCGGCGTGCTCACCATCGAGGCCCTGGCCGCCCCGCCGTACCTGGTCCCCGCCCACCACCAGATCAAAACCCTGGTGTACCTGCTGGACTCGCAGCCGGTCCTGGTCCTGTTGCGCGGCGACGACCAGTTGAACGAAGCCAAACTCCTCGCCCGCACCGGCGCGGCCCGCGCCCGCCCGGCCACGCCCGAGGAATGCCTGGCCACGCTCGGCGCCCATCCCGGCTCGCTGGGCGCGGTGCGGACCACCCTCAGGCAACCCGTGCGCGTACTGGCCGACCTCGCCCTGCGGGGCGCCGCCGGCATGACCACCGGGGCCAACGAAGACGGCTTCCACCTCCGGCACGTGGACGTGGCCCGCGACTTGGCCGTGGATGATTGGGCCGACCTGCGCACCGTGCGCGCGGGCGAACTGGACGTGGCAACCGGCCAACCCTTGAAAATCCGCCGCGCCATCGAGGTGGGCCACGTCTTCAAGCTCGGCACCAAGTACAGCGAAAAACTCAACGCGCTCTTCCTCGACGAAGCCGGCCAGCGGCACCCCGCCGTCATGGGCTGCTACGGCATCGGCGTCACCCGCACCCTCCAGGCCATCATCGAGCAACAGCACGACCAGGACGGCATCCTCTGGCCGCTGTCCACCGCGCCCTACGCCGTGTGCCTCACACCGTTGAACGTCGCCCCGGACAGCCCGACGCGGCGCCTGGCCGAGACGCTTTACGCCGAACTGACCGCCCGCGGCGTCGAGGTTCTGCTGGACGACCGCGACGAGCGCCCCGGCGTGAAATTCAAGGACGCCGACCTCATCGGCATCCCCCTGCGGGTCAACCTCGGCGAAAAGGCCCTGGCCCGGGGCGAGGTCGAGCTCAAACCCCGCGCCGGAACCCTCTACGCGGTGAAAATCGAAGCGGCGCGGGACGCCATCCTGGATTGGCTGGCGGCCGAACACGCCCGCCTGGCCGCCGCCGTGCCCGCCGCCTGAGCGCGGCCGGCTGCGGGGTTGCCGTCGCCCCCGCGCCGGCCAATCATCGGGTCCCGCGCCCGGCCCCGTGCCGTGCCCGCGCGAGCGATGGACAAACTGCTGCTCATAGACGACGAGCGGGACATGCACTACTCGTTCCGGCGGATTTTCGACGCGCCGGACCTCGAGTTGGTCACCGCCGCCAGCGGCGAGGAAGGTCTGCGCCTGGCGGCCAGTTGCCGGCCCGACCTCGTGCTGCTGGACATCCGCTTGGGCGGGATCAACGGCCTCGAGACCCTCCGCCGCCTGCGCCAGTTGGACGCCCGCCTGCCGGTCATCCTCATGACCGCCTACGGCACCACCCAGACCGCCATCGAGGCGATGAAACTGGGCGCCTACGACTACCTGCTCAAGCCCTTCGACGTACCCCGGCTCAAGCACCTGGTGGCCGAGGCGCTCCGGGCCTCGCGCGCCATGCGCCAGGCGGTCTCTTACCAGCCGCTGCTCGAACGCGAGGACTACGAGCTGGGCATCATCGGCCGCAGCCCGGCCATGCAGGAGGTCTTCAAGCTCATCGGCCAACTGGCCGCCTCCGACGCCACCGCGCTCCTCACCGGCGAAAGCGGCACCGGCAAGGAACTGGTCGCCCGCGCCATCTACCAGCACAGCCGCCGCAGTAGCCAGCCCTTCCTGGCCGTTAATTGCGCTGCCATTCCGGAGCCGCTGCTCGAGAGCGAACTCTTCGGCCACGAAAAGGGCGCCTTCACCGGCGCCACGCACCAGCGCATCGGCCGCTTCGAGCAATGCCACGGCGGCACGCTCTTCCTGGACGAGATTGGCGACATGACCCCGGCCACGCAGACCAAGATGCTGCGCGTGCTCCAGCACGGCACCTTCGAGCGCGTGGGCGGCAACCAGACCCTCCGCGTGGACGTGCGCGTCATCGCCGCCACCAACCAGGACCTCGAACGCGCCGTCGCCGAAAAACGCTTCCGCGAAGACCTCTTTTACCGCCTCAACGTTGTGCGGGTGCGTCTGCCCCCCTTGCGCGAGCGGCCCGAGGACATCCCGCTGCTCGCGGAATATTTCCTGCGGCGCAGCGCCCAAAAACTCGGCCGGCCGCCGCTGGCCCTTTCGCCCGAAGCCCTGGCCCTGCTCGAGCGCTACCCCTGGCCCGGCAACGTGCGCGAACTGGAAAACGCCCTCGAACACGCCACCGTCGTCGCCAAGGGCGAAACCATCCTCCCCGCCGACCTGCCCGCCGCCGTGCGCACCGCGCCCGCGCCGACCACCATCGCGCCCGGGCCGGCTCGCGCCGTTCAAGCACCCGCGCCCGCGCCGCCCTCGGCCAACGACACGCCCGAGGGCGAACCTGCCGAAGTGGCCGCGCTGGCCGCGCGGCTCTTTGCCTGGGCCCGGCGCCACCCGCAGCAGAGCGTGATGGACGCGGTCGAGCGCGAACTGGTCGTTCAGGCCCTCAAGGAAACCGGCGGCAATCAGGTCCGGGCCGCCCGCCTGCTGGGCATCACCCGCGCCACGCTGCGCAAACGCATCGAGCGTTTCGGCATCCGGCGGGAGTTCGACGCCCGCTGAGTCGTAGCCCGCGCTCGCCCCGGTCGCCCCCGGAGACAAGGGCTTTGACCGGCGCGCCCGGACGGCTAAACTTTTCGTCATGACCCCGGCCCATCGCCAAGTGCTGAAGCCCGGCCCGTTCCGGCCGGGCGCGGTGCGCGGGGCGTGTCCCAACCCTTCCCCAAGGCGCCATGATGCAAACCCTCCTGCCTGAAGTGACGGCGTTCCTGAGCCGCTCGCCCTTGAAGCTTTACATCGGCGGCCAATGGACCGAGGCGGTCCGCGGCGGCACCTTCGAAACCCGCGACCCCGGCTCCGGCCGGGTCCTGGCCACTGTGGCCGCCGGCGAGGCGGAGGACATTGACCGTGCGGTGGCGGCGGCCGAGCGGGCTTTTCGCCAGAGCGGCTGGGCCACCATGCCGGCCAACGACCGGGCGGTGATCCTGCACCGGCTGGCTGATCTGGTGGACCGGCACCGCGATATCCTCGCGCAACTCGAGGCCCTGGACGTGGGCAAGCCGCTGCCCAACGCGCGCGACTTCGATGTGCCCAACGCCGCCCAAACACTCCGCTGGTACGCCGACTTGTCCGTCCACACCCGGCGCCGCGAACCCATCGCCGTCTCCGGCTTCGAGGCCCGGCAGGTGCGCCACCCGTGGGGCGTGTGCGCGTTCATTTTCCCGTGGAACTTCCCCTTCCTGCTGGTGGGCTGGGGCATCGCCCCGGCGCTGGCCGCGGGCAACACCGTCGTCATCAAGCCCGCCGAGGACACCCCGTTGTCCACCCTCTACTTCTGCATCTTGGCCGAGCAGGCGGGCCTGCCTCCGGGCGTGCTCAACGTCGTGCCCGGTTACGGCGAGACCGCCGGTGCGGCGCTGGCGCGGCATCCGGGCATCCGGCGGATGTCGTTTACCGGCTCGCCCGAAGTGGGGCGGCTGGTGGCCGCGGCCTGCGGCCGCAACCTGGTGCCGGTCAAACTGGAGCTGGGCGGCAAGGGCGCGGCGGTGGTGTTCGAGGACGTGGACGTGGAGGCCACGGCCCGCGCCCTGGCGGCTGCTGTGACCCTCAACGCCGGCCAGGTCTGCTGCACCGCCACCCGCTGGATCATTCACCGCAAGGTGTATGAGCCGTTGGTGAACAAGGCGGCGGAAGTGCTCGCCGGCCTGCGCATCGGCCACGGCTTCGACGACCAAACGCAAATGGGCCCGCTGGTCAGCGAGAAACAACGCCAGCGCGTGCTCGGCTACCTGCAACGCGGCGAACAACAGGGCGCCCGGCCCTTGCTGCCCGGCGGTCCGGCGACCGTGCCCGGCCACGAGGGCGGCTTCTACGTGCGGCCCGCCCTGCTCACCGGGCCGACGGACAACGCCTGCTGGCGCGAGGAGATTTTCGGGCCGGTGGCCTACGTGGTGCCGTTCGGCGACGAAGCCGAGGCGGTGGACCTGGCCAACCGCACCGCCTACGGCCTGGCCAACAGCGTCTGGTCGCGCGATCTGGACCGGGCCAACCGCGTGGCCGAGGCCCTGGTGGCGGGCAACAGTTGGATCAACGGCCACAACCTTTTCCCCCACGGCGTGCCCTACGGCGGCTGCAACCTCAGCGGTTGCGGCGGTGGCGTGCTCGGGCCGGACACCTTCCTCGACTATCTGCGGCCGCAGTCGGTGGTCCGCCCGGTGTGAGCCGGGGCCGCCGGCGGGTTCGGTTTTTCCACGTCCCGACCCGACCGCCGCGGACTTCGGACTTCGCACTTCGGACCTTGGACTTCCGCCTGCTCAGCCCGACACGGGAAAGTCGCGCGCCACGGCAAACAGGGCCACGATATTGGCCGGAGGCACCTGGGCCTGGATGTTGTGCACCGGCGCAAACACGTAGCCGCCGCCACGGGTGAAAATTTCGAGGTTGGCCCGGGTCTCGCGGGCCACTTCCGCCGGCGTACCGAAGGCCAGGGTGCGCGGGTCGCACGCGCCGCCCCAGAAAACCAGCCGGTCGCCAAAACATTCCTTGAGCCGGCGCGGCTCCATGCCCGCGGCGTTGATTTGGACCGGATTGAGGATGTCCACACCCATCTCGAGGATCGCCGGCAGCAGCGGAAAAATGGCGCCGTCGGAGTGCAGCATGACTTTCCAGCGCGTATGCGCATGCACCCAGGCCAGGCCCCGGGCGTAGGCCGGTTGTACCAACGCGCGGAACATACGCTCGGAGAGGAAGGGCGCGCGCTGGGTGCCGAAGTCGTCACAGATTTGCAGCACTTGGACCCGCTCGCCCACCGCAGCGTGGAAGGCGCGCAGGTTGTCCAGCCAGGCGTCCACCAGTTTCGCGTACAGGGCGCACACGTAATCCGGCTCGCTGGCCAGCGTGAGCATCCAGCGCTCGAACCCGCCCTGGCCCAGCCCGTAAAACAACTCGTAGGGCGGCCCCAGGGGCGCCACGACCGCCTTGTCCGTGCCGGTGAACAAGGCTTCGGCCTGGCGGTGGTAATGCTCGAGCGTGGCGCCGTCCAGGCGCGGCGGCTCCCACGTCTCCAAATCCGGATGAAGCGCGCCCGGGTATTGCTCCATTCGGTCGAAATAAAATCCGTCGCGCGGCATCCGGGCGATCTCCACCCCCGCGCGGCGCAACACCAGGTCGCCATTGGGCTCGGTTTCGGGAGCGAAGCCGCCGGGGACCTCGACCGGCGTGCCGTCAAACAGACGCCAAGGTTTCCAGGCTTCGTTGCGAATGCCGAAGGCCACTTCCGGCCGGTAAAGTCCCACGCAGTCCGCTCCGAACCGGTCCGCCACGTCCTGCTCGACCTCGGCCAGCATCTGGAACAGGTCGAACACCCGTACCGGCCGACGGCCGCGCACGCCCAGGTGCTCGCGCAAGCGGTGATACGCCGCCGCGGCGATGCCCGACTGGCGCGTGCCGCTGAAATCCACCGGCACCCGGTCCACCGGCCGGCGTTCGAGCGCGGCAAGGATGCGTTCGCGCGAGGTCACGCAACATCCTATCCCGGCCGTCACCCGGCGGCAACGGCGCGGGCTCCGGGTTGACGCCCGCGCCGGAACCGGCAAGCTCGCGGCATGAATTCCCCGCTTTCGCGCCGTGAGTTTCTGCGCCGCTCGACCGTGCTGGCCGGAGCGGCCGGCCTGGGTTTTTCCCTGAATGTGCTGGGCGCAAACGAACGCGTGCGCCTGGGCGTGATGGGCCTGAACGGGCGCGGCAGCGACCTGGCCCGGGGCTTCGCCCGGTTTTCCGACGTGGAGATCACACACCTGTGCGACGTGGACGAGCGCGCCCTCGCCAAGGGCCGGCAGGCGGCCGGCGCCGCGGAGGGCCGGAGCGCGCCCCGGGCGGTGAAGGATTTCCGGCGCATCCTCGAGGACCCTTCGGTGGATGCGCTGGTAATCGCCGCGCCGGACCACTGGCACGCGCCGGCCACGATCCTCGCCTGCGCGGCGGGCAAGCACGTGTACGTCGAGAAGCCGGTCAGCCACAACCCGCACGAGGGCGAATTGATGGTGGTGGCGGCGCGCAAGTACCGTCGGGTGGTCCAGGTCGGTACGCAACGCCGGTCCATGCCGCAGATCATCGAGGCCATCCAGAAAGTGCGTTCCGGCGCGCTGGGGCGGGTGTTGTTTGCGCGCGGGTGGTACAACAACGTGCGCGGCTCGATCGGGCGCGGCCGGCCGGTGCCGGTGCCGGCGTGGCTGGACTGGACCTTGTGGCAGGGACCGGCGCCGGAGCGGCCGTACCGGGACAACGTGGTGCACTACCACTGGCACTGGTTCTGGCACTGGGGCACGGGCGAGCTGGGCAACAACGGCATCCACGCGCTGGACTTGTGCCGCTGGGGCCTGGGCGTGGATTACCCGCGGCGGGTCAGCGCCGGCGGCGGCCGGTACCATTTCGCGGACGACCAGGAAACGCCGGACACGCACGTGGTGACGTGGGAGTTCGGCGACCGCGCGATCAGTTGGGAGGGGCGGAGCTGCCAGCGCCACGGTTATGAGCGCTCCCCGTTCGGCGCGGCCTTCTACGGCGAGCGCGGCACGCTGGTCATTGACGGCTCCGGCTATGTCGAGTTTGACGCCGACGACAAACCCCGGCCGCGCGTGGACGGCCCGGGCGAGGACGTGCCGCACCTGCGGAATTTCCTGGACTGCCTGCGCAGCGGCGCGCGGCCCAATGCGGACATCGAGGACGGGCACAAGGCCACGTTGCTGTGTCACCTGGGCAACATCGCCTGGCGGGTGGGCCGCACGTTGAACTGCGACCCGGCAAACGGCCGCATCGTGGGAGATCGGGCGGCGGCGCGGCTCTGGCGCCGCGAGTACCGCAAGGGCTGGGAGCCGCGGGTCTGAGCGCGCGCCTGCGGGGTCGCGAGTTACCGCGCGGGACCCGGCGGTGGCCCGTGCACGGGCACGGCCTGCCATTCGTTGAGGGCGCGCTCGTCCACGCCGTTGGCCGGCCCGCCCAAGAGCGTGAGGGCCTCGCCCACCAGGTAAAGCGAGCCGGTGATGAGCCGGCAAGGTTCCGCATCACTCAGGCGCAACGCCTCGGTCAGCGAATGGCACACCGTCAGACGCACGCCCGGATGCGCGGCGGCGCAGGCCGCCACCAGCTCCTCGGGAGCGGTGCTGCGCGCGCTGGCCACCGGTACCAGGTAGATGCTCCGCGCCCGCGGCGCCAGCACCCGGCACATGGCCGGCCAGTCCTTGTCCCGCATCACGCCCAGGATCAACGCGGGCGGGCGGCCAGGGAAC
>Ga0272446_1002525_pt1 | contig 24752 bp, 18 predicted proteins | sample YNPCB0061_FD_194587 | JGI IMG/M metagenome (GOLD analysis project Ga0272446, IMG submission 194587) | Hot spring microbial mat communities from Yellowstone National Park, WY, United States - YNP-CB-006-1 | ecosystem: Environmental > Aquatic > Thermal springs > Hot (42-90C) > Sediment | place...
CCACGACGATGACGCCCATCCCGCTGCCCACGCAGGGCAACCCGGACACCTGCACCTTCACCGACCTGAACCACCACGGCTTGCTCGTCGGCTGGGCCAACAAAATGGCCACGCCCTACGACACCACCGCCGTCCGCTGGTATCTCCAAAACGGCGCCTGGCAGGCCGAAGACCTGAACGAAGTGATGGACGCCGGCAACTACATCCTCGACCGCGTCCTGGCCGCCAACGACGCCGGCTATCTCATCGTCGCGGCACACTTGGACACGCCCCAGCAGGAGCCGCGCACGGTGCTCTTGACGCCCGACACCTTCCCCGCGCCGACGGCCGTTACGTTGTCGCCGCAGAGCCTCACGCCCACCAGCGCCGTGTTGCGCGCCAGCGTCAACGCCTGCGACAACGCCACCACCGCCACGTTCCATTGGGGCCTGGCGCCGCCTTACACGGCCACCAACCCGGCCGCTGGCAACGCCATTACCGGCACCGTGCCCACGATCGTCACCTGCCTGCTCACGAACCTCCAACTTCACACCACCTACCATTTCCGCGCCGCCGCCACCAACAGCCAGGGCACGGCCCTCGCCCAGGATGTCGCTTTCACCACGCCCTACGACTACGCGACCTGGGCGGCGGAAAAATTCGGCGCGGCAGCTACGAACGACGCCGTTGCCGGCCCTTGGGCCAATCCTGACGGCGACACTTGGAACAACGCCGCCGAATTCGCCCTCGGCCTCGAGCCGCAGACGTTCGACACCGGCGTGCTGGAAAGCCGCGACGAACTGGGCCGCCTGACCCTGACCTACACCCATCCGCTGGATCGGGCAGGCGTGACGCTCGTCGTGGAGGCCGCGACCAACGTCACCGGGCCGTGGACGAGCGGCCCCGGCGCGACCGCCCTCTTGAACGTGACCCGGCAGGGCGACCTGGAAACCGTCACCATCCGCGCGGATTTTCCCGGCACGCAACCCCGGCAATTCCTGCGGCTGCGCGTGCAGGCCACCGCGCCTTGAAACCGGGTTGGTTCAAACCCCAACCCCAGACCACCACTTTGTGAGCTTGCCCACACCCGCAGAGGGATGTTTTTCCCGGATCGCAACCCTGCAGTCAGCGCCAGACCGTAGCGCAGACTTCCAGTCAGCCGTCGCGCGGCTTTCCAATCCACAGGCCCTGCGCAGCCTTGAACGCGAGGGGGAGTTCAACGCCTGGCCGGCTGGAAGCCGGCCTGCCTGCCGCGACGGTGGCGGCGCAGGCCGGCGATCCAGCAGGTTGGAAACCTGCGCTATGTCCTTCGGCCCCGCGCGCTGGCAGCCACTCTTGGCCGCGCTGGCCTTGCTCGTCTCCGTTCTCCCGGCCCGCGCCGTCACCAACGTTTTCTTCAGCGCCAGCCAGACGACGAACCTGGTGGCGACCAACCTCAACACCGACACCATCGCCACCGAGGGCTACCTCTTTACTCTCAGCCGCGACAAACTTTTCACCGGCGGCGTGGGCCTGACCAATCCCATCGGCCGCTCGCTGCGCGTCAACTGGCCCGACGGCCTCGAAGCCCAGGCCGTCACCGTCGGCCCGAACATCGGCACCGGCGCCCGCATCACCCTGACCCGGCAGGACGGCCAGCCCTTCGACATCCGGCAGTTCACCTTCCGTATTTTGGCCAACACGGGCGGCGCCGGGGCGATGCTGGAAATCATGCCCCTGATCAACGGCGAAGACGCGCTGCCCGACCCGCTGATGTATCAGGCCACCGGTTACTACGGCCAGACCTTCACCAACGTCACCCCGGAACTGGCCGGCTACGACACCTACAAATTCAAGCTCTACGTGGACTTTGCCCTGCTGAACCTGACGGTGGTGGACCCGAGCCTGCCGCCGCCCGCACTGGCCATCACTCGCGTCGCGCCGGGCCAAGTGATGATTTCGTGGTCGCCGACTGCACCGGGCTTTGTGTTGCAAGAGCGGACCAATCTCACGCTCGGCGCGTGGACCAACTCCCCCAGCGGCGCGACCAACCCCGTCACCGTCCCGGCCACGCTCCCCACGAAGTTCTACCGCCTGTTCAAACCCTGAAAATACAGACGGCTTTTCCGAACTGAAACTCGAACCACAACGGCCCAATATCAACGAACTCACACCAACTCTCACTCTCCCACGAAAACAGCCATCAACATGACTTCCGCGGCTGTCCTTGTGACGGCTGCGCTTCTCCTGCCCGGCATCGCTCATGCCCGTGGCACGAGCCTCACCGACGAAACCCACCGCGACAGTGGCAGCGCCGCCCTGGTCCGCCAGCGTTTTTGAAGCGCCGGCCGAGAAATTCACTCTCGCCCGCGAGGCGCTGAACACGCTCAGCGACCGCTACCTCAGGGCGCTGCGAGCACGTTATTTCGGGCCGCCGGCGGGTTGAGTCCGCCGCCGGCTGGGGAGGGCCCGACGTTCATCCGGTTCGCGCTCCAGCGAGTTTTTTGCCGGCCCGCCAGAAGGCAATGCTTGCGAGGGAAGCATTTGTGCGCAGAATTGGGGCGGCGATTCCCGCTTGGCAACACCCGCCCGGGAAGGCGCAAGAGACTGAAAACCATGAGCCTGAACGCACCGGACTTGACAAGACATCCGCCGCGCAGCCCGCGCGTGCGGCTGGGCGGCTACGTGATTCTGCCGCGCATGTTGGACAAGGGCCGCGCCCTGCTGGCCGGCCGGAACGGCGAGTACAACTACGCCTGCCCCCTGGACCAGCAGTTTCTCGCTTTCACGGGACTGGACCCGGAGGCGCTCAAACAACAACTGGCCGCCGGCAAGGGCGACGGTGACATCCTGGCGTGGGTGCAGCAGCACTCCCGCCCGGCCCGCACGCCGGCCGAAATCGCCGCCTGGTCCGCACACCAGGAGCAACGCGCCCCGGACAGCCCGGCCACCCGCGCTTTCTTCAACGAGGTCCACAGCAAGCTCGCCCCGGAGCGCACGGACATTGTCACATGGTTCGACCTGCTGGACCTGGATGACTACGTGAGCTTCGGCGGCAAGCCGTGAGCGAAGCCGTCCCCCGGTGGGACGCGCAAGACCCGAAGCCGCCCGCGCACCGTGCGGGCGGGTGGTGCGGGCGCGCGGCCTGCGCCGCCGCGTGCTTGAGGAACAATTGAAGCAACGCGAGTGGATCCAGCGCTCCATTGGCCGCCTGCAAGAGCGTCATCCCTAGGCGTGGCGCTGGTTGCGCTGGGAGTTGACCGGTACCGACACGGGCCTGCAGTTCACCTGGGACTAAGAGCGCGCGAAGTTTCAAAAGCGCGCGGGCCGAAAGGGCTTATCTGCTGCGCGCCCACCTGCCTGCGCCTGCCTGTGCGTCGCACGCAGACAGGCCGGAGCTTCGGCAGGCAGGCTGGACCAAGCGCGACCTGGCCCAACTATGGCCGTCCTGAAGCCCCGGCGTCGCGCAAATGCCGGGAAACCAAGCTCAGCGTTGTCAGCCGTGCGAATGTCGGGAGAAAGGGTGCCGTGAACCGACCGTATTGGGCCAAGGGGCGTATCTCCCCGACCGGATCCCGCACGCCGGGATGGGCCACGGCGACGGAATGATGCGGCTTTGAGTGCGGCGGCGCGAGTAAGTCAGTCGTTGTGGCCCAGCTACCAGTGCGCCGCAGCACAAGCGGACTATCCGTCCTTCGGCTGCCCTTCGGCTGCTGCAGCTTGCAACCCTCGAGCCGACCGCTGGTTGCTGCCGGCCACGGCCAAGTTGGCCGTGCCAGCGGGAATCAGCGGGAGCGTTCCTGCTGAACTCGGCCTGTGGTGTTGGTCTCCGAGAGGGACGCCGGCCCCGTGCCGAAGCTCAGGTGAAAATGATCTGCGCCCCGGCGGACAACTCGTAGAATTCTCCCACCGTCAGCACCTTGTCCACCTGCGGCACAAAGTCCGCCGGCGTCAGATGGAACATGTCCACCGTGGCCTTGCAGGCGTAAATGCGCCCGCCGGCGTCGTGGATCATCTCCAGGAACTCGGACACGGGCGGGATGTCCAGCTTCTCCATCTCCTTTTTCATCATGCGCGTGGCGAAGGCGGACATGCCCGGCAACGCGCCCAGCAGCGTGGGCAGCGGCACGCCCTTGGCGTGGGGCACGCGCAACGCCGGGTTGCCCACCGTGGCAATGCGCAGTTTGTCCTGGAAACCCTTCAGCACGGCATACAGGCCGAAGAACGTGAAGAACAGGTTCGCCTCGATGCCCTCCATGCGCGCGCCGTTGGCCATGATCAGGCCCGGATAAACGCCATCCAGCGTGCCGCGCGAGACGATGATCGAGACCTTGCGGATGCGGTCGGGTGTGGTCGTGCTCATGGTGGCCTCCGTTCAGACGCAACTGGCCGGTTTGGGCAGGCCGGCAATGAGCGCGGCCTTCTTGATCGGCCCGTCCGGGAACAGCGCGTAAAGGTCCTTCGTGGCGAAACCGCCGACCTTGTTGAGCCGGCGCATGCCCGGCACCGAACCGCGCTCCCGGAAATCGCGCTGCATGAACTCGATGATCTTCCAGTGCGCGTCGGTGAGCGTGAGGCCCAGCTCCTGCGCCAGCGCCTCGCCCACGGCGCGATTCCATTGTTCCGGACGCGTCAGGTAACCTTCGGCGTCCACTTCCACGGTTTGTCCGGCGATGACTTTTTGCGGCATAGGTCTGATGGGATTTGATGTTCTCGAGAATTGTCGGTTCAGCCGACCGCCTCGGCTTTGAGCGCGCCCGCGGGAATTTGTTTCCCGGCCAGGCTCATCTGATGGTCCACAAACGGGATCGGCCAGCCCCGCAGCAGCAGGTGCCAGTAAACCCACTTGAACGCCAGCTTGCCCCAGTGGTTGAGGCGCGACTCGCCCAGCAGCGCCAGCGGCCCAATCTTCGGGAACGGGAAACGCCCCGGCACCGGCTCGAGGCGGTAGTTGAAATCCAGCAAGAACCCCTTGCCGAAGCCCGACTCGATGAAGCAATTGGCGTGACCGTCAAACCGCTCCGGCAGCGGCTCGCCGCGAATCCGGGCCAGCACGTTCTCGGTCAACACCTCCGCCTCGAAGTGCGCCACCGACCCGGCCTTGGACGTCGGCACATCCGTGGCGTCGCCGATGACGAAAATGTTCTCATGCCCGCGCGCTTGGAGCGTGTGGCGGTCGGTGGGCACGTAGTTCATCTCGTCGCCCAGGCCGGAGCGCTCGATCATGGCCGCCCCCAGGTTCGGCGGCACGGTCACCAGCAGGTCGTAGGGCACCTCGCGCTCGTCCCACGAGACCAGCGCGTGCCGGTCGTTGTCCACGCGCGCCACGGCAAAATCGCTGACCACCCGGATGCGCTTGCGCTCCAGCAGACCGCTCAGCACCTGCGACGCGATGGGCTTGGTGAACGCGCCGGACAACGGCGTCACATACACCAGCTCGGTCTTGTCGCGCAGGCCCTTTTCGGTCAACCACCAGTCGGCCAGGAAAGCGAATTCCAACGGCGCGACCGGGCATTTGATGGGCATCTCGCTCACGTGCACGACCAGCCGGCCGCCGCGCCAGTCGCGCAACGCCGCCGCCAGCGCCTGCGCGCCCTCGAACGTGTAAAACTCGTGCACCCGCCGCCGCCAATCCCCGTCGGCCATGCCCTCGACCTGCTCCGGCACGGGCCGCGTGCCGGTGGCGATGATCAGCAGGTCGTAGGGCAGCTCGACGCCGCTGGCCAGGCGCACGCGATTGCGCTCCGGCTCGATGCGGTCCACGGCAGCCTGAACGAACTCGACGCCGCGGGGCAAAAAGCGGCGTTTGGGCCGGACCACATCCCGCTCGGTGTAGAGGCCGAACGGCAGGAACAGAAATCCGGGCTGGTAAAAATGCTCGGCCGCCTCGTCCACCACGCGCACCCGCCAGGCGTCACCGGGCAGGCGACGGGCCAGTTTGTTGGCCATGATCGTGCCGGCGGTGCCGGCGCCCAGGATGAGCAGCTCTTTCATAAGCACTCTGCCCATCCAGAGCCGCGACCGGGCCGGAGGTTACAACCCGCGCCCAACTTGGGCGTTATGGACTCACCCGTGCGCTCGACGCTGGCAGGCGCACGTTGCCGGCGCATGCTCCGCCCGGCGGCTAGGCCGGGCAGGTTGCCGCACCGAAGCTCAACCACTGACGTGAGACGACGCGTACGCGCTAACCCGTCAGCGAGTTCGACAAACGGGGATCCAGCAGCGCGCTCAACTTCTCCCCTAGTTGTTGTGCGGGTCGCGGCAGACCAGGAATTCCCACCGTCCCAGCTTGCCCCAATGGTTGACGGCCCGCACCCAACGGCGCGCGGCCTCGTGCTTGGCGCGGTCTTGTTCGTCCTCCTCGCCCTTGATTTCGAGGATCAGAGTCAGGCCGTCGGCCAGCCGCACCAGGAAATCCGGCGTGTAGGCGTGGGTGACGCCCTCGAACTCGTAGGGAATGGTGAATTCGAGATGGTCGTTGCGCGCGTAAGCGACGACCGCGGCGGACTGTTCGAGCCGGAACACGGCCGCCTGCTCCCACGAATCGGTGTCCGCCACCACGAGGTTGATGTGGCTTTTGGCCGTGCCGACGCACGGGCGCACGGTCTTGAAATCCACCTGAGCCGTCGAGCCGATGGGCCGGTAGCGGTTGAGCACCGGCAACAGTGGCGGTTCGCCGCGCAGGTCGTCCGGCTCGATGGCGTCAATCAGGCGCTCCACGGTGCGGCGCACGTACTTCTCCAGCCCCAGTTCGCACGGATGGCAACCGCGGAAATCCACCCGCGTCTCGACGTATTCGTTGACCAGCCGGAGCACCTGCGGAAACAACTGATGCCGGGCCTGCAGCCGCAGCTTGGCCGGCTTGCCGCTGCTCTCGGTCAGGCCCGACACCACCTGCCGGGCGATCTCGAACCGGATGGTCTGCGGATGCGTGCTGGCGTAGAAGGCTTGCCGGTTTTGTTCTTCAAACTGGAAGCCGCCGGACAGGCTGGGATGCCCGATTTGATAGCCCACCTGCGGCTTCACAAACGCCGCCGTGGGCGTGTGGTCCGGTTCGATGGCCAGCGGTTGAATCGCCGCCACATCCGCCCGAATCAGGTTGTGCCGCAGGTCAAACACAAACCCTTCCACGACCGGAAACCGGATCTCGAACGGCTTCCTCTCTTCCAGCGCGCGGACGTGGTTCTTGGGCTTGTCCTCCGGTGCTTTGGCCTTGGTGGGCCGGCCGCGGAACGGGATCACGGAAAACGGCACGCCGTAAATGTCCACGTATTCCTCGGTCAACAGGCCGGTTTGCGGGTCAGGCGTGTAGTCCATGCGCCGCAGGCCGCGCCCGACCACCTGTTCGCACAGCAACTGGCTGCTGAAAGCGCGCAAACCGAGGATGTGGGTGACGTTGTTGGCGTCCCAACCCTCGTTGAGCATCTGCACCGAGACGACGCACCGGATTTTCTCGCCCGGCTTGCCCGGCTTGCCCACCGTGGCCACCACCTCGCGCAGTTGTTCAGCGGCCTCGCTGCGGCTCACGTTCGGATCGGCGCTTTCGGCTTCCGCCAACAGCTTCACATCAATGCGCAGCGTCGGCGAAAAGTTCGGCCGGTTCGACAGCAACTCCGGAAACACCGCCCCCGTGCCGTAGCTGATTTTCTTCTTCGGTTTCTTTGTCCGTTTCGCCCCAACTGCCTCGCCGTTCTCGGCCTCTGCGTCCTCCTCCGCCTCCGCCGGCAGCTCCACCGTCTCCTCGCCGGAAATCTTCCGGTAAAACAGCTCGGCGATGTCGGTGTTGTCGCACACAATGATCAGCACCGGCGGCGTGCGCTCTTTGTCCGGCGTAGCCTGTTGCAGGTAATCGAACCGCTCCTTCCATTGGCTGGCCAGCGTCAGCAGGGCGTCCTGAGCCTCGCGCCAGACCACTTCCGGCTTGGGCTTGCCGCCAGGCAGCTTCTCGCCCGGCTTGAGGTTTTCCACAATGTGTTTCCACAGGGCAAAATACTTCGGTTCGGGCCGCCCGGTGGTGTCGCTGACCGGCAGACGCGGAATCTTGACGATGCCCGACTCGATGGCGTCGACCAGCCCGAAGTCGCTGACCAGCCACGGATGCGGCGCGCCTTCAATGTAGCCGCTGCCGGCCAGATAAAACGGCGTGGCCGACAGGTCCACGCAGAACCGGATACCACAGGCCTGGTTGATCTTGTCCAAACCCGAAATCCAGACCGTGGCTTCCTCGCGTTCCTCGCGTTCCATGCCGGACAGTTTCTCCGCCTCGTCCAGCGGCGCGGGCCGGTAGCAATGATGCGCTTCGTCGTTGAGCACCAGGATCGGCGCGCGCTCAAACAGATCGCCCAACACGCGCCGCGCAAACGCCTCGGGACTTTCCGCGCCCTTGTTGACCACGGCGTAGCTTTTGCCGCCTTCGGCGTGCTCGGATTCCGGCGCGAACAGATGCCAGTTGGTCACGAGCACCTTCCCCTTGGCCAGCTCGGGTCGCAGCGGCGCGGGCACAAGGTCGAACGCCTCGTAGTAGTTGTCAGGGCTTTCGGGCCGCAGCACCTGCAGCCGTTCCTTGATGGTCAGGTTGGGGCAAACGACCAGCACGGCGTTGGGGAAACGGGTGTCGCCCGGCACGCGGCCGCGATTGCAGAAGACCCACGCCACCAGCATCGCCATGACCACCGTCTTGCCGCTGCCGGTGGCCATCTTGCAGCCGTAGCGCCGTAACGGCAGCAGACCCGGCTCGTTCGGCAGGTCGGCCAAGCTGGGGAAAATCCCAAGTTTCGTCCCGACGCTGAACGACGGTTTCTGCCCTGAGCACAACGCCTGAAAATCCTCCACGCTCAGCTCCGGTTTCCAGCGCGGTTTGCGGCCTGAACCGAGAATCTCGTTGAGGTAAATGATGGTCTCGACCGCCTCGCGCTGGCAGAAAAACAGCCGACGCGGCCGATCCGCCCGCGCCCAGTAACGGAGCAGTTGTTTGGTGACCGGCGTAGCGCCCTCGTACTCCAGCTCGCGCCACCGTTTCACGTCGGCCCGCAGCCGGTTGACCAGCGGCAAATCGTCGCGTTCTTCCTCGGCAAACCCTTTGAGCATGAGCGTGGCGTCGCCGGTGCGGCGCGTCTTGAACCAGTAGCCGGCCGGTCGCCGACCGGGGAACTGCGAGGCCGCGCCCGTGGCGGTGTCATAAACCCAGTGCGCCGTTGGCTCGTCGTACGGCGAGCACAGGATCGGTTTATTGACCGGCTGGATGGGGAGGTCTTGACGTGCTTCGGCCATGGCAGGTTCGCATTACATCAATCCCGAAACCCGGGTATCCTGGGAGCAATGAAATTCCGTGTGTGGATTGGGCCAGATAAGGACGGCGTGTTCGCGGCCGAATGACCTGGCTGGCCGGGCTGTATCTCCCAGGGCAAGACGCGTGAGCAAGCAATGGACAAGCTCCGCGACGCCCTCCAAGGATACCTCAGCAGCCCGGGAAAACACGGCGAGCCGGTGCCCGCCCCGATTACCGAGGAAATCGTGGAAGCGCCGCTATGAGCCGCCTTCCGGCCTGCTACGGTGCCGACGGCGTCAACGCGTTCCGCAGAATCGGGGTTGAGCTCGAGCATCAAACCGGCAGCCACATGATTTTGCGTCATCCGTCGGGCCGGGGGCTGGTCGGGCCCAACCAGCGCGAGCAAGTAAAGCACACGCTGCATATCGTCACCTCAGACGCCCGGCTCCTCCGCGTCTTGTGCAAATAATGCCCAATTGTTTTCGTACTGTTTGGCGAGTGCCAGATGGAACTCGTACCAGACTGTACCTTGAGAGCTCTTGGAAACTTTGATGTTCTCCGCCACCACCTTGCTCGGGACAACAAAATACTCGGTGCGGTTCCTGCGCAGGTTTACCAACACGTACACGTGCGAGGGTGAATGCATCTCCCGTGCTTTGGCATCCATCAACCAAAAGCTAAACGTGCTCGCATTTGTCTTCACACTCACGGAGAATGCACTTTTGCAGTTCTGGTCTGTGACCAGCAGGTCTGCACCACGTGCATTGCGCGACGTTGGCGAGACGATGAAACCGCGCCGCGACAGCTCGGCCGCAACCAAGAAAACGCCCTGCATTCCGGTGAGTTGTTTCTGTATTGGCATATTTATCTCCTCGATTTCATTTCTCCAGCCGGTGCACCCGCAGCACCTCGTTGCCGCGCGGGTCTATGACCTTGACGGCGACGCGCCGATGCGGGCCGGGCGCAAACGGCAGCGACACCGTGCCGCTCAACGCCGCAAAGGTCGCCTCGTCCACCACGCCCTTCAACGCCCGCGCCAGTTTCTCCCAGGCGCTCTTGTCCGGGAAAAACGCCTGCGTGACGCAGAACGTCCGCCCGTCATAATCGCTGTCCAGAAACCACGCCGCCACCTTATCGGCGTTGGTCGGCAACAACACGTTGTTGACCGGGTCGTAAATGTCCACGCCTTCCATCTGCACCCGATACAGGCCGTCCTTGTCCGGCCCGATCAACTTCGTGCGCGGTGTGCCGAACACGGTGAAAATCTGCGCCCCGGGCCGTGGTCTTGAGCAGGTCGCCCATGTTCACGTCCGGGCGGATGTGGGCCAGGTGACAACGCACCTTCGGGTTCGGGTCTTCCTGAATGGCCGCCTGCGCGGCCGCATCGAAACTGAACCCGGCAAACACCAAATCGTCAAACCCGCGCCGATGCGCCTGCCGCAGCGCGTTCTCGACCTGATAAGCCGTCACCGGCCCGAACTGCGGCCCAAACGACACCGCCACACGTCGCTGCTTGCCGTTTTCGGCCGTCCACTCGCCCTCGGCGTGCAGAAACTCCGCGCCGGTCAAGGGCTCCAGCCGGCTGAACTTCGCCACCTTGTTGTTCGGGAAACGCACACCGTCGGCCTTCAACAACCGCAACATCTTGTCCAGATACGCCTCTGCGTTGGCCGGCTCGGTTGCTGTCGCGCCTGCGGCCTCAAACGTCTCCAACGCCTCCGCCGGCGCGCCGCCGATAGGGGTTTCATCGGTCAGGCTCTCTTCGATGGGCATCACCGCTTCCATCGTGAACGGGCCGCTGACGCGCACAACGCCGCGCACGATCTCCGGCTTGTCCACCAGCTCTTCCTGCTCGGCGTGGGCGGCGATGCAGGCGTTGACCTCGTCCATCTTCGCCCGCCACGCAGCCCGATACGCCCGCAACGCCTCCTGCAGCGCCGCCGGCCAGTCCGGGTCGGTATCAAACGGCACTTCCCACTCGTACCAACCGGAAAAATCATTCGGCACGGTCGTGTAGGCGTCTTTGGCGCGGTTCTGGGGCGGCAACAACCAGCGTCGGCGGTCGGCGTCGGTCACGGCCTTTTTGCCCTCGCGCTTTTCCTTTTCGAGCAGTTTGGCGCGCAACCGCTGACGCAGTTCGGGCGTCACCAGCCGGAGCGCGTCGTTGAGCGCCTTGAGCTTTTCCTCGAGCACGGGCTGGTGCCTGGCGAAAATGGCGTCCAACGCCACGTTCTGGGCAATGCTCCGGAGCGTGATGTGCGGCACGGTCTTGCAGACGAAGCCGAGCGCGGGATTCTGGGGAGCACACGCGCCCCGCGTGTCGTCGCCGACGCCCTCGTCGGCGACACTGCGTGCCGATGCCGTTGACGAGGCGTCAACGGCTGCACCCGAGGCGGGTGCGCTCCCCTTCAGCTTGTAGAAATCGAATCGCGCGGTGAGCAAACGTTGGCGGGCCAGGGCCAACGCCACGCGACTGGTATCAATCGTGATCCAGCGCCGACCCCACTGCTCCGCCACATACGCCGTCGTGCCACTCCCACAGGTCGGATCGAGCACCAAATCGCCCGGGTCGGTGGTCATCAGAAGGCAACGCTCGATGATTTTCGTGCCGGTCTGAACGACGTAAATTTTGGGGTCTTGGCGGCTTTGGATTCCGCCAGCGACATCGGCCCAAAAGTTCGTCAGAGCTATAGCACCAAAGTCGCCGAAACACTTTTTGAACCGAATAGTCGCACCGGCTGACAAAATTCTGTCAGCCCCCAAGACCCGCTTCATGCCGGTCTCACTTGTGCGCCAGCCTCCTGCGGTAGGCCGATATTCCTGACCTTGGAATTGAACGGGGAAACAGGTCGTCGCACTGCCGCTTCGCGATGTCAGCCCTTGATCGGTATAGAGTCGCCATTGCTTGTCCAGCAATCCGGGATTTTCTTGCTCCTCTTCTGTGAGAACCCGCGCCTCACCGTTGATTTTAGACTCGGCACGTGTGTAGCGCGTTGCACCTTCCTCACCGATAGTCAACTCGACATAGAGTGGATGGTATTTCTTTTCGGCTTCGTCACGGTCTTTCGCAAACCAAACAACGTAGTTGCAAACCGGGTCCAAGAATGCGCCTCCAAGTCCGATTGAAGTTCGATACGTGATTTCGCAAATGAAGTTCTGCGGCCCGAAAACTTCTTCAAGTAGGCTCCGGATTCTATGTCGGTTTTCTTCGCCGATCTGGACGAAGATGCTGCCGGTGTCGGCGAGCAGTTCGCGGCAGAGGATGAGCCGGTCGCGCAGGTAGCTCAGGTAGCTGTGCACGCCCAGCGTCCAGGTGTCGCGATAGGCTTTGACCATTTCCGGCTCGCGCGTCAGGTCGGTTTCCTTGTCCTTCACGTCGCGTCGGCCGATTTCGGGCTGGAAATTGGAGGCGAACTTGATGCCGTAGGGCGGGTCGAGGTAGATCATCTGGACCTTGCCGGCCAGCGCCTCGCGTTGGGCCAGGCTGGCCATCACCTGCAACGAATCGCCCAGAATCATCCGGTTGGCCCAGTCCACGTCGTGTTCGTAGAACTGGACGGCCTGCTGGTAGGCCAGTTGCGGGTCGGCAAACAGGTCGCGCTGCGGATCCTGCCGGGCGGCGACCTTGAGAATGGCCTGCGCCGAGATGCGTTCGTGGATGTGCAGGGCGACCGGCTCGATCTCGAAGCTTTTCTTCTCGCGTTTGCCGGCCCATTCCAGCCACGGCTCGTGATTGCGCAGGGCCGCGGCCAGCGCGGCGCGTTCGGACGCGGTGAGTTTCTCGCCCCGTTCCAGCTTGGCGATGAGCTTCTCGACGGCGGCGTCCGAATCGAACCGCAGCACCGGCGGCAGGTGCGGGTTGTAGGCGAACTGCAGCTTGGGCGCTTCCTTGATTTCGCCCTGGGCGGCCAGACCGGCGGGCGGGATGTGTTTGCGTTTGGCCTGATGCCGGTAATCGGTGACCGGCGGCTTGGCGGCCTTGGATTTGGGGCGGGGCATGGGCTGAATCGCTCGCGTGCGCGTTCAGCCCTGTCGGCGGATGGCTTGTCTGATTCGCACCCAGACAGCAGCCGAAGCGACGCGAAATCAGTGGGTGGTTGGTGTCAGCTCATTCGTGTTTTTCTGGACTGGGGAGCGAAGGTAGGTGGACCGTTTGTGGGCGTCAATATGCGGTCGCCAACTGTGCCAACTGCCGCGCCGGAATGCGATTTCCCTCGTGCGCCCCCGCGGCCTGGCCCCGGCTCGACGGTTGGGAAGACCGGCCAGAGGTGAAGAATCGCAATTCCGCGTTGGCCCGGGTTCCCTGTTCCACCCCCTCAAGAGAGCGTCCAGGTCGGCCAGAATCCGCATGAACCATTCGCGGCTGCGGGCCTTGGGATTGACAAAGCGGCCGGCCGCCGCGAACGATGCGGCATGGCCGTCGGTTTTGGCACCAGCGGGGTGCGGGGTCTGGTCACGGAGTTGACCGACCGCGAGTGCGCGCTGTACGCGCGGGCGTTTTACCAGCACGCCCGCGCTCAGGGCGCGCCGCCGGTGGTGGCGCTGGCCGGGGATTTGCGGAGCAGCACGCCGCGCCTGCTGCGCGCGGTGGCCTGGGCGGTGGCGAGCGAGGGCGGCGCGGTCGAGTTCTGCGGATACTTGCCCACTCCGGCGCTGGCCCACCACGCCCGGCAACAGGGCCGGGCGGCGGTCATGGTCACCGGCAGCCACATTCCCGAGGACCGCAACGGGCTGAAGTTCTATCTGCCGCGCGGCGAAATCCTGAAGGCGGACGAGGCGGCCATCGCGGCGCGCCGGGCCGAACTGGTCGCCGCGGGCGAGGCGGACGCGGTGATGGCCGGGGCGTTTGACGCGCAGGGCGCGTTCTGGCTCGAGGCCCCGCCGGAGTTGCCGTCCCCCGAGCCCCGGGCTGCCGAGGCCTACTTGCGGCGTTACCTGGACTTTCTGCCTCCCGGCTGTTTGGCGGGGCGGCGCCTGGCGCTTTACGAACATTCCTCGGTGGCCCGCGACCTGTTGGGGCAACTGCTGGAGAAACTGGGCGCGCAGGTCCGCCGGGTGGGACGCGCCGAGCGATTCATCCCGGTGGACACCGAGGCGGTGGAAAACCCCGGGCAACTCGCCGCCTGGGTGCGCGCCGAACACGCCGAGGCGCTGGTCTCGACCGACGGTGACGGCGACCGCCCGCTGCTGGTGGACGAGCAGGGCGCGTTGGTGCACGGCGATGTGCTGGGGTTGTTGACGGCGGCGGCGTTGCGCGCGGACGTGGTGGTGGCGCCGGTCAGTTGCACCACCGCCCTCGAGTTGTGCGGCGCCTTCCGCCGCGTGGTCCGCACCCGGATCGGGTCGCCGTACGTGGTGGCGGCGCTCGAGGAAGCGGTGCGGGCCGGGGCGCGCCGGGCGATGGGGTTCGAGGCCAACGGCGGTTTTTTCCTGGCCAGCGACCTGGCGGGCGAAGGCCCGGGCCGGCGCCTGGCGGCGTTGCCCACGCGGGACGCGGTGTTGCCGCTGCTGGCGGTGTTGCAGGCCGCAGGCCGGCGCGCGTTGCGGGTTTCGCAACTGGTGCGCGAACTGCCGCCGCGTTTCACCGCCAGCGGTCGGCTGCGGCCGTTCCCGACCGAGCAGGGCCGCGCGCTGGTGGCGCGTCTGGAGGCCGGCGGCGCGGCCGCGGCGGCGGCGCTCTTTGGCGAGGTCTTCGGGGAGGTGCGGTCGGTGGATTTCACCGACGGCGCGCGGGTGACCTTCGCCAGCGGAGACATCGTGCACGTGCGGCCCTCGGGCAACGCGCCGGAGTTCCGGGTGTACACGGAGGCGGCGTCGCCGGCGGCCGCCGAGGCAAACAACCAGAAGGCCCGGCAGTTGGTGGGCCGATGGGCCGGGCTGGAACGCGAACCCACCCCCAGTAATTGCGCATGACGCTCTCCCCTGCCGCTCCCCGAACTGAAACGCCTGCCACGGCCCCCGGCCGGGTGGTGTCGGTGGACGCCTACCGCGGGCTGGTGATGCTGTTGATGCTGGGGGAGGTGCTGGCGTTGCGGCGCGTGGCGGAGGCGCTGCCGGAGAGCCGGTTTTGGGCGTTTCTGGCGCACCACCAGAGCCACGTCGAGTGGGTGGGTTGTTCGTTGCACGACCTGATCCAGCCGTCGTTTTCGTTTCTGGTGGGCGTGGCGGTGCCGTTTTCGATCGCCAACCGCCTGGCCCGCGGCGCTTCGGCGGCGAGCCTGTGGGGGCACGCGGTCTGGCGGGCGGTGGTGCTGGTGTTGCTGGGGATTTTCCTGCGCTCGATCGGCCACGCCCGGACGCACTTCACCTTCGAGGATACGCTCACGCAGATCGGTCTGGGCTACGTGTTCCTGTTCGCGCTGGCCTGGACCCCGCCGCGGGTGCAATGGACCGCGCTGGGGGCCATTTTGTTCGGGTACTGGCTGGCGTTTGCGCTCTATCCGCTGCCGGGACCGGACTTCGACTGGGCCAAGGCCGGCGTGGCGCCCGACTGGCCGCATCACCTGCGCGGTTTTCTGGCGCACTGGAACAAGAACACCAACCTGGCCTGGGCGTTTGACACGTGGTTTTTGAACCTGTTCCCGCGCCCGACGCCCTTCACGCACAACGGCGGCGGCTACGCCACGCTGAGTTTCATTCCCACACTGGGCACGATGTTGCTGGGCCTGCTGGCCGGGGGCTGGTTGCGGCGTTTCCCGGCCACGGGCGACCGGGTGCGGCTCTTCGCGCTGGTGGGGCTGGCCGGGCTGCTGCTGGGCGCGGCGCTGGGCTGGCTGGGGATTTGCCCGGTGGTCAAGCGCATCTGGACGCCGGCCTGGGTGTTGTACAGCGGCGGGTGGTGCTTCCTGATCCTGGCGGGCTTCTGCGCGCTGGTCGAGGGCTGCGGCTGGAAGGCGGCGGTCTTTCCGCTGGTGGTGGTAGGGATGAACTCGATCGCGGCCTATTGCAGCGAATGGCTGGCGGTGGGGTTCATCCGGGACAGCCTCAACACGCATCTGGGGCCGGAATTTTTCCGTCTCTTGGGCGCGCCGTACGAGCCCCTGGTGCGGGGTGCGGCGGTGCTGCTGGTGTTGTGGCTGATCCTGTTCTGGATGTACCGGCGGAAAATCTTCCTCAAAATCTGAGACGCGTCCCGCCCTTCAGCCGGCGTACGCTTCGACCCCGGCGCAGGTGCACACCAGGTGGCGGTCGCCGAAGACGTTGTCCACGCGGGCGCAGGCGGGCCAGAACTTGAAGTCGCGCAGCCCCGGCACCGGGAAGGCTGCCTGCTCGCGCGGGTAGGGCCGGTTCCAGTCGTTGGCGGCGACCACCTCCACGGGGTGCGGCGCTTGTTTGAGCGGGTTGTTCACCGGGTCCAAGCGGCCCGATTCGACGGCCTGGATTTCGGCGTGGATGGCGATCATCGCCTCGCAGAAGCGGTCCAGCTCGGCCTTCGATTCACTCTCGGTCGGCTCGACCATCAGCGTCCCCGGCACCGGCCAGCTCAGCGTCGGGGCGTGGATGCCGAAATCCATGAGCCGCTTGGCCACGTCCTCGGCGGTGACGCTCTTGAAGGGCCGCAGGTCCAGGATGCACTCGTGGGCCACCAGGCCGTGCTCGCCCCGGTAGAGCACGGGGAAGTACGGGTCGAGCCGGCGGGCGATGTAGTTCGCGTTCAAAATCGCCACCTGCGTGGCTTCGGTCAGGCCCGCGGCGCCCATGCAGGCGATGTACATCCAGGGGATGGGCAGGAGACTGGCGCTGCCGTACGGTGCGGCCGCCACCGGGCCGATGGGGCCGACCGGGCCCGTGGGCGCCGCCGCGCGGCCCGGCAAAAACCGCGCCAGGTGGGCGGCCACGGCGATGGGCCCCACGCCCGGGCCGCCGCCGCCGTGCGGGATGCAAAAGGTCTTGTGCAGATTGAGGTGGCAGACGTCCGCGCCGATGTCGCCGGGGCTGGTCAGGCCCACTTGGGCGTTCAAGTTCGCGCCGTCCATGTACACCTGGCCGCCGTGCTCGTGGACGATGCGGCACAACTCGCGGATGCCCGGCTCGAACACGCCGTGGGTCGAGGGGTAGGTCACCATCACTGCCGCCAGGCGCTCGCGGTGCTCGGCGGCGCGGGCGGCGAGGTCGGCCAGGTCCACGTTGCCGCGGGCATCGCAGGCCACGGGCACCACGCGCAGGCCGGCCATGACGGCGCTGGCGGGGTTGGTGCCGTGGGCGGAGGTGGGGATCAGGCACACGTTGCGGTGGGCCTCGCCGCGGCTGGCGTGGTACTGGCGGATGACCAACAGGCCGGCGTATTCGCCCTGGGACCCGGCGTTGGGCTGTAACCACACCGCCGGCAGGCCGGTGATTTCCGCCAGCCAGCGCTCGAGGTCGGCAAACAACTCGTGGTAGCCCGCCGCCTGGTCCGCCGGCGCGAACGGGTGCAGCCGGGCGAACTCGGGCCAGCTCAGCGGCATCATCTGGCTCGTGGCATTGAGCTTCAGCGTGCAGGACCCCAGCGGGATCATCGAGTGGCACAGCGAGAGGTCCTTCGCCTCGAGCCGGCGCAGGTAGCGCAGCATCTCGGTCTCCGAGTGGTAGCGCTGGAAGACCGGGTGTTGCAGGAAGGGCGAGCGGCGGTTGGCCACGGGCGACTGCCAGTCCGCCGGCAGGAGCGCGGCGGGGTCGAAGTCCGGCGCGGCGTCGTCGTTGAAAATGGCCAGCAACTCGGCCACGTCGGCCGGGCGGGTGGTCTCGTCCAGCGCGATGCCCAGCGTGGCGGCGTCCACGGGGCGGAGGTTGATGCCGTGTTGTCGCGCCCGCTCGAGCACGGCCGCGGCGCCGCCGCGCGGCCGCACGGTGAGGGTGTCGAAGAACGACCCGGCGTTGACGACCATGTGGCCCAGGCGCGCCAGGCCGGCGGCGAGTGTGGCGGTGAGGCGGTGAATGCGCCGGGCAATGGCGGTGAGGCCGTCCGGGCCGTGGTACACGGCGTACATGGCGGCCACGTTGGCCAGGAGCGCCTGGGCCGTGCAGATGTTGCTGGTGGCCTTTTCGCGGCGGATGTGCTGCTCGCGCGTGCCCAGGGCGAGGCGGTACGCCGGCCGGCCGCGGGCGTCCTTCGACACCCCCACCAGCCGCCCGGGCATCTGGCGCTTGAACTCGTCGCGCGTGGCCAGAAACGCCGCGTGCGGTCCGCCGAAACCGGGCGGCACGCCGAACCGCTGGGCGCTGCCCACCACGATGTCTGCCCCGTCCTCGCCCGGGGGCCGGAGGAGCGTCAGGGCCAGCAGGTCGGCCGCCACCACCGCCAGCGCCCCGGCCTGGTGGGCCCGGGCGATGCACGGCGCGAGGTCGCGCACCGCGCCGTCCGTGGCCGGATACTGGAGCAGGATGCCCAGCGTGGTGGCGTCGCAGACGAAGCGGGCCGGGTCCTCCACGCGCACCTCGAGGCCCAGCGCGCGGGCGCGGGTCTGCACCACCTCGAGGTTTTGCGGATGGCAATCGGCGGCGACGAGAAAGACGTTCCGGCCGGCGGCGCCCCGGAGCCGGTGGCACATCATCATGGCCTCGGCGGCGGCGGTGGCTTCGTCCAGCAACGACGCGTTGGCCACGGGCAGGGCGGTGAGGTCACAGACCAGCGTCTGGAAGTTGAGCAGGCTTTCGAGGCGGCCCTGGCTGATTTCGGACTGGTAGGGCGTGTAGGGCGTGTACCAGCCGGGGTTTTCGAGCACGTTGCGCTGGATGACCGGCGGGGTCAGGCAGTCGTAATAGCCGCGGCCGATGTACGAGCGGAAGACGCGGTTCTTGGCGGCCAGGCGGCGCAAGTCGGCCAGCGCCTCGTACTCGTGGCGGGGCGGCGGCAGGCGCAAGGGCGCGGTGCGCCGGATGGCCGCGGGCACGGCGCGCTCGACCAGGGCATCCAGGCTCTCCAAGCCCAGCACGGCCAGCATGGCGCGTTGCTCCTCGGGGCGCGGGCCGATGTGCCGGCGGACAAAGGTGTCGGGGTGTTCCAACGGCCCCGGGGTGCGCGGGTCCGGGGCTCGAGTCGGGGTGGACGTCATCAGTGTTTCAGCCACGAAGTTGCGAACCGCAAGGCCCGCAACCTAGGGACGGCCGGCGGCAAAGCAAGCGGGATTTGGCCGCGCCGCGCGCTCAGGGCCCCGGCAGCCCGGCCACGATCGCGCGCACGACCTCGCGGATGATTTCGCGTTCGTGGGCGTGCCCGACCGTGAACACCACCAGCACGAACTTCCGCCCGTCCGGCAGCTCCGCGTAGAAGGCGTCGTGGCGCGTTTCGCTGGTCCAGCCGGCCTTGGACCAGAGCCGCGTCCCGGGCGGCAGGGCCGGGCCGCTGAACAGCGCCTGGTCATCCGGGTCCGCGGGGGTCGCGGTCAAATCGCGTCGCATCAACTCGAGCATCGCCGCCGAGCGCGCGGGCGAGACGGCCCGGCCGGTGGCGATCTCGAAGAGCAGGCGCGCGGTGGCGTCGGTGGTGAGCAGGTTGCGTTTGGGCTCGAAGGCGCGAATGGCCTGGGACTCGCGGCCGTAGGGGCCTTCGCACCACGGCTTTTTGTTCACGTTGATGCCGGTGTAGCCGAGCGTGGCCAGGTAACGGTTCACCGCATTGCGCTTCTCGAACCAGACGCGCAACTCGGCCTCCGGCAGCTCGGGGCCGCTGGTGGTGTCGGTAAGCAGGTCCACCACGTAATGCGTGGCCTCGTTGTACGACAGCCCGATCATGTCGCGCAGCGCGCGCTGGAGTTCCGGAGTGTCGGCGAGGCGGCCGTCCTCGAGCCAGCGGTGCGCGGCCAGCAGGTAGAACAGCTTCACCACGCTGGCCGGGTAGATGGGCACGTCGCCGCGGTAACTGCCGCGCGCCGGCGCCCCGGGGCGGGTCAGGTCCACCAGGGTCACGGCCAGTTCATCGGCGCGGAGCGGCGGCGCGGTGAAGCGCACCCGGATCTGCTCGACGGCGGCGTCCACCAGACGCTGGCGGGCGGGCTCGATGGGCGGGAGTTCCGCGGCAGGGCCGGGGGCGGACATCAGGCCGAGGGCGGCGAGGCAGCCCCACGCCGCGGCCGGGGCGCGGAGGAGAGGGCGGAGGATGCGCATGGGCGGAGCATGGCGGCGCGGCCGGGGTCAATCCAGCCCGCGTTCCTCGAGGTCGAGTTCGTCCAGGCCCAGGTAGTGTCCCAGCTCGTGCAGGTAGGTGGTGCGGACTTCGTCGCGGTACACCGCCTCGTCGCCCTCGGCGAAGTCCCAGAGGTTTTCGAGGAACAGCAGGATTTGCGGCGGCACGTCGGCGGCGCCGCTGGTTTCCTCCCCGAAGGCCGGGCCCACGAACAGGCCCAAGAGGTCCGGTTCCCAGCCGTCGGCCAGGATGGCGTCGTTGGGCCGGGGCTCATAGACCACCGGCAGGCGCTCGGCGTGGGGGCGGAGGCGGCGGGGCAATTGGCGCAACGTGCCGCGCACTTCCTCCTGGGCCGCGCGCAAGAGTCGGGTCCAATGGGCGGACATGGAGTTAGCGACGGGCGGTGTGGGGGGCCGGTTCGGCGGGGGTGCTGCGGAGCAGTTCGGCCAAGTTGTAGTGGGTATAGCGGGTGTGGCTGGCGACGTTTTGTGAGTCGGCGTTGGCCACCCAGAAGTCGAGCGTCTCCGGCGCGAAGAGCACGGAGTGGATGTTCGAGGTCATGGCCACGGGGCGGTCCATCAGGCGGCGGGCGCCCTCGGCATCGAGCCGGCCGTGGCCGGCCCGGACGCGCTCGGCGAGTTTTTCGTAGCGGTCGCCGGCGCTCATCAGGACGGCGTCGGGAATGGCGTGGGGCAGGCGCGGGTGGCTCTGGCCGGGGAAGATGACCTCGAAGGTGTCCGGCGTGGCGGCGATGCCCGCGGCGCGCCGGGTGTTGCCGTCGGCGATCACGTAGTAGTACTCGCAGGTGCGCGGGCCGCGGCGCATGATTTCGAGGGCCTCGTCCAGGGTGGCGGCCTTTTCCATGACCTCGCGGACCAGTTGGGCCATCGGTTTGCCGTCCCAGAGGCCTTCGCCGCGGCCGCCCATTTCGCCGATCGAGATGCGCTTTTCGTTCATGGCGGTGACCGAGCCGATGAAGCCGCCGTAGCTGACGTTGACCCAGGCGTGGCCGTCATCGGGCTGGTGGACGATCACGACGGCGTTGGGCTCGAGGCCCACGCCCCGCAGGTAATCGAGGATGCGGCCGTGGTAGAGGCGGCCGTCCACGGTGGCCCGGCCGAACACGGCGAAGCCGCTGCAGTGGAACAGCTCGGGGAAGAAGTTGGCCAGGCGCACCTCCTCGCGGTCGAGGTTTGCCGCCAACGCCAGCGCGTCCATCTCGCGCAGGTACCGCTCGTCCATGTGGGGCAGCAAGCGTGCCTGGGCGTCTTCGATTTCGCCGAAGAACCACCGGCCCTTCTCGAACGAGCTGCCCACGCCCACGCCGTAGAGGATTTTGTCCACCAGGTCACGCACTTCGCGCCGCAGCAGCGCGCCGTGCTGACGGCCCATCTCCTCGGGCGACCCCTTGAGGAAGAGCACGCGGGTGCCGTCGTGCACTTCAAGCCGGCCGGCGCCTTCGCGGGCCACCAGGCGGCGCTCGCCGGTGGCGGGGCCCAGCGGCGGGACGTGCAGCGTGAGCAGCGACCACGCGGCCGGGAAAAACCGTTCGAGATGGGCGCGAGCGACCTTCTCGATGGTGAACCGGTTCGCCGCCTGCAGGCGCCAGGCGTGGGCCGGCCAGGGATCACTCAGGGCGAGGTCCGCCGCCTCGAGGGTGATGCGGCGGCCGCGGGGGTCGGCCAGGCGCAGGCGCACGGGCAGCGAATCGCTTTCACGCACCCAGAGCGTGAACTCGCCCTCGGGCAGCTTGAGCGCCTCGCGTGCCTGCGGTTGCGGCCGCCCGCGCACGACCCGGCAGGGAGCGTCGCCGACCCGCTCGGCCGGGAGGCTTTCGAGCTGGAACATCAGCGGCAGCAGCAGCAATTGCTCGCGCGGCAGGGGCAGCTTGAAGGGCGGCAACGGGGTGGCGTCCACGCTGTCGGGCCGGGTGCGGAAGCGCGGCACCTCGGGCGAGCCCACCACGCCGAACTTTTTGCCGGGCGCGAAGACCCAAAGCTCCTGACCGTTGCGGCCGGCCTGCAGCTCGCGGCCTTCGATCTCGACCGTGACGGCCAGTTTGTCCGGCGCCTGAAAGGCGATCTGCGCGGACCGCCCGGCCAGGTCCCGGCCCAGGCCCTCGGCCTCGGTCAGGCGCAAGGTGGCGGTAAGGGTTTTGGGCTCGGCTCCGGCGGAGGGTTCGATCAGCGCGGCCAGCCGGCCCACCGCCAGGCCGAGCACCTCGGCCGCGCTCGGCGGGGCGGCCTCTTCGGCGCGGAGCAATCCGGCCAGGAGCAGAACGGCGGGCAGGGTCGAGGCCAAACGGGCGCCAGTGCGTCGTGCGATCATGGCCGCAGCCTAGCGCGGGCCGGCGCGCCGGGCCAGTGCAATGCTGCCGCTTGACCCGCCCCCCCGCCTCGCCTTAACTGCCCGCGGCACATCACCCGCTCATGAACACACTTCCCGAAACCGGTTCCGGCGCCTCGCGCCGCCAATTCCTCAAAACCTCTTCCGCGGCCGTGGCCGGCGCGGTGCTCACCGGCGGGCTCGGCGCCCGCGCGTGGGCCGCCAACAGCGACACGCTCAAAGTGGGCCTCATCGGCTGTGGCGGCCGCGGCACCGGCGCCGCCAGCCAGGCCCTCAACGCCGACAAAAACGTGGTGCTGACCGCCGTGGGCGATGTGTTCAAGTCCGCCTGCGAAAGCGCCCTCAACGCCCTGCGCAACAACGCGGCCATCCGCGAGCGCGTGCGGGTCGAGCTCGACCACATCTTCACCGGCCTGGACAACTTCCAGAAGGTCATAGACAGCGGCGTGGACGTGGTGCTGCTGGCCAGCCCGCCGGGGTTCCGGCCGCAGCACCTGCGAGCGGCGGTCGCCGCCGGCAAACACATCTTCTGCGAAAAACCCATGGCCACGGACCCGCCCGGCGTCCGCTCGGTGATGGAGTCGGTGCGCCTGGCCCGGGAAAAGAAGCTGGCCTTGGTGGCCGGCTTTTGCTGGCGGTACGACTTCGCCCGGCGCGAATTCTACAAGCGCATTCACGACGGCGCGCTGGGCGAAATCCGCGCCATTCACGCCACGTACCTGACCGGGCCGGTCAAGCCCATGCCCCCGGCCAGCAGCCGGCCCGCCGGCATGGGCGACGTCGAGTGGCAGGTGCGCAACTGGTACAACTTCGTCTGGCTGAGCGGCGACGGCCTGGTCGAGCAGGCCTGCCACAGCGTGGACAAGATTCTCTGGGCCATGAAGGACGTGCCGCCCGCCCGGGCCGTGGCCACCGGCGGCCGGGTCATCCCCAACCACGAGGGCAACATTTTCGACCACATTGACGTGTTTTACGAGTGGCCCAACGGTGCCCGCGCCACGATGGCCCAGCGGCAAATCCCCAATTGCTACAGCGACAACTCGGACTACCTGCTCGGCGAGAAGGGCACCGGCACCATCAAGGGCTGGGCCGCCCCGGTCCTCCGCGCGGACAAGGCCTGGCGCTACCAGGGCCCGACCAACGACATGTACCAGACCGAGCACGATGAACTCTTCGCCTCGATCCGCGCCGGCCAACCCATCAACGACGGTGACTGGATGACCACCAGCACCCTGGCCGCCATCCTCGGGCGCCTGGCCGCCTACACCGGCCAGGAGGTCACCTGGGAGCAGGCGCTCAACTCGCAGTGGAAGTTGGTGCCCGACCCGCTCACCTGGGACATGTCCCTGCCCATCGAGCCGATGGCCGTGCCGGGCAAGACCAAGTTGATTTGAAGCGCGGCGCCCGGCGCGCCCGTTCTTTCCGCCCGCCATGCCCGCCGGGTTTCGGGTCTTCGCCGTCGCTGCTGCGGTGGGCGCCGGGTTGGCGGTCCTGACCGGTGCCCGCGCGGCCGAGCGCACGCTGGTGGAGTGGACCTTTGACCGGCCCGGCGACCTGGCGGGCTGGCAGCCCAACAACCACCTCCAGGACGTCGCGGTCACCAACGGCGTGCTGCGTGGCCGGGCCGAGGGTGCCGACCCGATCCTGGAGCTGCGGCCCCTGCTCGACCTGCCGGCCCGGCCCTGGCAGGTGCTCGAAGTGCGCCTGCGCGCCGACCGCAGCGGCACGGCGGAGTTCTTCTGGAGCGGCACCACCCAGGGCCCTTACGGGGGGTTCAGCCCGGAAAAGTCCACCCGCTTCAACATCCTCGGCGACTCCGCCTGGCACACCTACCGCCTGCTGCCCGGCTGGCACACGGAAGGGAAGCTCGTGCGCCTGCGCTTCGACGTGTTCGACGGCGCCCGGTTCGAGGTGGACGCCATCCGTGTGGCTGAGCTGGTCATGCCGCCGCCCGCGGCCCGGGCGGACTTCGACTTCACCCGCGCCGAGCACGGCTGGCAGCGGTTCGACGAACGTCTCTGGCTCAGCCCGCCGCTGGACCTGGACGCCGCCAGCAACACTTTTGTCGCGCTCGGT
>Ga0272446_1002526_pt1 | contig 24745 bp, 26 predicted proteins | sample YNPCB0061_FD_194587 | JGI IMG/M metagenome (GOLD analysis project Ga0272446, IMG submission 194587) | Hot spring microbial mat communities from Yellowstone National Park, WY, United States - YNP-CB-006-1 | ecosystem: Environmental > Aquatic > Thermal springs > Hot (42-90C) > Sediment | place...
GCCTATCAAGTCGGTCTGTCGGGGAGAGAATCATAAGGTTCGATCTAGATCAGTGGCGTGGGGTAGGAATACTCAATCGTGAGGTTGGGATGCCCCGTCCGCTTGCGGCGGGGAGGATGTCACTTTATTTTAGAGGAAGTGAGAGGCATCGCCGCTGCTGGAGGGTCGTGTAGAATTGTAAAGAGGTCTGATTCCCTGATTGCCCATGGATGCTGCTGCCATTGCTGCCCTCAAAGAACGCATCGAACTGATTCGGCAACGCCGTCCGGCCGTAGCGCGGCTGTTGAACAAGCCTGATTTGGGCTCTTTGCGGATTGATGTGGAGCAAGCCCTCGAAGAAATCGATGAACTCCTGCAGGAATTTGACCAGACTTTTTCCTCTTCCTCTTGACTTTCCAGAGACTTTGCAATTCACCAATTCACAACGGAGTGGGGCTAATCATGGATCAACTGGTGCGGGCAACGGCTCGCCATGGTTATATTCGCGCCATTGGGGTGGTGGCGACTGAGGCGGTGGCTACGGCTCAAGCTCGGCATCGGCTTTCCCATGTGGGGACGGCGGCTTTGGGGCGGGTGATGAGTGCGGCGTTGTTGTTGGCGGCGAGTTTTAAGGAACCCCAGGCACGGTTGAGTGTGCAGATCCATGGGAATGGGGAGCTGGGGAAAATTTGGGCGGATGCGGGGGCTAATGGCACGGTGCGGGGCTATGTGCAGTATCCCCAGGTGGAGCTGCCTTTGAATGCGGCGGGTAAGTTGGCGGTGGGTACTGCTGTGGGGAAGTCCGGGTATGTCCATGTCACCCGGGATTACGGGGAGGGCAATCCCTACACCAGTACGGTGGAGTTGGTGACGGGGGAAATCGGCACAGATATGACCCACTATCTGGCGCTTTCGGAGCAGACTCCTTCGGTGATGCTGCTGGGGGAATACTTGGAATGGCAGCGGGTGGGGCTGGCGGGGGGGATCCTGGTACAGTTGATGCCGGGTTATCCTGAGGAACTGCTGACCTTGGTGGAGGAGCGGGTGGCGACTATGCCTGTGTTTACTGCCCTGTTGGCCACGGGAGAGCCGATGGAGCAGGTGCTTTTGGAACTGCTGCGGGACTTTGAGGGGTTTTTGCTGCCGCCGCTCCCACCACCCCGATTTTTTTGTCCCTGTAGTGAGCAGCGGGTGCTCAATGCCCTCAAGCTTTTGGGATCCCAGGAGCTGCGGGATATGATCGCCACGGATGGTGGGGCGGAGGCTACCTGTCATTTTTGTAATCAGGTCTATCAGGTGTCTGTGGGGGAACTGGAACAGTTGGTGGCTGATTTGGAGTGTTCTGTCTAGGTGCGATGGCGACGGAAATACCAGTCAGGTAGAGGAGAAAAGGGGTGCGGATTGCTGTGATTGGCCTGGGGTTGATCGGGGGATCCCTGGCGTGGGACTGGACTGAGGCGGGACATGAGGTCTGGGGGTTCAGCCGCACTCCTGAAACCTGTGCCTATGCCCTCGCTCAAGGCATGATTTCGGGATCCCTCAACCACTTGCAGGAATTAGGGGAGCAGGGCTGGGATGGGGTGGTGGTGTGTACACCGATTGCCGATGTGCTGCCGACAGTGGCTGAGGTGGCACCCTTGGTTTCTGCCTCAACCCTGGTTACGGATGTAGCTTCGGTGAAGGGATCTTTGGTACGCTCGGCTACCGCTCTCTGTGCAGGGTTTGTGGGGGGGCATCCTATGGCAGGGACAGCAGGACAGGGGATCCGGGCGGCGCAGCGGGAGTTGTTTCGCGGGGCGGTTTATGTGGTCACGCCTGTGCCAGAAACCCAGGCTTCGGGGCTGGAGCGCTTGGGGATCTTGATTGGGGATCTGGGGGCGGAGGTGGTGCGCTGCGATCCTGATGACCATGATCAGGCGGTGGCAGCCATTAGTCATGGGCCGGTGTGGCTGAGTGCAGCTCTGATTGCCACGGCCCGGGAACAGGGATCCCTAGCCCAGCGTTTGGCTAGCAGTGGATTTCGGGATACCAGTCGGGTGGGGGGGGGGAACCCAGCCTTGGGAGTAGGGATGGCTAGGGCTAACCGTGAGGCGGTGGTGGTGCAGGTGCGGCGTTATCAAGCTCATTTGGCCCAGATTCAAATGTGGCTGGAGCAGGAAGACTGGGAGCGCCTGGAGGATTTTTTGCAGCAAACCCACTGTGCCCGGAGGGACTTTCGCTCCTGTGGGTGACTCTGGGGCTGGAACTGGGGGGCTAGAGGGGCTAGAACTGGGGCTGGCTGAAGCGCTGAAAGAGATCCTGTCGCCAGCGACTCTCTGCCAAACCATCGCTGGGCACTTCCAGGATGCGGATCCCTGGGGGCAAGGTCTGGATCAGGGCGCAGAAGGTGGCGGGATCAGTGACTTGGTGATGGGAAATGCCGTGGGCTGCTGCCAAGAGTCCTAGGTCAACCCGTTGGGGGGTGAGCACCACCTTCTCAAAGAGGGGATCCCCGGCCAGGGGGCGGGCAATGGGCAACATCTGAAAGATTCCCCCCCCTTGATTGTTGATCACCACAATGGTTAGGGATCCCTGCCAGTGAGGCGGGATTAACAGAGCGTTGCTGTCGTGGAGAAAAGCCAGATCCCCGGTGAGGAGAAGGGTAGGAGCGGCTCGATAGCTGATCCCCAGGGCGGTGGAGAGGGTGCCATCAATGCCGTTGCCACCCCGGTTACAAAAGAAGCGAAACTGCTTGTCTGTGCCTGGCCAAAACCATTCCACCTCCCGCACCGCCAAACTATTGGCCACACAGATCTGGGTCTGGGGGGGGAGATGCTTGCCCAAGAGCCACGGCACGTGACTGGCACTCAGCCCAGGCAGGCTAGCCAACACGTGCTCCCGAAAAGCTGCCCAGCGTTGTTCCTGATCATGCCAGGGGGTGCATCCCCCGGAAGGGGACACTTTCCCATCCCCCAGACACCCCACCTCGAAACGGAGATGCTGCACCGGCCCATGCAAGGGATCCCGATTCACAGGACGAGGGTCAATCACCCAGCGGGGGATCCCTGTTAACCAACTGCGCAGGACTTTACTGGTGGGGAGGTCCCCTATCTGCACAACAAAATCAGGACGAGGGAGCCGCTGGGGATCCCGGAGAAACCAATCATAGGTGGTGATGGCTTGGGATCCCGGATAGTGACGCAGGGGAGAAAGGGCATCCGCCAGAATCGGCAAGCTGTAGCGGTGGGAGAGGGTGATTGCCCCTTGGCAGTAGGCATGGGGATCGAGGGGTTCATCCCAACCGGCCACAAGAATCCCGGATCCCGTCCAGGGGGGTAGGGATGGGGGAGCCCCAGAGGAACCAGGACAAGGCTGGGTGTTATCCCAAAAAGCCCCTTCCTCAAAATTGTCAGGACAGGTCAGACCATCAGGGCTGGGATCCAGCGGTTCATCCAAAGGCACATTGAGATGCACAACCCCCGCCTGCGGGTACAGACAGCGCTCCCAAGCAAAGCGAATCGTCTGGCGCAAATACCCCAACAATTGGGGATCCGGCAGGGCCAATTCCAGAAAAAACTGCGCAAAACTGCCATAGAGCTTTGTTTGATCCACGGTTTGCCCCGCCCGACACTGCCGTAGCCACGGGGGGCGATCCGCCGTCAAGATCAACAGGGGCAACTGACTTTCACAAGCTTCCATCACCGCCGGCAAAAAATGTCCCCCTGCCGTCCCCGATGTACACAGCAGCATCACCGGGATCCCCATTCGCTTACTTAGTCCCAAGGCCATAAACCCAGCACAGCGTTCATCCAGCACCGGGATCACCTCCAGACCAGGATGGGCCCCACAAGCCAACGCCAAGGGAGCCGATCGGGATCCCGGCGCCAAAACAACATGGCGCAACCCCAAGCGCACACAGGTCTCCACCAGCACCGAAGCCCAGAGGGTATTGCGATTGCGCCAATCAATCACCAGGGTTCCCCGCTACATAAAGTGTCGTTTTTACGATATACCACCACGGGTAGGTGTCAGGCCCATGCCAAACCCAGAGGCTGCTTCTACAATAGGAAAAAGGGGGATAGGGGAAAAGGGCAATGATCAGACAGCACAACAGAGATTTTCGCATAGGTATTGTTTGCCTCTTAGCGGTGCTTCAGATACCCCTTGGGATCCCGGTTGCGGCCAAGGAAATGCAACTGGATGTGGGCACCAGTACGACGACCATTGCTCCCTTACCCCCCGTGCCCACGGTGATGCAGATTGACGAGAACAGCCCAGCAGAAGCCACCCTTGACAAACCCCTGTCTCTGATGGGGGAAGTCCTCCTCGAGGCCGTCTGTTCATCCTGGATCCCGGCGGACTTTGCCCTAAAAGTTTTTCCCGACTTAAGCATGGCGCATATTCAGCGCACCTGTCCCCAAGCCATTGGTCAAAGGTAGGCTAGCTTCTCGAACCCGCAAGGAAATCTCGAAAAACAGAATACTTTTGGATGCCAGATCCCCCTGGCCCATTTTGGGAGAGGGGCAAAAAACAAACGTGAATTGCTCAAAAAGACCGCCAAAACTCCCCCAGGTGATCGGGCAGATGAATCAGAGCATCCCAAACACGGGCAGGGGTGACCCCAAAGCCAAAATACAACACCAGCAAGACCCCCAGCACCCATATCCCGGCCCACAAAGTCGCTTTGAGCACCTTGAGGATCCAGATAATTCCGATCACCGCCACCAGCAACGCAGCGATCACTGCCAGTCCTTGTAAAGAAAGCATCCTTCCTCCTAGACTTCCAGCACCACCTTGCCCAGCATCCCCCCCTGTTGGATCAGTTCATGGGCGCGATTCGCTTGAGGGAGGGGCAAAACATGGCTGACCTGTACCCGCAACTGTCCCTGCAGCAACCACGGTAAGCACTGCTCCAAGATCTCTCGTTGGCGAATCAGGTGAGTCTGCCAGCCATAGCGCATCGGCGCCAGCATCCACACCACACTCAAGCGGAGATTGCGAGGACGCAAAGCCTGCCAGTCCAGCCCATCCGGCTGCAAAATCGTCACCACATCCCCGTAGGGACGCACCACCTCAGCCACCTGCTGTGTCTTGCCAAGGGTATCCAGCCCCAGATCCACCCCCCGCCCCTCAGTCCGAGATAACACCCCCTGCACCCAGTCTTCCTCCCGGTAATTCACCACCTGATCGCAGCCCAGCCCCCGCACAAAATCAGCCTTAGCCCCACTGCTCACCGTAGCGATCACCGCCGCTCCCTGAATCTTGGCCAGTTGGATGGCAATGTGCCCCACCCCCCCCGCCCCCCCAGGAATCAACACCTCCTGCTGGGGCTGCAGCCGACCCCGCTCCATCAGAGCTTCCCAGGCTGTGATCAGCACCAAAGGCAGGGCCGCCGCTTGCACAAAACTAAGGGCTTCTGGCTTCCGCGCCGCCACATACTCTGGAATCACCACTTGTTCTGCATAAGTACCCGCAGCAAGCCCAATCCCCCCATAGCAAAAACACACAGGATCCCCCACCCGAAATCGCGTCACCTGGGATCCCACCTCAGTGATGATGCCTGCCCCATCGCAGCCCAGGATGGCCGGTTGCTGAGGATGAACCAAGACCCCCCGTTGGCGCAGCTTGGTATCTACAGGGTTGACCCCTGCCGCCTGCACCCGCACACGAATCTGATCCGGCTGAGCCAAAACGGGATCCGGGACTTGCTCCCAGGCTAGAGGGGATCCCGGTTGAGGCAGCACCATGGCCCACATCAGGGAGACTCCTCCTGGGGATTTTGGGGATTTTGAGAGGTGGGAGAAGGGGTGGGAAGAGCATCAAGGCGGGCTTGCACACGGCGGCGAAAGACAGGGTTGCTATTGGCCAGGGTGATCAAATCTCGGTAGCGCTCCGGGGTGAGATTGTGTTCTTGCACCACGCGGGTAGCAGCCGCTTCAAAATCCGCTTCAATGCGTTGACGCTGGGCAGGTTCGCTAGTGGCTTGGAGAACGCGGCTGGCGCCTTCCACCAGGGGTTTAATTTTTTGTAGGGCTTGGACAAGGTTACTGATCTCTTGATCCGAAATGGTGTCGGGATTGAGCGTTGGCGGCGCCGTCGGACGGGGCGGTAGAGTAGCAGGCAATGGGGGTGTAGGCGTGGCAATTGGGAGAGGAATCGGTGTGCTCTCTTGAACACTCTCCTGGGCATCAGCACTGCCAAACAGAACAAGTAGCACCAGCCCCAAGCTGAGGCAAAAGACCTTCCACCCCCCGAAGTTCCTTAAATTCCTTGTCCTTGCCATCAATCCTCTCCTTCTGCCCTGAGTCTGCCCTGAATCATGATCTTAAGCCCCCTTGATCTGGGTTATTCCGGAAAGACGTAGATGGTTTCCACCTGCTGACCGCTGGCCGGTCTGGCTTGAATCGTGCCCTCAGCAATCAAATAGGTGATGGATTCGGCTTGTAAGCGATTGCTGTCTTGGGTGACATTCACCCCCCCTTCCAAAACAACCCGCTGCTCTTTGGTGAAATAGGTAGCCCGTTGTGCCGTTGCCACCACATTTTGAGCCGGATAGGTAATTTGCACATTGCCAGTAGCGGTAATGATCCCCGTCAGAGCGTTGGCTTCCTGAACATCGGCACGGATGGTCAAACTCGACCGCTGCGCCCAGGCTGCTGTTGTCAACACCCATCCTGCTATACCCACCATCACCCAGGTCCGCATCGGGATCCCTCCACCCACTGTTCCTTAGAATAGCGGGGGTTGGAGTCTGTGATCAGGGGTGAGTGCGCCGAGATGGGTTCGGATGCTAGTACAATAAAGTCTCAAGGACTCTTTCAGGCACCGGTCATGGCAAAATCTACCGTTATTGCTCCTTCCATTCTTTCGGCTGATTTCAGTCGCCTGGGTGCCGAAATTGCTGCGGTTGACCAAGCGGGTGCCGACTGGATCCATGTGGATGTGATGGATGGTCGCTTTGTGCCTAACATCACCATCGGGCCCTTGATTGTAGAAGCGATCCGCCCGGTCACCACCAAGCCCTTAGATGTGCACTTAATGATTGTGGAGCCGGAGAAATACGTTGGCGATTTTGCCAAAGCTGGTGCAGATATTATCTCTGTGCACGCAGAGCATAATGCCAGTCCCCATCTCCATCGCACCCTGGCCCAAATTCGGGAATTGGGTAAACAGGCTGGGGTTGTCCTCAACCCTGGCAGCCCCCTGGAGCTGATTGAGTATGTGTTGCCCCTGTGTGATCTGGTGTTGATCATGAGTGTTAACCCTGGTTTTGGCGGGCAGAGTTTTATTCCCGAGGTGGTGCCCAAAATCCGCAAGCTCCGCCAGATCTGTGATGAACGCGGCTTGGATCCCTGGATTGAGGTAGACGGCGGTCTAAAAGCCAACAATACCTGGCAGGTACTGGAAGCCGGCGCCAATGCGATTGTGGCTGGGTCGGCTGTGTTCAAAGCCAAAGACTACGCTGAAGCCATTGCTGCCATCCGCCATAGCCAAAGACCGGAGCGAATCCCTGCTCTAGCCTGATTCACCTTGCAGCACTTGCAGAATTTATGTTTTGTCTTTTGGTGGGTCACGGCAGTCGGGATCCCCGTTATCAAGCAGTGTTTGCCTGGTGTGTGCAACAAGCGCAAATGGCCCTCGCGCCCATGCCGATTCGGGGGGCAGTCCTGGAACATCACCCCCTCTCCCTCGGTGAACAAATGTTGGGCTATGTCCGGGAGCTAGAGGATCCCGAAGTCCGCTTGATTCCCCTCTTCATGGCGGGGGGTGTACATCTCCACAGGGATATTCCTGCACAGGTCTGCTGGGCCCAGCAGCGCTACCCCCAGTTACGCATTGAAATCACCCCAGCGTGGGGATCCCAGCGGAGTGTTATTAGGCTCTTAGGGGATCGTCTCAGCCCTGATTACCCCTGGATTGTGGTGGCCCACGGCAGTCGTCGTCCTAGCTTTGCCCAGGACATCGCCCACATCCTTCATCAGGTCAAAGCCCAAAAAGCAGGCCTCGGGATCCAAATCGCTTTTCTTAGCCAAGCGCCCACCCTGCCAGATCAAATGCAGTACCTCTACGACCGCGGTTATCGCCAGGTAGGTCTGCAACCCTTCCTGCTCTTTCCAGGGGGCTTATTAGAGGTCTTGCAAGAACAGATCCATCAGCATCCCCTCAGGAACCTCTTCGGGATCCGGTGGGGATCCCCCTTTGCCCCCGATCCCTTGGTGATCGAAGGAATCGTGGAGCTAGTGAAGCCCCAGGGTTGAGCTAGGGTCATTTCCACGCTATCTAGTCTTCCCTCGCCCATTTTGGGAGAGGGGCTGGGGGTGAGGGATCTAGGCAAAGACAACGGTTTTATTGCCATAGACCAGGACACGTTGTTCCAAATGGGCCCGTACCGCCCGGGCTAGCACCACCCTCTCCAGATCTCGCCCCTTACGAATCAAGTCCTCCACACTATCGCGATGACTGACCCGCACCACATCCTGTTCAATGATCGGGCCTTCATCGAGATCGGCAGTGGCATAGTGAGCTGTGGCACCAATAATCTTCACCCCCCGAGCATGGGCCCGCTGATAGGGATTAGCCCCAGGAAAAGCCGGTAAGAAAGAATGATGGATGTTGATGACAGGGGGGAGCTGGCTGAGCAAATCAGGACTGAGAATTTGCATATACTTCGCCAAAACCACCAGATTAACCCCATAGGTAAGCATAGCTTCAGCTTGGCGAGACTCTTGGGTAGCGCGAGTTTCAGGGGTGATGGGGATATGCACAAAGGGAATCTGAAACTGCTCAGCCACAGGTGCCAAAATCTGGTGATTACTAAGGATCACAGCAATATCAGCCACCAACTCCTGGGCTTGATGCCGCCAGATCAGATCCAATAGACAGTGGCTTTGCCGACTCACCCACAAGGCTAAACGCGGCCGATCCGCCGTAAAGTGCAATGACCACGTCGCTCCTAATTCCTGACCCAACTGTTGGCAAACCTGATGAGTTTCCGCCGGAGTCAATAGAAAATGTTCCAGATCCCACTCCAGGCGACTGAGAAACAAACCAGCATCGAGATGGTGGTCCGCATGAATAATATTGCCCCCATAGCGAAACACCAGGTCAGCAATTTTAGCGACCAAGCCCCGCTGATCCGGACAGGTGACCAATAAAATCGCCCGCTGACCCATGACCCGGCATCAATCACTATGACTAAGCATCAAATTCAGCTTCGATAATGTTGCTGCCCGCTGGCACAACAGGGGCAGGCTGGGGTCGGAAGCGGAAGAGATTGTAAACCGTGTTGCGGCGGATATTATTGAGCATTTCTAGGAAGAGTTCGTAGCCTTCGTTTTTGTACTCAATCAAGGGATCTTTTTGACCATACCCCCGCAGATTGACCGATTCCCGTAGGGCATCCATGTGCTGCAAGTGCTCCCGCCACAGGTTATCCAAATGCTGTAACAAGAAAAACCGTTCCGCCTTCCGCATCAAGCCAATCTCTACAGTATCCACAAAGGATTCTTGAGCTTCATAGGCAAGGCGAGCTTGTTCGATCAAGTGCTGTTCGATTTGAGCCGCAGACATTTCCTGTAAAGAAGCCGGGGTAATATCACTCAGCAAGGGCACAAACTCATGCAGCTTTTGCGTGAGCTTGACCAAATCCCATTCCTCTGGAGGGAGATCGGGGTTGATATGAGCTGCCACAATCTCGGCAACGGTTTTATCGAGATATTCGAGAATTTTGGGCTTGAGGTTTTCCCCTTCCAAAATCCGCCGCCGCTCACTGTAAATGGCTCGGCGCTGATTGTGCATTACTTCGTCATACTCAAAGACCTGTTTACGAATGTCATAGTAGTAGGTCTCCACTTTTTTCTGCGCTCCCTCCAGGGATCCCGTCAGCATTCCCGACTCGATGGGCATATCCTCTTCAATCCGGAACATATCCATCATTTTTTCTACCCGTTCGCCGCCAAAGATGCGCAAGAGGGGATCTTGCAAACTCAGGAAAAAGCGGGTGGATCCCGGATCCCCTTGTCGTCCGGCCCGACCCCGCAGCTGATTATCAATCCGGCGGGACTCATGGCGCTCGGTGCCGATCACATGTAAGCCACCGAGCTTGACGACTTCTTCGTGTTCCGCCTGGGTGACGACTTCAAATTCCCCTTTAATGCGCAGAAAGACCTCCCGCAGTTGCAAGATCACTTCATCTTGCACAGGGGCTTTTTCGGCGGCCACAGCAATCAGGTCTTCCACTTGCAGCTCTGGCAAGGCATTTTGCCCATATTTCTGCACTGCTGCCTGCACCACAGCATCCAGAGCCTGACTGGTCTCTGCCGAAATATCACAGGGATAAAAATTGGCTCCCACAGCCCAACTTTTCGGCTTTGCCGTCGGTTGACCAAAGCCAATGCCCCGACCTCGTGCCCCTAGTTGTAGGGCCGCAAAGGGATTCTCAGTTTGCACCAACTTCGGCATCAACCGTTCTCGGATTTTCAAGCGGGCCATGTAGTCGGCATTACCACCCAAGATGATGTCCGTCCCCCGTCCTGCCATGTTGGTGGAAATCGTCACAGCCCCTTTGCGCCCAGCTTGGGCAATGATCTCGGACTCCCGCTGCACATTTTCTGGCTTGGCATTGAGGAGGTTGTGGGGGATCCCCCGCTCCCGCAGCAAACTGGATAACAGCTCTGATTTTTCCACACTGGTGGTGCCCACCAAGACAGGGCGCCCCCGCTCATGCATCACCCGCACTTCTTCGGCGACCGCTAGCCACTTGGCATTTTCAGTTTTGTAGACGACATCTGGGGCATCTTTGCGGCGGATGGGGCGGTTGGTGGGAATGGGAATCACTTCCAGGTTGTAGATTTTGCTGAATTCCGCCTCTTCTGTTTTGGCAGTGCCGGTCATGCCAGCCAGTTTGGGATAGAGCAGAAACAAATTCTGGTAGGTGATGGTAGCCAAGGTCTGGGTTTCACTCTGGATCTCAACCCCTTCTTTGGCCTCAATGGCTTGGTGCAATCCATCAGACCACCGTCGCCCCGGCATCACCCGTCCAGTAAATTCATCGACGATGATCGCTTCCCCATCTCGGATGATGTAGTTGACATTGAGCTTGAAAAGTTCTTTGGCTTTCACCGCATTAAAGATAAAGTGGGCCCAGGGATCTTTGGGATTATAAAGATCATTGACGCTGAGCAGTTCTTCGGCTTTTTCAAAGCCTTCATCGGTGAGAATGACATTGCGGGCTTTTTCATCCACTTCATAGTGGATTTCTGGCTCTAGGACTGCCGCGACTTGGGCCGCACGGATGTATTTCTTCTGGCGCTCTTCCGGATCGGCAACTTGCCCAGAAATGATCAGAGGGGTGCGGGATTCATCAATCAAAATCGAGTCCACTTCGTCAATGATGCAGTAGTAAAAGGGACGCTGCATCACATCTTCAAGGGTGGTGGCCATGTTGTCGCGCAAATAATCAAACCCCAGTTCACTGTTGGTGCAGTACGTAATGTCACAGGCGTAGTTGCGGCGCTTTTCCTGGGGGGACATATTATTTTGGATCAAACCGACAGTGAGGCCCAAAAAACGGTGCACCTGTCCCATCCACTCGGAGTCCCGCCGCGCTAGGTATTCATTGACGGTGACGATATGAACCCCCCGCCCCGTCAGGGCATTCAAGTATGCAGGTAGGGTAGCCACCAAGGTCTTGCCTTCCCCAGTTTTCATTTCGGCAATCCGCCCTTCGTGCAAGACCATGCCCCCAATCATCTGCACGTCGTAGTGACGTAGTCCCAGAACGCGGCTGGCTGCTTCCCGCACCACGGCAAAGGCTTCCGGTAAGATGTCATCCAGGACTTTGCGCTCGATTTCTCGTTTTTCTTTGTCATCTTTGATGCCGGCAGTGGCATTGGCAATTTTTTGGCGAAACTCTTGGGTACGTTGCCGTAGCTGGTCTGCGGAGAGGGAAGCCATTTCTAATTCGAGGGAACGAATCAGTTTGGCAGCGGCGCGGTAATCCCGAAGCCGGCGTTCGGTGGAGTCACCCAAAAGGGATTGCAAGACCTGGAGCATAGGGCAAGAGTGAAGAGTTGTGTAGCGATCATATCATTTGCTCTTTGGCTCCCTCTGGACTCCTGTCCAGGATGGGGCGGGATTATCAGTCTTTGTCAAATCAAATCCCTGCTAGGCTGAGTTCCAGCTCTGTCTGCTGTCTGTCCATGACTTCCGGGTGCCTGCACCGTGTCCAGATGATCCTGCCGAGTGGGGATCCCTACCTGGGGGATCTGGCTTGGCAGGACGGGGTGATTACGGCGATTGCCGAAAGCTTACCCTGGGGGGGCTGGAACTATGAGCGGGACGGGGAGGGACATACCCTTTTGCCGGGGGTGATCGATCCCCAGGTGCATTTTCGGGAACCCGGTAAAGAGCATAAAGAAGACCTGCGCACGGCTTCCCATGCCTGTGCTAGGGGGGGGGTGACCAGTTTTTTGGAAATGCCCAATACGGATCCCCTGACGATTACTCAGGCGGCTCTGGATGATAAATTAGCCCGGGCGGCCCAGAAATGTGTGGTGAATTACGGTTTTTTCCTTGGGGCGACGGCGGAGAATCTGCGGGATTTGCAGACTGTACAAGGAGCTTGTGGGATCAAAATTTTTATGGGTTCGATGCATGGCCCTTTGCTGGTGGATCAACCGCAGGTGCTGGAGCGCATCTTTGCCGAAACTGATCCCAGGGTGGTGATTGCGGTTCATGCGGAGGATCAAGCCCGGATTCTGGCCCGCCGGCAGGCCTATGCCTCTCAGATCCCAGGCAATGTGTCTTTACATTCCCTGATTCAGGATGAAACCGCTGCCCTTTTGGCCACCCAACAGGCGGTGACTTTGGCCAATCGCTACCAGCACCGCCTCCATATTTTGCATTTGTCGACCGCTGTGGAGGTGGAGTACCTCCGCCAGCACAAAACCCCCTGGATCACGGCAGAGGTCACCCCTCAACATTTGCTCCTGAGCACGAAGGACTATGCCCGTTTGGGATCTTTGGTGCAAATGAATCCGCCCCTCCGGGATCCCGGTAACCAAGAGGGACTCTGGCAGGGTCTGCAGGAGGGGATCTTGGATTTGATTGCGACGGATCATGCGCCTCATACCCTGAGTGAAAAAGCTCTGCCCTATCCTGACTCTCCATCTGGGATGCCCGGTGTGGAAACGGCTCTGCCGGTGATGCTGACGGCGGTGGCTCAAGGACGCTGTACCCTCTCTCAGGTGGTGCGCTGGATGAGTACGGCCCCGGCTCAGGCTTACGGGATCCCGAAGAAAGGGGCGATTCAGGTGGGCTACGATGCGGATTTGGTCTTGGTTGATTTGCACAGCTATCGCGAGGTACGCCGGCAGGAGGTGCTGAGTAAGTGTGGCTGGAATCCCTTTGAGGGCTGGCAGTTAACAGGGTGGCCGATCGTGACTGTGGTGGGTGGGCAAGTCGCTTTTGCTGATGGGCGGGTGAATCCTGAGGTGCGCGGTCGGCCTCTGACCTATGATAGGCGCAGGGGTGGAGAGATGGAATGACAGAAGAAAAGGCGCTGGCGACTCTAAGGGTGCTTTTGGGAGCAGCGTGGGCGGATGGGATGTTACAGCCAGAGGAACTCCCGATTGTGAAAACTGCAGTCAACCAGTTGGGGCTGAGTGGCTATCCCCGGTTACGGGAGATGATTCAGACGCCCATGTCTGGAGAGGATTATCAACAAGCTTTTCGGGATTTTTTGGCGTTTTATCCCACGCCAGAGGAACGACAGATCCTTTTTGATTTGGTCTCAGAAGTAGTCTACGCCGATGATCAAATTTCTCCAGAAGAAAGCACCATTCTTGAGCAATTGCGTTATTCCCTGGAGACCTTGGAACCAGAGGACGATAACCTGAATTTAAGCCAGTTTCAGAGCTTGTTTAGCCGCTTGTTATCCGGTGCAGGCTGGGGACACTGATGTCACGAATTTTCTGATTAAGACACGCTGCCCCTCTCTCTGACTGGGCCCGGCAAGGAGTTCATGTCCAAAACCCATCCTGTGACTAACCAGCGGTGATGGAGACATCTTCAATGCGAATGGCTGGATAGGATGCGGTTCCCCCAAAGACCTGCACTTCTTGGGAAATACCCGAGATCCGCTGCAAACACTCGTACAGATTACCCGCTACGGTGGTCTCTTGAATGGGAATTTTCTCCCCACCTTTGACCAAAAAGCCCCCTTTCACAACGCCAGAAAAATCACCGCTAATGGGGTTACTACTCCCCGAAAAACGGGTGACGATAATACCGGGATCCATCTGCATCAGGGTGGCCAAGGGCACATCCCCCGGTTCCACACGCACACAAGCCGGACCAATCACAGGCAACATGGCAGCCCCCCCCTGAGCATGGCCCGTGGAGACCTGTCCAAGCAGGCGGGCTTCATAACTGTTGGTGAGAAAATGGCGCAAGACCCCCTGCTCCAGCAAAGGTAGCGGTTGCCGCGGTAAGCCCTCCCGGTCAAAGGGCGTGAGCGGATGCCCCGGTAAACCCATGCCCGCTTCCACCACGGTCAAGAGGGGACTGGCAATCTGTTCGCCGAGCCGACCGCCCAAAGGACTTTTGCCCTTCCGCACCATGTCTGCTCCCAAAACCGCCAGTAAATCTCCCAAAAAATCGTCCACACTATCGGCAGGAATGAGAATCGGCCCCCGGAAACTCTCCCCCGGCCGGGCCCCCAACGCCCCTACACACTTCTGCACAAACCGCTCAAAGGCCACAGCTAAAGCCGGACGTAAATCACTCCAGCGGCTGACTTCATCGCCATCATAGGCAAAACTGCCCACCTCATCCCCATCAATGGCCATGCCAAATAGGGATCCACTGGCATCGGTAGCATGGTAACTGGCACAGATCCCCTGGGAAGTGACAATGGCTTCGATCCCTTCCCCCACACTGATCTCCCCAGTATCAATGGTAATCCGCGGATCCCGACTGCGAATCTCCTCGACAATCTCCATCCCAAATTGGGTCAGGGTTTCGGGATCCATCGCCACAATTTCGGGATCCACCTGGGGGACAGGATCAGGCAAAGGCAGGGGAGCAGGCAGACCTTGATCGGGATCCGCTGGCGAGATCTTGGCAAGCCCTACCGCTTCCGCAGCGATCTCCTGGAGGTCTTCAGGGCGATTGGAGGTGGCAAACCCCAGCCGTCCCTGCACGAACACCCGGATCCCGAAGGTGGTCTCACTGACTGTGCGCATCATATTCAGGTCATTTTTCTCAAAGGTGACCTCCATATCCTGTGCGGCACTGGCATAGACTTCCGCTTGATCTGCCCCTGCCGCCAGGGCTGCTTTCACCCCCTCTTCACAGAGTGTGAGTAAATCTGCTTCTGAGATGGGTAATGGGGACATAGGAGAGGACTCAAGCAATCAGTCTATTTTAGAATTTTAGAACAGATTTTGGAGAGGTCTAGAGCAGACTGAATAGGTAGCCTGCATGGACAAAAGACATACAAATTAACATCTCTCTTTGAAAGCAACAGCCAAACAATTCCCACTAGCAGGGTGTCTATCGAGGCCCTGATAAGAACAAGAAATTTAGAGGAAGCCCAGACATGCTAGAACTCAGGCTCTACTTTCCGCAAAACTTTTGGGTAGAAATGCGCCGTTTAGCCCTGAGGAAATCCTAAGGTCTTAGAGGAGTCTTAAATCGTGAGCTCTTTTTCAATTTGATTGAGTTTGATCCGGGCAAAAGCAAGATTGCCCTTTTCTCGATCTAGAACCAAATAGAAGAATAGGCCATTGATAGACTTGGTCAGGCGCATGAGATGGTACTGAGTCTCTAAAATGATTAAAATCTCTTCGATGATTCTATCCTTAAGTTTTAAGGACTCTGCCACTCGCATTTTAGCCCGAATAACTTCCGTATTGCCTGCCACCGCCAGCTCCAGATCTTTTTCCGGTAAGGCAGGGGTGTTGGTGCCCTTAAACCCCAAACACATGCCCGTCTTCCAATCCCCTAGCGCTACCCCCAAAGCTCCCTCAATCGTGAGAGCTTCCACTAAACTATCTTGAAGTTTCTGCACAGACCGCCTCCTGACCAAGTCCATGGATTATATCACAAAGTCTTAACCTATTTAGATCTGGGATACAACCTATCTCAGGAATATCTAAAAGGGAAGCCACCATAAGTGGGTTGATATCCCCTCTCACTCGATTAGTCAACGCTTAGGGGGAAAACCCATGACCATTTAAGCCGGGTCAATATAAGAGCTTATGAGGAAATGCTTCGCAGGCTTTAATAAATATTCAAAAACGATTGAAAAGTTCTTGCTTCTTAGCCTGAAATTCTTCTTCTGTCAAAAGTCCATCCTGTTTGAGTTTCTCCAGTCGCTCGAGGGCTTCAAAAATCTGGGTCGCTTTATCTTTCTCCTGCTGTAAATCAGAAACATAGGCCTTGCCCCGTTCAAAGGCATCTTCGTAGGCTTTGCGAGCTACACTCAAATCGAGACCATCCAGGGATCCCGAAGTGGCATAGGCTTGTCTGACTACCTGGCCCACGGCGTAGGTGGAGGCCCCAGACATCAAGGACATGGAGACGCCGCCCAAAACACTGCCTAGGCCGGGAATGGCTTTGACAATGCTGGCCCCAATGGAAGCAAAGGTGGTGCCGGTGAGAGCAGAGACAAAGGCTTTGCCAGAGGAGCGGTCATAATTTACGCCGTAATGGGCAGCCAGATCTTTGAGCATATCCAGTTGCACAGCCGTCACTGCGGCAAAATCCACCAGGGGAATGGGCAGTAACCCAGCCCCCATGGCCCATAGGACATGGTTACGGATGATTCTCTCGGGTTCTGAATTCATGCAGTGCTCTCCTGGATCCCTGCTTCTAGGGTAGCTAGAGTTTTGGGGGAAAGGGTTTTGCCTGCCCTGTTTTGGGTATAGTAGCTGGCAAGGTGTGAGGTCAAAGATGAAGATTCTTCTTTTGGCGGGCGGGACTTCTCCAGAGCGGGCAGTGTCATGGGTGACGGGACGAGCGGTAAAAACAACCCTCGAAGACCTGGGGCATGAAGTGACGCTTTTGGATCCCGGGCCGGATCTGCCGGTACAGTTATGGCAGGCAAAACAGTCTGGCTATGAGTTTGTCTGGAATGGACTCCATGGTGGCGCGGGGGAAGACGGCACAATTCAGGCGATGTTGGACTATATTGGGCTGCCTTACCAAGGGTCTGGCGTCACGGCCAGCGCCCTGGGCATGGATAAAGCCCTGAGCAAGCAGATCTTTCAAGCCAATGGCATTCTCACGCCCCCCTATCAACTTTACCGTCCTGGGGATCCCCCCTTGTCCTGGGGCAGTTGTGTGGCGGCCTTGGGATCCCCGCTGGTGCTCAAACCCACGGGGTGTGGCTCGACGGTGGGGGTTTCCATTGTCAGTCAAGCATCCGACTGGGATCCCGCTTGGGAATTGGCAAGCAGTTTAGGACAACCTGTGCTGGCGGAACAGTACATTCCGGGGGCAGAAGTGACCGTGGCCCTTTTGGATGGTGTCGTCTTGCCGCTCATTGAGATTGTGCCCACCCACAGCAGCTTTTATGATTACGAAGCCAAATATGCCCCAGGGGGATGCCGTCACCTGATTCCGCCGCGGTTACCTGAGTCTGTGCAACACCAGGCAGGTCAGGTCTCAGCCCAGGCTTACCGGGCCTTGGGATGTCGGGGATTGGCACGGGTGGATCTGCGGGTTGATCCCCAGGGCACCTGTTGGGTGCTGGAGGTGAATACCCTGCCAGGGATGACCCCCACTTCCCTCTGTCCCGATGCTGCCGCGGCTTGGGGCTGGACTTTTGCCGATTTGGTCAATGCCATCCTCACATCAGCCTTGGCAGCCCAGAGAGTTCCCCAATCCATGCCAGAACACCCTTGAGGTCTCGGATCGTGTCTACTTGTCTTCAACTCCACCCAAGTAAATCAGCCCAATCCACGGTTGTATGTATTAGCCAAACTCCCTTGCTCTGGGAGAGGAGTGATGAAGCGCTCTAGAAACCTGACTGCAAACTGCAATGGTGCGCCTCATAGACAAGTAGCAATAGCTTTGGGGCTTTGCCGTGAGGGAGTGAAGAGGCCCCGGCTTGTGAAGCAAGAATCCCCTTTGGGGAGTATCACAAGCATGCCCATTGCCCGTGGCTGAGCTACCCGTGGCTGAGCTGAAAAAGTCAGGCTAGGATAGCACCTAACGCTTCCTGCCCTCTATCCCCAAGCCTATGACCTTTAGCCTTGAGCGAGTCCGCGATCACTTTTTATTTCAGAGCTTGAGTGACCGGGAGTGGGAGGAGCTGACCAGTGTCCTGCGGCTCCAGCGCTATCAACCCGCCCAAGTCATTTTTGCTGAAGGGGACAGTAGTCGGGATTTGTTGGTGATCTTGAGAGGCACCGTGGAACTGCGCCGCCAGTTTGTCCGCCACCCAGGGGATTATCTCCTAGCTACCCTGCAGCCAGGGCAACTGTTGGGGGAAATGTCCCTCCTGACTGGATACCGCCGCTCGGCTACTGCGATTGCCATGGGAGAAGTAGAAGCAGCTATCCTCGGCCCAAGTCCATTAGAGAGCCTGCCGCCGCCCCTGCAAGCCAAGCTCTACCGCACCTGCGCCCTGATGATGAGTGAGCGTCTCTATTGCCTAGACACGATGTTTACCGATTTGCTGGAGCAACGGGGGGCAGAAAATGCCGTTTCTACCATGAATGCCCTACACCAACGTTACCAAGCCACACGCACACCAGCACGCTAGTGTCTCAGGGATCCTAGTCAAGCATGAAATCAGGTAGGGGATCCACACCATGGGGTTGACTTGGTGTGGGTGGTACAGCTAAGGGTTTGAGGGGGGGCTTCAGGGTTTGGTGGGGGCGAGTCGGCAGTGTAGGAGGAGCAGGAGGGGAAGCTGAGGGCTGGGCAGGGGTTGGTGCTTGAGCTTTTTGTTGCCAAAAGGTAATGGCTGCCTGTTGCTCTTGAATCAGCTTGGCTTGCTGTTCGAGTTGGGCTTGTAATGTTTGCAGTTGCGGACGCAGTGTCTCGAGTTCCGTTTGGGCTTGATGGTATTTCTCTTCCCAGGCTTGGGCAGTCGCCTGGAGCTTGGCCAGGTCAAACGCTGGATCAACCGTGGGATCAGTCGGATCCCGATCGGATTCGGGATCCCCGGCAGAGGGACTAAGTTCTGAGGACTTGGCAGCCCGGCGGCGCTGGGCAGGTTTTTTCCCTTCCGAGCTAAACAAACTGCGGGCTAGGGTTTCGTGGGTATCATCCGTCACGGCGGGCCCTCCTAGACCATGAGGTTACCAATTTTTTCAGCATAAAACGATTGTGACCCTTAGGCATGCAGAGAATCGATTGAACCAGTTTAATCAATGGATGCACCCCCCGGTAGAAAAGAAATAATCAAGGCGTGAGGGAACGGATGGTGGCCTGAACCTGGGGATTTTCCCGGGCCAATTGAGAAATGAGTCGATATTGTTCAGGGGTTAAGCCTTTTTGGCTAATCACAGCACTGGCAGCCGCCTCAAACTCAGCTTGCAAGCGCTGGCGTTGGTCGGGATCTGTGGTCTGATCCAATTGGGCGGCAATGCGACTGTAAATCGGCCGTAACTCTGCCACCGTTTCTACCCATTTTTGCACCTGCTCCCGGCTGACCACCGTACTAGATAGGGGATCTGGGGGGGGAGGCGGTATCTCTGGCGGTGACACTTGCGAAATCGCCGGTTCAGGGGGATCCCAGGTAATCGGGGGAGCGGGATCCTCCATCAGGGCAGGGGTGGGGGTGGCGCGGAGGAGGCTCGGCACAACAGCAAGGAGCAGACCTAACCCCATCAGGGCAGCGAGGATCACCACAACAGCAAAGAGCCAATCCTGTTTTGGCGGAGCTTCAGGAATGGATAACGGTGGCACATCCCGGAGGGGTGGCAGGGCTGGCGGGGGAATCTCTGAAGATTCTGAAGATTCTAAAGAGAGGGAAATGTCGTATGCTTTACGGCGGAGATGATGGCTGAGGGTTTGGTAGGCCATTTCAATGCGGGCAAATTCCGCTTGGGCGCGCTCCCGCAGACTTGGTGAAGTATCCGCCGGCAAATGATCCGGATGAAAGCGTTGCACCCACTTTTGGTAGGCAGCTTCGATTTCTGCTGGCTCAGCCTGGGTCGGGATCCCTAAAACCTGATAGTGATTCAAGCGCAGGTTATCTGTCATGGCGGTTTACCAGTCCCCCTGCATCCAACTGTATCCGATCCCCCTAGGAACTGACCCGACAACTCCGCCGTTCCTGGGCAAAGGCCCCATCAATCCAGGAAAGGGAAAAATGACTGACACAGGGGAGTTGGGGAAAGCGCTGCTGCAACTGGCTCATTTGGACTTCTAGGGGGGGGCGCTGCCGCAAAGGTGTGCCCCACAGTCCGGCAATGGCAGGACAAATAAACATCCCGGCGGGGGCTGCATTCAACACCCGTTCCACTTCCTGCACCACGCAGGAGGCATCCTCACAAAGGGCATAAGCCATGGGATGCCACTCCTTTTGGCTGGTGAACTGATCCCAGGGTTGCAGGCGGGCATCGAAGCCACTTTGGATAGCGCGGTTGCCATCTGGAAAGAACACAGCCCCCGTGGGCAGTCCCTGGGCTTGCACCGGCTGGCTGATGGTATGGAGATAATCCACCACGGCAAAACGGGCAAAAGTGACGGCAAGTTGCCATAACTGGGGCTGCCACTGGGCTTGACGCGCAGCGGCGGAGGGGCGGGGCGGAGGTGTAATTGCAGGGAGATCCCGTCTGAGTTCTGCTTGCACCTCACTGATGACAAAGGCACTCAAGTCCGGTAAAGGCGGGGGGGTCACCGGCACACTGCTACCGGGTTGTCGCCATTCCGGTTGGGCGTCACCAAACTGTTGGTCAATGGCTTGGATATCGGCGGCAGTGATGGTGCCGCGGGAGAGATAACGCCTCAGCAACTCTTGCCCAGCAGGATTGGTTCCCAACTGCTGAAACCGTTGCCGCGAGGCTTCCCCGTGGATCCACAAATCCGTGACCGTGTAGCTGATGGTGCTACGCCCGGCTCCCCGTGGATAGCGGATGTAGTCAAACAGCACCCCATCTGGACGGCGGAGCAACACTTGATTGAGGAGTTGGAGATAATCCTGTCGGGCGATCGGAGAAAAGGGATCGACAAAAACTTCGCTGTTGGTAACAATATCATTCACATCGAGGACATCCAGGTTCTGGGTTTCATCTTGGATGCTGGTTTGTCCCCGTCCATTTCTGGCCAAATGGGTTTGCCGATCCGGACGCTGATAGCTACTGCCAAAATTGAGGGAAAACATCCACGCATAGGCAGACAGGCCCCGTTGTTTGGCGGCATTTAAGCCCAGGCGAAAGAGATCCTGATTGGGAGTAGTCGTGGCCCACTGACTGCTAGCCCCAGCAGGCAGAATCGTACCCGTATCCCGAAACACCTCCAGAAATACCCGGTTGTAACCTAGATTCACCACCCGGTCAAAAATGTCATCAATCACCCCTGGTTGTTGATCACAGGGATAAAGACGCACCCAAATCGCCTGTACCCTTGGCCAGCGCACCTGCCGGCACTGACGCAGCATTTCTCGGTGTTCACCCACAATTTGGGTGTAAGCAGCCCAATCCCGGTCGGAGCGGGAGGCAAGCTGGCGGAGTTGGGCCTTGCGGGCTATTTCAGCAGGGCTTTGCCGGCAGTAGGCATCGAGGGTAGAACGAGGAGACTGTGGCCAATTTTGGGCAAGAACCTGATCATGTCCCCGGATCCCAAACCCTGTAGCCAAAGGTATTAAAAATCCTACAAAAACGCCAATCGGGATCCATCCCTGCAAGCGAATATTGTGCCAAAACCCCAAGTTCCAAAGCCTGAAGAACCCGAAGAGAAAGTGCCGTGCCCAACTGGTCATGCCAACTCGCTAGAGGCAGTGATGCCCATGGTAACAGCAGCTTCAGGATTGGGGAGGTGATCTGGAAAAATCCTTTTATAGTAGTAGCAACAAAACCTTTTGGATCCATGCCTGCAACCCGTCGCTTGCTAGAAACGAGCCTGCTGATCGCTGAGGCCTTGACTGATGTCAGCCAGTCTCGTCCTGACCTATGGAATCCTCATCAACCGGCTTGGGATCCCCAATCACTCGGGTTAATTTACAGAATTGCGGAGTTTCTCAAAACCCATGAAGCTCGCTTGGGGATTACTGGGGCTACGGAAGCTCTTCTTCGTAGAGTACTCCAGCCTCAGTTTTTCACAACAGAAGCTCACACCCAGTTGATCACTCAAGTTGGCAAGCATTGGCATCCTGAACCCAGTAAATCAGTAGGGGCTATCCTATTGGATGCTGATAACCAGACCTTGGATGTGGATAAAGAGCAGTGGCTGCAAGAGGTTACTGAAACAGCTATAAACTATCGGTTTGCATTTGCGAATTGGAAGACCCGCAACACTGATATTGACCTTAAAAAGCGCGGTTATTATTTACTTCATGCTCCTGCGGGGGATGATATGGCAGATGGTCTGATGATTGCTTTTGCCAGTACCTTACCTCATCATTATTCTGAGGTAGGGCGCATCTTTGTCTGCTCCAATGACCGTACTTTTGATACCCTTGTGGGTACATTACCTAGATATGGAGTAACCTGTTACCGGGTTATTCAACCCAATCGCCATCGCCTCCGCATTCATGATTATCAGGCGGGTCAGACCCATGAGTATGTGCCGCCTATGCCGGAAAAGCAGGAGTTTATCCATCAGATCATAGGTCTTGTTCGAGAGCTACAACGAGGAGATCTGCTCTGGATCCCAATTCCAGACTTAGTACAAAGATATGAGGAGAAATATGGGTTAAGTATTCAGGATATTTTGAAAAAAAGGTCACCAGAGCATAGTTCCTTAACGGCTTTTCTTCGCTCTTTACCCCGTTATTTTGCTGTTCACAGTGTTCAAGGACGAGAGTTTCTCTGTTGCTTTACACCACCCCCAAGGAATGCCTCCGAGACACAAACTCAGTCAAATTCAAGAATCTCACAAGGTGCCCAGGAAATGATTACGATTATTCGTGATCTCCTCAAAAGTCAGGGGATAACCCCTGGTCAATACGTCAGTTCGGGACTAATTACCACAGGTTTTAATAAAAAGTTTGGGCATGGTATTTTAGATGGACTCCGGCAACGGGGATTGGTAGCTAATTTACGGACGTTTATCAGTCAAAATTCAAAAGATTTCTCCATGAAAGCAGGCAATAATGGGCAGTGGGAAGTCGCCTATAAGATGGGTTCTAGTCATGCGAGTCAGGGAGAGCAGCCAAGGTGAAGACACCCCTGAGTCAATCTGTAGGTCTGCTGCTCGGTCTTTTGGGTCTGATGTTACCCAGTGGCTGTTACTGGCTGCGGCAGGATCCCCCGTCCCCTTCTGTTGCAGCTAGCTTCCCTGAGCCAAGCCTCCAGGTAAACCAGCCATCCCCACCAAAACCCATCACTCTTCCAGCCCTAGCTCGGCAGGCGATTAAGGAGTACCTTTCCACAGGGGCAGTGCTGCATCCCCCTGAACTTTTGGCGGCCTGGCAACGGCAACAAGGGGTATTTGTCACCCTTAGCTTTGGGGGGCGGATGCGGGGTTGTTGGGGATCTTTGACTCCCACGGCGGCAAATCTGGCCCAAGCTACGATTCAAGCAGCGATTGGGGCGGCAACTCGGGATCCTCGGTATCCCCCTTTGCGTCTGACTGAGCTGGAGCAGGTGCGGATTCAGGTGGCGCTGATTGAGTCGGTCACGCCTGTAGCAGATCTCCAGGGTTTGGATCCCACTCGTTTTGGGTTGTGGATTCGCAGTGGTGGTCAAGGGGCGGTGTTACTGCCGGGGGAAGCCCTCACGACCCAGTGGCAATTGAGTCGCGCCAAAGCTCTGGCGGGGATCCCCCCCGCTGCGCCGGTGGAGCTATTCCGGGTCAAGGCAACCCTGATTCACGAGTTTTAGATTTTTTGAGCCAAAAGTTTTGGTTTCGATAGTCAGTTCCTACCTACCCCAAGGTCCCAGATTTAGGCCGCAAATTTAGGCGATGTGCTGCTGCCATTGGGCAGCAATGGCTTGCTTGACCGGTTCGATCAGGACTTGTTTTCCCCAGCGGCGATCCCCGGGTTGGTCATAGAAAATCACTCCCTGAGTATGCTGTAAACCTAAGGCCCGCCAGAGAATCTCCAGGGTTGGCAAGAGGATCACCTCTGTACCGGGCGGCTGAATCTGCTGGGCATCTAGGGGATCCCGAAATGCCGGTAACCAAGTTTGGGATCCCACGTTCACCGTGAGCCAACTGGGTGTGGGATATTGCACCAGGTAGTAGCGATCCGCCGCCAAGGCTGAAGCAATTCGGGACAAAATTGGCTGGGCAATGGCATCAATGGCGGCACGGTCAAAGGTCATGGTTGACGGGATCCCGAATATGTATCTATATTAGGAGATCGCAGCTTGGGGCTGTAGTTCAATTGGTTAGAGCACCGCCCTGTCACGGCGGAAGTTGCGGGTTCGAGCCCCGTCAGCCCCGTTAAAAAACTTGCCAATCTGATGAATTTTAAGGGGCGGAAGTTGCGGGTAATGCCCAGGGCAGGCTGCGCCAACGAGCCCCGTCAGCCCCGTTAAAAAACTTGCCAATCTGATGAATTTTAAGGGGCGGAAGTTGCGGGTAATGCCCAGGGCAGGCTGCGCCAACGAGCCCCGTCAGCCCCGTTAAAAAACTTGCCAATCTGATGAATTTTAAGGGGCGG
>Ga0272446_1002527_pt1 | contig 24738 bp, 24 predicted proteins | sample YNPCB0061_FD_194587 | JGI IMG/M metagenome (GOLD analysis project Ga0272446, IMG submission 194587) | Hot spring microbial mat communities from Yellowstone National Park, WY, United States - YNP-CB-006-1 | ecosystem: Environmental > Aquatic > Thermal springs > Hot (42-90C) > Sediment | place...
CATTAGCGTTGATGGATAAATGGTTTAAGCCAGCCTTATTAAATGATGTTTTAGAATATGAAGGATTTACTGCAGAAAAAATTTCTCAAACTATCCTTTCTAAATTTGAAGAAATGATTTGATATGAGCAAAAATATTTTTGGAGAAATAAATGCCGAATAAAATAAGTTTAACAAATGAATTCCCTTCAATTACAAAATCAAACGAACTATATGAACGAGCTATTAATTTAATTCCTTCAGTAACTCAAACTTTAGCAAAAGGACCAGGTCAATGGGTTAAGGGAATCGCACCAAAATATTTAGTAAAAGGAAAAGGTTCGCATGTTTGGGATGTTGACGGTAATGAATTCATAGATTATATGATGGGTGTTGGACCACTTTCACTTGGTTATAGTTATCCAAGTGTTGATGAAGCAATCAAAAAACAACTTGAAGATGGAATTACTTTTTCAATGATGCATCCACTTGAAGTTGAAGTTGCTGAAATGATTCACCAAATTATTCCAAATGCTGATATGGTTCGTTATAGTAAAACCGGTGCAGATGTAACAAGTGCTGCTGTTCGTTTGGCAAGAGCTTATACAGGAAAAAATAAAATTTTATGTTGCGGATATCACGGTTGGCATGATTGGTACATCGCTGTTACAGCAAGAAATAATGGAATTCCCGAAGCTGTGCAAGCCATTAGTTTTACTTTTAATTATAATGACATTGATTCTGTTAAAAATTCAATTGATGATGATGTCGCAGCAATTATTTTAGAACCTGTTGTATTTGCTGAGCCAAAAGATAATTTTCTTCACAAGGTTGCAGATTTATGCAAAGAGAAAAATATTATTTTAATATTTGATGAAATGTGGACAGGTTTCAGAATGGCATTGGGTGGAGCTCAAGAATATTTTGGAATCGTTCCAGATTTAGCAACATATTCAAAAGCAATTGCTAATGGTATGCCTATTTCTGTTTTGACAGGTAAAAAAGAAATTATGCAACTTGCTGATGAAGACATTTTCTTCTACACAACTTTTGGCGGCGAAGCTCTTTCTCTTGCAGCAACAAAAGCAACAATTCAAGAATTGAAAGAAAAAGATGTTCCAAAATTTTTAGTTCAACAAGGTAAAAAATTAAAAGATGGATATAATGAAATAGTCAAAAAACTTAAAATAGAATCAACAAAAGCTATTGGTTATTATTGGCGATCGATGGCAACATTTGATGAAAAATTTGGCGATCCATTAATTCAAAAATCTATAATGCAACAAGAAATGATTAAACGTGGTGTGCTATGGCAAGGATTTTTTAATATGAGTTTTTCTCATTCTGACGAAGATGTGAATTATACGTTGCAAGCTCTTGAAGAATCTTTATTTGTTTTGAAAAATGCAATTGAAAAAAATAATTTAAAAGAAACTTTGAAAGGTGAACCTGTTGTACCTGTCTTTAGAAAAGTTGATAATTTTAATATGAAGCCTGTTAAAAAATGATTGAGCCATTAATGCAATTATTTAATCTTGAGAATAAAACTGCAATCGTAACTGGTGCTTTAGGATTAATTGGAAAAGAACATTGCAAAGCATTAAGCGAAGCAGGAGCTAATGTAATCGTTGCTGATATTGATGAAACAGCTTCAAATAATTTTGCAAAAATTCTTCCAACAGAATCAATCGGATGTTATTTAGATGTAACAAATAAATCTTCAATATTAAGTTGCAGAGATGAGGTGTTAGAAAAATTTGGTCACATTGATATACTTGTAAACAATGCTGCAATCAACGACATGTTCGAAAATCCAAAAGCAGCAACAGAGCAATCTAAATTTGAAAATTATCCTTTAGAACTTTGGCAAAAATCTATTGATGTAAATCTAACAGGAGTTTTTCTTTGTTCTCAAATTTTTGGTGCTGAAATGGCTAAACAAAAAAGTGGAAGCATTATTAACATTGCTTCAACTTATGGAATCGTTGCACCTGATCAATCATTATATCAAAAAGAAGATGGTACTCAAGATTTTTATAAACCACCAGCTTATAGTGCAACAAAAGGTGCAATAATAATGTTCACAAAATATCTTGCGGCTTATTGGGGAAAAGATGGAGTGAGAGTTAATACTTTATCTCCAGGTGGTGTTGAAAATCATCAAGAAGAATTTTTTATTAAAAAATATTCCGCCAAAACGATACTCGGAAGAATGGCAAAACCTAATGATTACAAAGGTGCATTAATTTTTCTTGCAAGTGATGCATCTTCATACATGACTGGTGCTAACTTAGTTGTTGATGGCGGTTGGACAGCAATTTAATTGAGAGAATAAAATGAAATCAAAAAAACTTTCAGAAAAAGAAATTCTAAAACGTGCTTCAAAAATTAAATTATTATTAACAGATGTTGATGGCGTGCTTACTGACACTGGAGTTTACTATTCATCAAAAGGTGAAGAACTAAAAAGATTTTCTATCAGAGATGGAATGGGTGTTGAAAGATTAAGAAAATTAGTTGATGTGGAAACCGGCATAGTCACAAGGGAAAACACAGATATTGTTTTTACTCGAGCTCAAAAATTAAAAATAAAAGAATTACATCTTGGTTCAATGGAGAAAGAAAAAGTCCTCGAAGAAATTATTGAAAGGAAAAAGATTGATAAATCAGAAATTGCATTTATTGGTGACGACACAAATGATATTGAGATTATAAAAGAAGTTGGATTAAGTGCGTGTCCAAACGATGCCATGATTCATGTAAAAAAAATTTGTGATATAATTTTAGATAACAAAGGTGGTAACGGCGCTTTTAGAGAATTTGCAGAACTGATAATTGAAGCAAAGCACAAAAAATCAAAAAAGAAAAGAAAGGATAATGATGAAAGCAAAAGTTAAAATCGGCAATAGATTTGTCGGTGATGGCGAACCAGTTTATATCATCGCTGAGATTGGAATCAATCATAACGGTTCACTTGATCTTGCAAAAAAATTGATTGACAGTGCTGTTCTTTCGGGTTGCGATGCAGTCAAATTTCAAAAAAGAACTCCTGAATTATGTGTACCAAAAGATCAATGGAATATTGAAAGAGATACTCCTTGGGGAAGAATGACTTATCTTGAGTATCGTTATAAAGTTGAATTTGGTTTTGAAGAATATTTTGAGATTGATTCTTATTGTAAATCAAAAGGAATAGATTGGTTTGCTTCTCCATGGGATATTGAATCTGTTTCTTTTCTCGAAAAGTTTAATCCAATAGCTTATAAAATTCCTTCAGCTTGTTTGACCGATTATCAATTATTGAAAAAAGTGAGCTCAACAGGAAGACCAATAATTTTATCAACAGGAATGTCAACTATTGAAGAAGTTAAAGATGCTGTTTCAGTTTTAGGAAAAGAAAATTTATTGCTTGCACAAGCAACTTCAACTTATCCATGCAAAGTTGATGAGTTAAATCTTAATGTAATAAAAACATACAAAGAGATGTTTCCAGAAATTCCAATAGGATATAGCGGACATGAAACCGGTTTAGCTCCAACTTTAGCTGCTGTGGCTCTCGGTGCAACTTTTGTTGAAAGACATATTACGCTCGACCGCGCAATGTGGGGAACTGATCAAGCTGCATCTGTAGAAATTGTTGGCTTTCAAAGATTAGTTAAAGATATTAGAGATATTGAAAAAGCTCTCGGCGATGGTATAAAAAAAGTTTATCCAAGTGAAGAAAATAGTTTAAAGAAGCTAAGAAAATTCAAAACTGAAATCGAATCTTAATAATTGATTGAGCCATGCAAGAATATGAAATTATTTCGTATGCTATAATTATTTTCTTTGCAATTTTATTTATTCTTTTAGAAAGAGTATTTCCATACAACGAAGGACAAAAAATATTTCGTGAAGGATTTTTTAACGATCTTGCTCTCTACACAATTGCACAAAGTTACATTCTTGGAATAATAATATTTACATTCATAATTAAAAGCCTTGATGATGCTACGAAACTTTCAAGGCTTCATTTATTCGCAAATGTTCCTATTTGGTTGCAACTGGTTTTCTTCACACTCACTCATGATTTTTATATTTACTGGATGCATCGTTGGCAGCACAAAAATAAATTTCTATGGCGATTGCATGAAGCACATCATTCAACAAAAAAAGTTGATTGGCTTTCAGGTTCACGTTCACACGCTTTTGAAATTTTAATTAATCAAACAGTTGAATTTCTTCCTATTGTTCTTCTTGGTTCGCCACCAGAAGTTGCAGCTTATAAAGGTCTAATCAGTGCTGTTTGGGGCATGTATATTCATTCAAATATCAATGTTAAAACTGGTTGGTTGCAAAAAATAATTAATGGTCCAGAAATGCATCGCATTCATCACACAACTGGAAAAGGAAGAAACAGAAACTTTGCGACAAAACTTGCGATCTGGGATTGGCTTTTTGGTACAGCATTTTTAACAAATGAAAAAGCATCGGATTATGGTTTGAAAACTTTTTTCCCAGATAATTTTTTCAAACAATTTACTTTTGCTTTCAGAAGTTTTAAGAAATCCTAATCAATAAATTCTCTTTTCTTGATTTCATCATTGATTATATTCTTTTCAAGATTCAATAACTTTTCTTTATCTCTTTACAATCCTTGAATTTTTTTATCCTTTGGATATCTTACAGAAAAAGAGAATCTTTTTGAAATAGATTCATTTGAATTAATCGTTACATTCCATTTCAAACTCCCAATTTCATTGTCAATTAAAGCTCCGTTAGTTTCTTTCAAATTAACTTGGATATCTTCTTGCTGAGAAATTGGAAATTGTTCTTCAACAATTAAATTGATAGCATTTTTCTTGTTGTTTTTAATTTTTATTTCATAAGAAAAAGTTCTTTCAATATCACTACTTAAAAATTTATCTTCTGAAAAATCTTTTAATTGATTTCTTGAAACAATAATACTTTCATCTCTACCCAGCGAAATGAACAAGGAATCTTTATTGGTTTGAGGATTTAAGAAAGTTTTTCCAACAAAAGAATTTTCAAAAAATATATTCGCTTCACCCGGCAAAAGATTAAGCTCGCTCCATTGATTTAATTTCATTACCAAAAATGCATTCGAGTCAAATTTTGGGACAGCATAATATTGATATGTTGATTTCAACTCAGAATCCTTTAGTGAAATTGAATGTGGTTTGTTATCACTTGGAATGTCATATTTCATTGTTGGAAAAAATTCAAGTGCAAGTTGAGTTTCATTGACTTCAAAATAATCTGCCATTGTTTGAGCTTGCGGCTCAACAACATTCTGCACTGATGCATCCATTGTTACTGCTTTATACATTCCACTTTTTAATTCACGCGATAAAATTGGATTATAAAAATTTAAATACCAAGGAACGAGTTCCGGCTTTGTATTGTTTTTATTTGGATTTCTTGTTGAAAGAATAATTTCAACATTTTTCCAATCAAATCCAGAGTTTTGCCAAACATTTGCAATATAATTTAACTTTGCATTTGATTGAATATTCTCAACATAAATATTATAGTTTGGATTCCAACCAGCATCATATAATAAATATGAAAGGTCGATAGAAAAATTTCCAGCTTTGTTTGAGCTAATGGTTACAACAATTTCATTAGTTGGTTTATTTGATTGGTTATTTAATTCATCAAGTTGTTTTTTAATATTTTCAATTTTCTTTGTGATTCTTTTTGAAGTTAGTGAATTTTCAAGCAATTGATTTTTTATATCGGTTATTTTCTTTTTGAAAAATTCTGACATCTTTTGCAATTCCTGAATTGATATTCCTGTTTTTTCATTTTTAATACTTTTGTTTGCCATCAAGAAGTCGAGTTCATATTTCAAAACTTCTTCTTCATTATTATTGATAGAAAGTTTTTTGTTCATCACTTCTAATGAATCTTGCAATATTTTTATTTCAGGATTCTGTTCTTTTGGACGTAAGTAATCAAATCTTTGAAGCACTGAAATAATAACACCATCACCTTTTCCCGAAACGTTTATGCTATTTCGATCAATGTTGTTTGCAATGCCGGTTAAAACAATTTCATTTAGACCTTTTTCAATTTTCACTTTAGCACTCTGATTAATTTCTGCTGAATGTAAAAACACTTTTACCTTTTGCAATTCCGGTTTTACAATAATTTCTTCAGCGAAAAAAATGTTTGATAAAAAAATTAGGCTAATAAATATTGATAGCTTTTTCATCTTTCACTCCTAATAAAAAATCGTTTTGCATCTTAAACTAAGAACTAATTTCAAAGTTCCTTGATTGGAATATAATTATCTTTTTGATATTTCTTTCATACCAACGATTGTTTCTTTATTTTTTGCACACAAATTTAGAAAGGTTTCCCTTCTACTTGTTCAAAATTCTATCATGAAAAAATTACTATTAGAATTAATACAAAAATATTTTAACCAAATATTAGAAGATTGGTCGTTAAAAATTGGTTCGTTTCTCAACAAGAAATTGAGCCAAGAGAAAATTGTTTCTTTTGTAAAGTATAGTTTAGATACTTTCATTTCTGTAATTCAAAATGGAACTTATAACGTTGCTGATCAATATTTAATTGACACTTATAAATTATTTTCAGAAGCTAACGTAAATTTATTAGAGGCAAGTCAGATTTTTGGACAAGCTCGGTTTGCTTTATTAAACATTATAGAAAAAGATTCTGTCGATGGTATCGATCCTGTAATTATTTTAGGATTTTTTGATGAGTTAATTGAGCAAATTTATGCAAGATATGGAATGCTTCATCAAGAAAGGAAAATGAAAGAAATCGAATTAGATCGAGATCGGCTTGCAGCAAAATTAGAGTTTGATCAACAGTACTTGAAAAATATTCTTCACTCGACCGATCAAGCGATAATGATTGTTGATGAAAATGAAAAATTTATTGCTTGGAATAAAGGAGCAGAAAAAATTTTTGGATATACAGAAAGTGAAATGATTGGTAAACCATCTAACTTTCTATTTCCAGAAGGTGAATTTTATGAAAAGGAATTAGAAAAAATAATTAACGATGCAAAAAAAATTGGACACGCAACAATAGTAGAGACTCAACGCAAGAAAAAAAACGGTGAATTAATTACTGTACGATTGAGTGTATCACGCTTACCAAGTAGAACCGGAGAATATTCCGGTAGATTAATCATAATTAAAGATTTTACTGAGTTTAAAAAATTACAAGCACAAATAGATCAATCTGAAAAACTTGCTGTGATAGGACAATTAGCAGCCGGAGTAGCACATGAAATTGGAAATCCATTGACATCAATTTCAAGCTTAGTTCAAATTTTGCAAAGAAAAAGTAAAGATGAATTCATGAGTGAGCAATTAATTAACATAAAAGAAAACATTGATAGGATTTCTCGCATTGTAAGAGAGCTTGTTGATTTCTCTCGTCCGCCAAGTTATGAAACAACAATTCAAGATATTACAGATATTATCAAAACAGCATTAGGCATTGTTAAGTATGATAAACGAGTTCGTAATGTAAAATTTGAAACCAATTTGAAAGAGTATCTTCCAAATGTACAAGTTGCAGCCGATCAACTTTTACAAGTGTTTGTAAATATTTTAATCAACGCTCTTGATGCTATAGAAGGCAACGGAACTATAAATGTCAGTTCATACTATGATTACAACAATGTTTATGTTGATATTTCAGATAATGGTTGTGGAATGGATGAATCAACTTTAGAAAAAATTTTCGATCCTTTTTTTACAACTAAAGAAGTTGGCAAAGGAACTGGTCTTGGTCTTTCTGTAAGTTATGGAATTATTAATCGCTTCCATGGTGAAATAAAAGTTCAAAGTAAATTGAATGAAGGAAGTAAGTTCACAATTTCGTTACCGATTGCAAATAATTAATTGGAGAAATAATGTCCGCAAAAATTTTAATTGTCGATGATGAAAAACCCATTCGTGAATCATTAAAAATTATTCTTGAAGAAGAAGGTTATAAAACTGATGTTGCCGCTGATGGTGAAGAAGCATTAGCTAAAATCAAAGATGATAATTTTGATATTATTATAAGCGACATCAAAATGCCTAAGCTTGATGGAATTCAACTTCTTGAAAGTGCAACAAAAATTTCCCCCGATTCATTTTTCATTATTATGACTGCTTATGCTTCTGTAAAAACTGCTATAGATGCTTTGAGAAATGGTGCATACGATTATTTAATTAAACCCGTTGAATTTGATGATATAATAATTCGTGTAAAAAGATTACTTGATTACAAAAACCTTGCGACAGAAAATAAAAAATTACGACAACGAGTTTCATCAGATTTAGGATTTGTAAATATCATTGGCAAAAGTGAGCCGATGAAAAAAGTTTTTGAAATAATCAATCAAGTTGCACCGACAAATAGTAACGTTTTGATAGTAGGAAAAAGTGGAACAGGAAAAGAAATGGTTGCAAAAGCCATTCATCAAAGCAGTAAAAGAAAAGATAAAATTTTTCTTCCGATAAACTGTGGTGCGATTTCAGAAAACTTAATTGAGAGCGAATTGTTTGGACATAAAAAAGGTTCATTTACCGGTGCAACTGAAGACAAAATAGGTTTATTCAAAGTCGCCGATGGCGGAACTTTATTTTTAGATGAAATTGGTGAGTTGCCATTAAATCTTCAAGTAAAACTTTTAAGAGCAATAGAAGACAAAGAATTTTTTCCGGTTGGAGCGACAAAACCTGTAAGCACAGATGCAAGAATAATTGCAGCAACAAATCAAAATCTTTTTGAAAAAACAAAATCGGGTGAATTTAGAGAAGATCTATATTATAGATTAAACGTTGTTGAAATTAAACTTCCAACATTGAATGAAAGACGCGATGATATTCCTTTACTTGTAAATCACTTCATTGATAAATTTTGCAAAGAAATGGGTAAAAAAATTCTTGGCGTTGATAATGAGACAATGAAAATTCTTCTTTCCCATGAATGGCGAGGTGGTGTGCGTGAGTTAGAAAACGTAATTGAACGAGCTGTAATTTTTGCAAGCAAAGAAATTATTACAAAAGAAAATCTTGCTGATTATCTCAACATCAATGTTTTGAGTGGCGGTTATGAAGATTCGCTGAAAGATGCATTGCGGAATTTTGAACGTGATCATATTTTGAAGATAATTAAAAAATATAACTATAATAAAGAAGAAGCTGCAAAAGCTTTGGAAATTGGTTTATCATCTCTCTATCGGAAAATGGATGAACTTGGAATTCCTACGAAACAACTTGGAGAAGAGTCAGAATAAATTAATTATTCTGACTTCCCTATTAATTAAAATTCAACGCTAACACCAATTGATGGTAAAATTCCAATCGAGTTATTTTCAGCAACTTTGTTCTTTCGATAATCCCAACGAATAATATTTGTGTTTTTATTGTTATAAATGTTTTGAATATCAAGGTAAGTAATCAAATTCCAACCATCGAATTCCCATCTTCTATCAACTCGTAAATCAACGGAATGAAAAGATTTAAATCTTTTTGAATTGTAATTTATAACACTTTGTGTTCCATCATCGTTAAAAGGTGTGTAAGGATTTCCAGTAGCGAATTTAAATTTTCCAGATACTTCCCATTTTTCATTAAAACGATATCCGCCACTTGCATTAATAATTAATCTTTGATCATAAGTTCCATCTCTTTCAATTCCGTCCAGCCCTGTAAATCTTGCTTTGCTATATGTAATGCTTATAATTCCATAATGAGGAACTTCAGAAGATTTTTTTTGAAGAGATAATTCTAATCCGTTTACATTTCCTTTACCTTTGCTTACTAAAGGTTCAAAACCAAATGAAGAAAAATTATCTTCGCTTCCTGTATAACCTGCACCAGTATTTGCGAGAACTAAATAAGGTCTAATTACACTTGTTGGATAGTCGGAATATTGTTTCGTGAACGCTTCTAATTTTAATCTCAAATCCTCATCAAGATTTCTTTCATAGCCAAGAACAATCTGATTTACTTTAACAGCTTTTAATTCTTTGTTTGATGGAATTGCTGCAAGCCAAATATATGATGGGCTTTGTGAATATGAACCAATACTTAAATTCATATTTGCTAAATCACTAATCGAATAACTAAATGAGATTCTTGGATTGAAATTATATTTTGATTCTATTCCATTGAAATAATCCAAACGAGCACCGACACTCATTCTTAATTTGTTAAATAAAACTTGATTAAGTTGAGTGTAAATATTGTATTTCAAAAAATTTGTTTTTGTATTTACAGATGAAATTGAAATCGCCTCTCCAAATGTTGTTATAAAAGATGGTAGTTTTATATCTGCACTAAATTTTACCAACTTGAGCGAAGAACCAAAATTGAGTTCTGAAGTTTTTGATAACTTTAATACCAAATCTCCTTTCAATTCATTTTCACCTTCGCGAGATTTATTAAGAAAAATTGGATTGAGTAATGAATCTCGTTGAGCCGAATCATAATCTGTAAAATTTCTGCTTAAAGAAATAGTATAAAAACCATTTGGAATTAATTTGCGGTATGAAATTCCTGTTAGATAAGAATTTTGATTACTTCCTAAAATTCTTGAATTATCATATCTGTCTTCAGCTGTTTTGTTATTGAACTTTACTCTATCGAATGCACTGACGAATAAAAATGAAATCTTTTCTTTTGAATTAATATCATAGTTAACTTTTGAAAGAACATCATAATATTCGGGAACGAAATTAAAACCAGCAGCATCGAAAATAAAATCTAAATAACTTCTTCTTGCAGAAAAAAGAAAATTTCCTTTATCGCCAATTGGACCTTCAGCATTCAAGCCAAATTGTGAAGCAGAAATTGTAGCTTTACCACCAAGCTTATCTTTTCTCCCATCGCGCAAATCGATTGATAAAACAGAAGAAAGTTTATCACCGTACAAAGTAGAAAATCCACCAGTTGAAAAAGTTGTTTCTCTCACAAAGTCTAAATTTATATAACTAATTGATCCACCAGTTGCACCTTGTGTTCCAAAATGATTGATATTCGGAACAACAAAACCATCAACGATATAAAGATTTTCCGATGGAGCTCCTCCACGAACAACTAAATCATTTCTTCCGGCACTTGTCTGTGCAACACCGGGCAACACAGATAAAGCTCTAATAACATCTTCAAAACCACCGGGTGCTCGTCTGATTTCTTCGTAACTAAAGTTTGCAATACTTCCAATTTCACTTGGATCTTGCATGAAATAGTTTGCCTTTACATTAATACTTTCAAATTCAATAGTTGATTCAACTAAATAAACCATCAAATCAGTTGGCTTTGCCGATGAAACAACCACATCAGTTTTTACAACTGTTGAATAACCGACGGATGAAAATTTTACTTGATACATTCCAAATGAAATTCCATTAATTTCGAAATTGCCGTTCAAATCTGTAGCTGTGCCTATGTTTGTTCCGATAATAGTTACATTAACTCCCGGAATTGGTTCACGGGATGTTTCATCAACAACCTTTCCAGTAATTTTTCCTTTTGATTCTTCATTTCCCCAAATTAAAATTGGTAATAAAAATAATAGAAAGAATATTTTCTTTTTCATAGTCCCTTATTTTTTATTCACTAAACAAGAAAAATTTTTGATTAGTTTCCAACATTAAAAATCTATAGTAACTCTTTTAAGTTAAATTTAGTATATTGCAATTAACACAAAAATTTCTTTTTTATGAACGATAATCAGATTGATTTCAGTTTACTCGAAAACTTCACGAGCGGGATGAAAAATCTTGCTTTTATTGTTAAACGATACGGTATAAATTCTGAGACACATGTTTCTGACTCCATCAAAGATATTTGCGGATACACATCAGAAGAAATCAAAAAATTTCCTGAAAATTTATATACATTGATTCATGAAGAAGATAGTGAGAAAATCAAAAAAGATTTAATTGAATTCGAGACAAATCCAGAAAGGTCTAATGCGGAGTTTGTCTATCGAATTAAAAGTAAAGATGGCAATTTAGTTTGGATTAAAGACTTTATTAATCTTTCAAGAAAAGATGGAAAAATTTCTTGTAGAAAAAGTATTGTATTGAACATAAGTGATATAAAAAATCATGAACAAGAATTAATTCAAATAAATGAAAAATTATCAGATTTAAATGTTCAAAAAGATAAATTCATTTCAATTATATCACATGATTTGAGATCTCCATTTACAACACTTTTAGGTTTTTCTGAAATAATGCTAAATGAGCCGGATCTTTCCAACGAAGAGAAAACCGAATATTTACAATACATTTATGATGCCTCGAAGAATCAGCTTAATTTAATTAATTGTCTGCTTGATTGGAGTAGGTTACAAACCGGAAGAATTAAAGTTGAACCTGTAAGATTAAATGTAAAATATGCTGTATCAACTGCAATAGCTCCTTTGACTGGCGATGCTGTTCGTAAAAATATTGATATCAAAATTGACATTCCTTCAGATCTATCAATCAATGCTGATGAAAGATTGTTTGGACAAGCAATAATTCACCTTGTTAGTAATGCAATTAAATTTACACCTGAAGGAAAAGATGTACACATCAGTGCAAGTAGATTTAAAGAAGGTTCAGTAGAAATAATTGTAAGAGATGAAGGATTAGGAATCTCTGAAGAAAATCAATCTAAGCTTTTTAGAATAGATCAAAAATTTTCATTGCAAGGAACATCTGGCGAAAAAGGAAGTGGATTGGGTTTAACGCTTGTGAAAGAAATTATTGATAAGCATGGCGGGCAAGTTTGGTTTTACTCACAAGTTGGCGAAGGAAGTGAATTTCATATTACTCTTCCAGAAGCAAAAAATTTAATATTACTTGTCGAAGATGACAATGCAACAAAAGAGTTATACAAAAAAATAATCGAGGGCGCTCTTTCAAATTTTGAAGTTCGATTTGCAAATAATGGTTACGAGGCGATTAATCTTTATAGGCAAATTTTACCAACAATCATTATTACAGATCACGATATGCCGCTGATGAATGGAATTCAACTTGTTGAGATTCTACAAAAAAAAGAATCCAACAAAGCTGTTCCTATTATAGTTATTTCTGCAAAATTGAATGATGAATTAATAAAGAAATACACAAGACTTGGCGTTGATAAAATTATTCCAAAACCGGTTGATCAAAATTTGCTTATCTCTTCAATAAAAGAATGTTTGTATTGAGCGCAAAATTAATAATGTTAATTAAGGAGAATTTTGCACAATGAACACAGAAACAAACAACGAAAAAAAATGGTTTGCTCTTTACACAAAACCAAAACATGAATTTAAAGCTGAAGAAGAATTAAGAAAACTTTCTATTGATTGCTATTTGCCGACGATAATTGTTAAACGAAGATGGAAAGACAGGAAGAAAAAAATTATAACTCCATTATTTACAAGTTATATTTTTATTTACGCAACAGAAATAGAGAGAAGATACTCACTTGCACTTGACTCAATTGTTAAAACTGTTTGCTTTCAAGGAAAACCGGCAGTCATTCCCGAAGAACAAATTGAAAGCATAAGAATTATGGTTAACAATAATGATGATATCATTTTATCTGATAAAATTGTCAAAGGTGCAAAAGTGAAAATAACAGAAGGTCCATTTAAAGATATTGTTGGAGTTGTTATTAATGTTAATTCTGAAAATTATCTTTTTATTTCTTTAGACATATTAAATCGTTCAATTTCAGTCAGACTTCCTATTGATAGTGTTTATAAAATTATGGAATAGTTTTTCAAAAGGAATAATTCATGCTGAATCAAAAAAAATTAAATGAAATCAATATTGGCGAAGATTTCATGCTTTTTTTGTTGGTCAATAAATTTGAAATAAAAACAGCAAAGAATAATAAACCATTTATTAATCTTGAACTCCGTGATGATTCAATTTCACTGCCCGCAAAAGTTTGGGATAATGTTGATGATATTTCTAAAAAACTTTTTGATGGAGCAGTTGTAAAAATCGCCGGAGTAATGGAAGATTTCAATGGTTCATCTCAAATCAGAATAAATAAAATCAGACTTGCAGTGGAAACAGATGAAGTGACTGCGGAGGATTTTCTTCCTAAATCATCTCGTAATTTTGAAGAAATGCAAAAAGAGTTTTATGAAATTATTGATTCAATTGTGGATCCTTATCTCAAACAACTTTTGGAAATTATTTTTAGTGGAGAAAATTTAAAGAAATATTTTAGAACACCTGCTGGAAAAAGTTGGCATCATTCTTATCTGCATGGATTATTAGAACATACTCTTGAGATTGTAAAAATTTGTGAACTCATGTGTTCATTTCACAAAGAAATTAAACGAGATTTATTGATTGCTGGAGCTTTACTTCATGATTTTGGCAAAACAGAAGAATTAAGTTTTGAATCAAACTTTGATTACACCGACAAAGGAAAACTAATTGGACATATAATGATTGGTGCAATGATTGTTGAAAAAACAGCTTCAATAATTCCGGGCTTTCCAGAAAATCTTAAAAACGAATTGTTACATTTAGTTTTAAGTCATCAAGGAAAATTAGAATTTGCTTCGCCAGTTGAGCCAAAAACTCTTGAAGCAATTGTTCTTTATCAAGCAGATGAATTAAGTGCAAAAACAAATGCATACAAGTATGCAATCTTAGCTGAAAAAAATAAAGATTCTAACTGGACAAAATTTTTGCCTTTGGCAAATACTTCTCTTTATATTCCAAAAGAAGAAAATCAATAACAAACTAAACAGAGGATAAAAATGAAAAAAACATTTTTCCATCTCCTTGCATTAAACTTCTTATTTGTTGTCGCAAGTATTTCTGCACAGTCTGTCGCTTCTTTAATTGACGAAGCAGAAAAATATTATAAAGAATTCAACAACGAAAAAATTCTTGAAGTACTTAAGAAAGCTGAAAAAATAGAACCAAATAATTTTGATGTTCTTTGGATGCTCTCAAGAACTTATGTTGACATTGCAGATAAAATGCCCAAGAGTACATCTGAGCAGGAAACAGCACAATTAAAAGTTTTTGAAACCGCTCTTGAATATGCTGACAAAGCAATTAAAGTCGATGGAAGTAAATCTGCAGGCTATTTAAGAAGAGCAATTGCAAATGGAAAAATTGCTTTATTCAAAGGTGTATTTTCTGTTGCTGGAGTAGTAAATTCTGTTAAGGCAGATGTAGAAAAGGCAATTCAACTTGGCAATGGTGGAAATTTTGTTCAAGGAGTTGCTCATTACGTTTTAGCAAGAACACATGCAAAGACAAGTGAAAAATGGAAACCTGCACGTTCAGTTCTTGGTTTAGGTTGGGCAGATAATGAAATCGCATTAACAGAATACAAAAAAGCAATTGAATTATATCCCGGTTATATGATGTTTTATGTTGATTATGCTATTTCATTAATTAGAGAAGACGAATATGATTTAGCTCGTCAAATGTTGAACAAAGCTTTGTCTTGTCAATTTCAACATCAAGATGATGAGAAAAGACTTGCTGAAGCCAAAAAGTTATTAGCTGATATTAAAAATAAATAAGAATTCGAAGGCTGCCATATTGAAATAAAAGTATGGCAGCTTTTTATTTAATTCATATCACTTTACCAATTCTAGCCATGGAATTCAAAAAGGAATTTATTGACAAATTAAAATCCGCAAAGAAAATTGTTTTTTTTACCGGTGCAGGAATTTCTGCTGAAAGTGGAATTCCAACTTTTCGTGGTCCAGATGGAATTTGGAATAAAATGAAACCTGAAGAACTTGCAAGTTTTGATGGCTTTATGCGAAACCCAGATTTAGTTTGGGAATGGTATCAGCATCGTAAAAATATTATTCATAACGTTCAACCGAATGCAGGACATTTTGCAATTGCAGAACTTGAAAAATTTTTCGATGTTACTGTTGTAACTCAAAATATTGATAATCTTCATCGTCGAGCTGGTTCAACAAAAATTTTTGAACTCCATGGAAATATCGAAAGAAATTATTGTATCAATTGTCACTCATTTTACAACGATGAAGTTTTTGAAAATGAAAAGACAGTACCAAAATGTAAAAAGTGTGGTGGATTAATTCGTCCTGATGTTGTTTGGTTTGGAGAAATGCTTCCTCAAGATCAATTTAGTGGTGGCGAAACTGCTGCAGAATGGAGTGATATTGGTTTTGTTGTTGGAACAAGTGCGGTTGTTTATCCTGCTGCATATATTCCTCAAAGCGCAAAACAATCTGGCTCTTATTTAGTAGAAATTAATATTGAACCTACAGAACTTTCCCCTTTTGCAGATTATTCAATTTTTGGTAAAGCTGGAGAAGTATTGCCAGAAATTTTAACCTTAATTAAAAATTTGAAGAGAGTTTAATTTTTCAGTACCAAATATTTGTAGAGACTTTTCATACAACGTCTCTACAAATTATTATTCTTATAAATTTATTTCTTCTTCTGCATAAGTATTTTCTGTTTCAAAAACTTTTACTTTGAGTGATTTAATATTTTTTGGCAGATTAGTTTTTTTTATTCTTCCTAGCAAATAAAGACAAATATTTTCTGCAGTTGATTGAAAATCTACAACCACTTTTTTTGAATCTATCTTTTCAAGAAACTCTAAAATTTCTTTATCGCCACTATAAACCATGAAGGAATGATCTAATTCTTCAATTATTGGTTGAATTATTTTTTTCATGTCATAATAATCGAGAACCATTCCATTTTTATCTGGCTCGCCATTAATTTCAACCATACATTTATAAGAATGACCATGCAAATTTTTGCATTTCCCTTCATGAAAAGGAAGACGATGCCCCATTTCCCAATGATATTCTTTAGCAATTTTCATTACACACCTTTCTGTTTTGGATCCCAAATATATTTATGCATTTGTAATTGATATCTAACATTTAAATTATCTTCTAAAATCCATTCAACCAAAGTAACTGGTTTAAGTTGTTCAAAAACAACTGAGAAAAGGATTTCACACTTTTCATTCAAACGATAATCACTGATAATTTTTTTTGACCAATCATAATCTTCTCGATTACCAATGACAAATTTTATTTCATCGGTCGGTTTCAAGAATTCAATATTTTCATAAAGATTTTTTTTCATCATCTTGCTTGAAGGACATTTTAAATCCATAATTATTTTTACTCTCGCATCAATATCTTTTATTGATAAACTTCCGCTCGTTTCCAACATGACATCAAATCCTTTATCACAAAGTTGTTTCATTAAATCAATAGATTCATTTTGAAAAAGTGGCTCGCCACCTGTAATTTCAACTAATTTACAATTGTACTTCTTTACTTCATCAATAATTTGAGAGATTGACATTTCTTTTCCATCATAAAATGCATATTCGCTATCACAGTAAGTGCATCGAAGATTACAGTAAGTCAATCTCACAAAAACGCAAGGCAATCCAGCTTTTGAACTTTCACCCTGAATTGATTTATATATTTCGTTAATTTTTATCATTGTTTTTATGAATTAGGGTGCAAAAATAGGAAGTAACTCCTATTAAAAAAAATAATAGTTTGATTCGCATAGCCAATTCTTCTATATTTACGCTCGATTTTTAACAAATTTAGGTTTATTTAATGGCTCAACACAAATCTGCAAAAAAGAGAATTAAAACAAGCGAAAAGAAAAGACTTCGCAATAAAGCAGCTATTTCAAAAGTAAAAACTCTTATGAAAAAAGTTTACGATACTGAAGATAAAGCTGCAGCAGAAGCAATATTAAAAGAAGCAACAAAAGTAATTGACAAAACTGCTGCAAAGGGTAAAATTCACAAGAATAATGCTGCAAGAAAAAAATCTGCTCTTACTCGTCACGTTAATAAATTAGCAAAAGCAGAATAATTTATTCAAACGTTTTCATAAAGCTGAATCACTAAAGGTTCAGCTTTTTCTATTTTATAATTCCAGCCAGAATTAATTTCCTATTTATCTTTTAAAATATTATATCTAATATTGTTTTATCAAATACTGGAGTTATTATGAAACAATTCTTTTCTTTTATTGCTTTGTTGATTTTGATTTCAACATTTTCATTAAAAGCTCAAGAGCATGGTTTTGGTTTAGGAATTATGATAGGTGAACCGACAGGTTTTTCTGCTAAATATTGGCTTGATGATTCCAAAGCATTGGATTTCGGTTTAGCTTATTCTTTATTTCACTCAAAATCAAGTATTTCTCTTCATTGCGATTATGTTCTGCATAATTACAATTTAATTAAGTCTAACTACAAACTTCCTGTTTATTATGGTGTCGGCGGAAGAATTCATTCTAATAGTGACACAACATATCTCGGTGCTCGTGGTGTTGTTGGATTACTTTATATTGATAACAAATATCCTATTGATGCTTTTATTGAAATTGCACCGGTGTTTAATTTACTTCCTGAAACTTCACTTAATTTGGATTTTGCACTTGGTGCAAGATATTATTTTAGGTAAAATATGAACACACAATTGGTTACATATTTTGATTCACCCGAACGACTTCCAAATGAAGATATACTTAATGAGATTTTGAATTTAAAACAAAACTCATTGATGAACCAACTCCTTGAAGGTTTTCCTGAGCTCGCAGTAATATTAAATGAACATCGCCAAATAGTAGCACTTAATTCTAAAGCATTAGAAGTTTTTAGAATTGGTGATTACTTAGAAATTGTAGGCAAACGATTAGGAGAAGCTATTAATTGCATTCATAGCACAGAAACAGAAGCAGGTTGCGGAACTTCTAAATTTTGTAAAGAGTGCGGAGCTGCAAAAGCGATTAAAAAAAGTAAAGATGAAAAAATTGTTACAATTGAAGAGTGCAGAATAACTGCAAAGCAAAATGGTCATCAAATAAACTTTGATTTTAGTGTTCATGCTCATCCAATTTTTATAAACAACAAAAATTATGTTTTCTTTACTGTTAGAGATATTTCAAGTGAAAAAAGAAGAGAAGCTTTAGAAAGAATTTTCTTTCATGATATATTAAATACTGCAGGAGCTATTCGCGGATTAACTGAATTACTTCCTGATGCAGAAAGTGAAGATGAAAGAAAAGAAATGGAAAAAGCAATTCATGATTCTATCAATCAATTAATAGAAGAAATTTTAGCACAAAGACAATTAAGGAATGCTGAGGATGGAAATCTCACACCAGATTTCCAAAATGTTTCAGTAAATCATGTCATTGATCGAGTTTTTGAAATGTATAAAAATCATGAACTCACTCACGATAATTTAGTTGCAAAGAAATTAGAAAAAGATGTTACAATTTTTACAGATGAAATATTATTAGTTCGGTCAATTGGCAATTTAACAAAGAATGCACTTGAAGCATCATCTTCAGATCAACTTGTTGAAATTGGTGCATATCAAAATGAAAATGATATTTTCTTTTACACAAAAAACGATGCTCTAATTCCTGAAAATGTTCAACTTCAATTATTCCAAAGATCATTTTCAACCAAAAGTAATAAAGGAAGAGGCATTGGACTTTATAGTGTAAAATTAATTGTTGGACAATACTTAAAAGGTGAAGTTAGTTTTGTTTCAAACGAAAAAGAAAGAACAGTCTTTACAATTAAATTACCAATAGAGACAAAGAATTAATTTTTAACTTGATATAATTTCCACCATGGTACATGCGGTTTTTCGTGATGCTCAAAATGATAACCGAAAAAATAACATGAAATCATAGCCCACAAATGATTTTTCTTTTGTGTTCGAGCTTTATGTGGTTCCATTTCTGTGGTGTGTGGTCTTCTATGGGGTAAATATGTTCCAAAATAAAAAAGTTGAAGTGAGCTAAGAAAAGCCGGCACTATCCAATAAAACCACAAATTAATTTCACTTATCCATACTTTTAAAATATTATAAGCAATTCCCATAATGATAATTTGCTGAATGGTTGTATAACGGGCCATAAATGTTGACCACCAAAGAAAAAAGTTTTGTGATTTCACTAAAAAATCTGGATCGGTTTCACTTCCTGGATTTTTATGATGTTCAAAATGATTCTTTTTTAATTTGCTGAATGACATTCCTGCATAAAGAAATGTAGCCGCAGTTCCAATAATTGTATTTAAATATTTATTCTTTGAAACTGTTTTATGCATAGCATCGTGAGCAGTGATGAATAATCCAGTATATAAGTACGCTTGAATAAAAATATGTAAATAAGTATTTATTGAAGTAAAATCCACTGCAAGATAGAATAAACTATAATAAAGGTGGGCAATCCAAATTAAAAAAATTGACAATGAAATAATGACACCCATTTCCTACTCCTAAAGTAAAATTAAAAGTGAAGAGAAAAAGATAATTTGAACAATGAAATAAATTTTCGGGAGTGAGCTATTAATTTTCATTTTAAAGATGAAGTAAAGAAAGGAAGCCAGTAGTGAAATAACAAACCATGCAACATAATTTTGAACCGGTATATTATTTCCCTTCCAACTCCAATAAACTAATTTTACTGCAACTGGTTCTAAAATAAGATCAAATAATACAGCTAAAAATGAAGCAACGATTATTGCTATATATTTGCTATCGATATACTTTTCTGAAATTTGAATCGCGCCCAATATTATTAAAGCCCAGTTAAAACCAATAATTATTGGAACATCATATATTTTAATTCCTAAAACATTTCCATATTCATAATCACCGAAAATTAATTTTGTTTTTACTCCTAAAATTTCAATAGCAAGGGTAAATAACACAACCGCTAAAATCCAATTGAAATTTGTGCTTCTTTTTTCTTTCAAAATATTAAATAACACAATTACTGTTGTAATTGATAAAGTTATTGGTGTTAATAATATCATCAAGTTTCTTAATTGCGAAATTGAATGACCTATAATTCCAACACTAAATAATATGATAATTATCCAAGTTGAAATTATTTCTATATTCTTCTTCCCTTCCATTTACCTGTTCCTAAATATTTTACCAACATTGAATTAATACCGAGAAGATAAAGAATGAATAATTGGATTGGATGCAATAAAACATTGATTATTATCCTTTGCTTACTTAAATATGAAATAATTATACGTGAAGTAATTATCAAAATTATTATTGACAAGAATTTTATATCAAAGAGTATAAAAATCGTTGGGAATAAAAAAACAATTTCTATAAATATTAACAAAAGTGAGAATAGGATTGGATGAATTTTAAAACCAGTAAAGAAATTTTTTGAAAATCCATTGAATGCATCTTTAAAAGTTGAATACATATTACAAAAGATAAGTTCATCACCAAGAGCTGTTAATAATTTTTTCTTGTTTCGTTTAATTGCTTTTGCGATTTCCATATCTTCAACCACTTCGCTTTTAAAAGCATCGTGTCCACCAATTTCATTATAGGAATTTTTATCTATCAAGATGAATTGACCATTTGCAGCAACAAATGCATTATTAACTGTAGTAAAAACTTTTTCCAATGGTAGAAATGTCAATAACAACCAATTCATTAATGGAGTTACAAGATAAGTTTTTATAGAATTAATTTTTTGTGTCGGGAATACTGATAGCATATTTAAATTGTTCTTCAAAAAAGTATGCAAAGCAGATTCAATTGCATTCTTTTGTAGTAAAACATCTGCATCGATAAAAAGAAAATAATTGGAACTTGCACTAAGTGATAATTGATGACAAGCAAAATTTTTACCCAACCAGCCTTCAGGCAATTTTTTACTTTGAACAAGTTTGATTCTTGAATCACGATTTTGAAATTCTTTAATAATATTTTCTGTATTATCACTTGAATGGTCGTTATAAATCAGTAACTCAAAATTTTGAAAAGATTGATTCAAAATATCATTGATAATATTTCCAATATTTTTTTCTTCGTTTCTTGCTGGGATCAGAATACTTAACCTTAATTCTTCATCCATCAATTTTTCTTTTCGTAATCTTGGAGCGAAAAGTAAATTATGAAATACAACGAGAAAGAAAATAAAATTGAAAACAAAGATTGAATAGAATAGCCAATCTATTATCATTTTTGATTACCGAATATATCTGTTATAAATTTCTTTTCATTTGCAGCTTGTTCGAGCAGTTCAAGATTCATTGTAAATTCATTTTCAAAGATTGTGAAGTTATTTATTAGTTCGTTGCCATCAATTAGATCCCCAAACCTTGCTATTACCGACGGAAGTTTTTCTTCATAAAACTCAATTTTGAATCCAACCGGTAATACATAAAATTTTTCTTTAACATTTTTAGTAAACAGATTTAATCCTTTTTTTAGATTCAAATTCTTTGTGCTAAAAGATTCAATCTTTCCTTGTGGATAAATAACAACTACATTTTTATTATTGATTATTTCTGAAGTATAGCGAGCAGTTTCAATTATACTTTTAGGATTATCCTGCTGAATTGAATAAGCTCCTACTTTTTGAAAGAACCAATATCGTTTTAATTGATCTTCTAACATCATAATAAAGAATTTTCGATGAAAAAATTTTCTTTCTATATGTCCAATAAAAAATCCATCCCACCAACTAAAATGATTTGGAGTTATTACAAGTCCTGCATTATTATCAATTAAAGGAAAAGTATTAACCAGAAAGAAATGAGAGAAATTTTTTCTAAGCAATCTTTCTAAGTATGGATAAAAAATAAACTCAGCAAATATGTTGTGTTTTGCTTTAATCATTTTGATTCATGTTTAATAACTAAATCCGCAGTAATTTTTCCAGAGAGAATCGTTAACGGGATTCCGCCACCAGGATGGGCACTTCCTCCACAAAAATATAAACCTTCAATTTCTTTCGAGCGATTTTGTTGTCGTAAAAATGCAGCATTTCGATCATTCGAAGAAATACCATATAAACTTCCTCTAAAACTTGAAGTGAGTTCTTCAATAATTTTAGGATTCAAAGTTCTTTCAAAAATAATTTTATCTTTAAGATCAATTCCCGTAATACGATGAATTTTATCTATTATGTTTTTTCTGATTTTAAGTTCTTCCTTATTCCAATCTTGTCCGCAATTGTTTGGAGTGTTAATCATTACAAACCAGTTTTCACAATTTGGTGGAGCATCATTATTATTGAGCTTTGATGATATGTAAATATAAATAGTTGGATCCGATGGAAGAATTTTTCTTTCAAATATTTCATCAAATTCATTTTTATAATTATCTGAAAACAAAATATTATGAACTTCTAAACTATTGTGGGTTCCAGAAACACCCCAATAAAAAACCATTGCAGATGATGATGCCTCTAATTTTAAGTATCGTTTTGCACTTTTTAAGTTGTAACCCTTTAAAAGATTTTGGTAAGTGAAATTTACATCTGCGTTAGATATAATAACATCAAATTCTTTTTCCTCTGATTTACCATTTTGTTCAAACAAAAGTTTTGATACTTTGTTATTTCTAACAACTATTTTTTTCACATCAGAATTGAAATTGAATTGAACATTTTTCATTAAAGCTAATTGATAAATCGCCTCAACTAACGAATAAATTCCTTTATCTGGAATGTAACCGCCAATGTTATATTCGACGTGAGGAATAATGTTTAAAGTAGCAGGAGCTTTGTAAGGATTTGAACCGTTGTAAGTTGCATAGCGATTAAATAATTGAATGACTTTTTCATTCTCAAAAAAACTTCGTATTGCTTCATTCATAGATCGAAAAGGATCGATCTTCCAAATTTGGAAAAGAGTTTTAAGTGACTTTGGATTTAAAAAGGTTTTTGCTTCACTAAAGCTTTTGAATAAAAAAATATCAGCAGTTAAGTCATAAATGTTTTTTGCGTATTTCAGAAAATCTTTTACAGCTCGAGAATCTTTATGAGATATTTTTTTTATTTCTTCTTGGAACAAAGATAAATCATTATAAGCATTAATAATTGCGCCATCACTCCAAAAATATTTACAGTAATTATCAAGCTTATGAATTTTTGTAAATTCCGAAAGATCTTCTCCGACATCTTTAAATAATTGTTCAACAACAAAAGGCATTGTCAATAAAGAAGGACCTTTATCGAATCTAAATCCTTTTTCTTTGATAAAAGAAGCTTTACCGCCAGCGTGATCATTCTTTTCAAAAATTGTAACTTCAAATCCAGCATTTGCTAGTCTAATTGCAGCACTTAATCCACCAAAACCGGCACCAATTATTCCTACTTTTTTCTTTGCCATTTTTCTTTGAACAATAAATAAAAAAATAAATTAAATGAAAGCATAGAAAAGGAATAAAAAAAATCTTCAAATGGAATTGATGTAATTCTAATTCCCCAAATTGCTTTTGGAGAATATTCAACAATCGGCAAAGAGGTTAATAAATAATTCACAATAAAAAATGGAATGTATGTAAACAATATCCAGATCCAATAAATTTTTGAAGTGAATAATTTATTTTTATTTATAAGATTAACAAGAAAAACTAATGCAGTAAAAATCATTACTGTGAATGTGTAATATTGATTTCTAAAAATAATAGAAAGAGCAGCAAAGAAAATTATTGCCAAGACATTAATCCAAGTTGGAAATCTTAAATCTTTGTTTGGTAGATACACTTTAGCTGTTTCATATAAAAAAATGGACGCAAATGGAACTGTAATAAAAAACATGATCTCTTCAATTGGTAAGGAAAATAATTTTATTCCAATTATGAACTGAGAATTAAAGCTCCAATCATTTCTTACTGTGGCGATGTAATCCCAAAGAATAAATATTGTTCCAACAACTAAGATTGAAAAAGTCACTGAAGGAAAATATTTGTAAAACTTAATTTTATTTTCGAAGGAC
>Ga0272446_1002528_pt1 | contig 24733 bp, 22 predicted proteins | sample YNPCB0061_FD_194587 | JGI IMG/M metagenome (GOLD analysis project Ga0272446, IMG submission 194587) | Hot spring microbial mat communities from Yellowstone National Park, WY, United States - YNP-CB-006-1 | ecosystem: Environmental > Aquatic > Thermal springs > Hot (42-90C) > Sediment | place...
ATACGCTTACATAGCGAGACCGGAAACCAGGCTGCTTCCCGCAAAGCACGGGCCCATGAGCGGAATGCGCGGCGCCTCTTGGCTCTGGCGCGGCTCCGCCTAATCCCCAAGGCAAATGCCGAGACCGCGCGCGGTTTTAACCAGCGTGCCTTCCGGCTCCACCGCCTGATAATGGCGTATGGCTTCAACAATCGGCACATCTATGACCTTGCGATTGGACCACGCGACCATACGCCCATATTTTCCGGACTTTATAAGCTCAACGGCATGAACGCCGAAAGCGGCGGCAAGAAGGCGATCCTGGGCGCTGGGCTGGCCGCCGCGCTGCACGTGGCCAAGCACCGTAACGCGGGTTTCGGCCTGGCACAGCGTTGAGATTTTTTCTCCAATATAATGCCCTATGCCGCCCAAGCGCTTTTGGCCGCCGAAGAACGATTGCGTCACGCTTTCCCCTTCCTCGGTACGCACCGCTTCCGAAACAACCACAAGCGCGAAATTACGTCCGCGTTCACGGATTTTCATTATGTGACGGGCCACGTTCTCAAGCGAATACGGTATTTCCGGCACAAGTATGACATCTGCCCCGCCGGCTATGCCCGCCGCAAGGGCTATGTGGCCGGCATCACGCCCCATTACCTCAAGCACCATTATGCGGTCGTGACTGGCGGCGGTGGGCTGCAATCTGTCCAGGGCTTCGGTGGCGACGGCGACGGCGGTGTCGAACCCTATCGAAGTCTCGGTTATACCGAGATCGTTGTCGATGGTCTTGGGTATGCCTATTATCGGGAAACGTCCCTGTTCCGAAAGACGATGAAGTATAGCCAGGCTGCCATCGCCGCCTATGCCTATCAGAGCCTCGCAGTTCAGGGATTTGAACCCTTCGATTATTTCAGACGAAAGGTCTTTCAGGCTTCCGTCCGACATAGGGAAAGCGAAAGGATTCCCCTTGTTCGTGGTGCCCAGAATCGTGCCTCCCTGACGTAACATGAAAGTGTCCACGTCTTCCACCCGCAGAGTTCTGACCGCGGGCGGGCGCTCCATAAGCCCTTGGGTACCGGATTCTATGCCCACAACCTCCCAGCCGAGCTTGGCGGCGTGCATTACCGCGGCCCTGAGCACCGCGTTAAGGCCGGCGCAATCCCCGCCGCTGGTTAAAATCGCTATGCGTTTGGAAGGTATGGTCATAATATCGCCTCGTGAAACCGCTTGAATTAACCGACGGAAAAACAGCGGCCAGAACGGTGCCGTGGTTTTTCCGGCGATTCTATGTTATATAAACACAGAACGATTGCACAAGAAATTATGGCATGAACGACCGGGAAAAACTGCGCGAATATTTGGCACAGCTGAAAAACGAGCACAGGGATATCGACGACGCGATTCAGGCGCTTTCCCAGCGCATGATGCCGGATATGCTTCAGCTCCAGCGCCTAAAAAAAAGGAAACTCGCGCTCCGCGACGAAATAAGCAGCCTGGAAAGCCAGATACTTCCCGACATCATAGCCTGACCAGCGCCACTGGAGGACGTTCCCGGCCTTATACATACGTAACCGGCAAACAGATGGTAACTTCACCGATCAAAAACTGGCGGAACACACCCTGGAACAGCGAGTCATAAGCCCGCGGTTTTTCACTTGAGTCGCTGATTTCAAATTCCGCGGCCGTCACAATCCGCCTGGCCAATGTGGTTTTTCATTAAATCGTTAAACAGTGGTTATGTCCTTTTCCTTGTGCGCGAGGGCTTCATCTATTTTCCTTATGTGTTCGTCGGTGAGTTTCTGCACCTTTTCGCTCTGCGTCTTGTATTCGTCCTCGGAAATGCCGCCGTCCTTCTGCCGCTTCTTTAACTCGTCCATCGCGTCGCGGCGCACGTTGCGAACGGCCACGCGTGCCTGCTCGGCGTACCTGCCCGCCACCTTCACCAGTTCTTGCCTGCGCTCTTGGCTCAGCTCTGGCACCGGTATGCGTATCAACGCGCCGTCCGGCTGGGGATTAAGGCCAAGGCCGGCATCGCGTATGGCCTTTTCCACCGCCTTGACCTGGCTTTTGTCCCACACCTGCACAGAAAGCAGGCGCGGCTCCGGCACATTTACCGATGCCACCTGATTCAAGGGCATGTAAGAGCCGTAGGCTTCAACCTGCACCGTGTCGAGCATAGCCGCCGAAGCGCGTCCGGTGCGTAAACCGGAGAATTCCTTGTGCAGCGCATTAACCGCTCCTTCCATGCGTTGCCTGATATTGTCCAGATTCATGGCTTCAGACCTTGTTGTCGGTGATGATGGTGAACTTTCCCTTGCCCCTGAGCACGTCGGCAAACGCGCCGTGGGTGAATATAGAGAAGACTATTATGGGAATCCCGCTTTGTCGCGCAAGCGAAATGGCCGACGAGTCCATGACCTTCAGGTCGCGCGCCAGCACCTCCAGGTACTTCATGCGATCATAGCGCTTCGCCTTCCTGTTCCTGGTGGGATCGGAGCTGTAAACGCCGTCCACCTTGGTTCCCTTCAATAAAGCGTCCACCTGCATCTCGGAAGCGCGCAGGGCGGCGGCGGAATCTGTAGTGAAGAACGGATTGCCGGTTCCGGCAGTGAATATGACCACGCGGCCCTTTTCCATGTGGCGTATGGCGCGGCGGCGGATATATGGCTCGCACACCGAGGCCATGGGAATGGCGGACATGACGCGCGTGTGCACACCGAGACGCTCAAGCGCGTTCTGCATGGCAAGAGCGTTTATGACCGTGGCAAGCATGCCCATATAATCGGCGGTGGCGCGGTCCATGCCGCTCGCCGCGCCTGAAACGCCGCGGAAGATGTTGCCGCCGCCGATGACTATGCTCAACTGCACACCGGACCTGGCCACGTCGCGTATCTCGGCGGCTATGCGATCGACCGTCACGGGATCGAGCCCGTAATCGCGCGCGCCCATAAGTGCTTCGCCGGAAAGCTTGAGAAGAACTCTTTTATATTTGGGATGTTTTCTGGTCATGTGAAGCCGTTGTTTGAAGTTATCGCCGGAAAATGCAGGATTCGCAATTTCGCGGCCCGGCAAGGCATAACCCATTTTTCCGAAAACGGAAATACAACATTGGGAAGCTGTGGGCCCTCCTCTCGGGAAGCGCTCCGCCGCCCGCAATAAGCCGCTTCTCGCTTACAATGCGCCTCGACAGCCCTATACGCCATTAACCGCAAAAGAAGCCGGCCGCCCTCCCACGGGCGGGGGCAGACAGAATCAGCTTAATCCCTTGAAAAAACAGGATACGCGCGGAAAACGCAGCGGCAAGATGGCAGCGGCGCGGGATTTCGCTATTCCGCTATCCAGCCATTTTCGCCACTTCGGCGGCGAAGTCACAACCCTGGGGCTTTTCCACTCCTTCGCCCAGCTGAAAGCGGACGAAACCCGCCAGTTTCACCGGCGCGCCCAACTCCTTCGTAGCTTTTTCCACCACCTGTTTCACACGGCTTTCGCCATCGATGACGTAAATCTGCTCCAGAAGAACCACTTCCTCATAGTATTTGCGCAAACGGCCTTCGACCATCTTTTCGACAACAGCGTCCGGTTTGCCGCTTGAGCGCGCCTGCTCCACAAGTATGTTTTTTTCGCGCTCCAACGCCTTCGCGTCCACGTCCTCGATGGAGAGAGCCTCGGGACGGGCGGCGGCCACATGCATGGCGAGCTGTTTTCCCGTCTCGCCAAGCCTGGCGACATCGGCGGAAGATTCGAGCGCCACAAGGACGCCTATCTTGCCGAGCCCCGGCGCGAGCGCGTTGTGAACGTAAGTAGCGACGGCCCCCTGCTGCACCTCGAGACGCGCAGCGCGGCGGATATTCATGTTCTCGCCGATGGTGGCTATAAGATTGGCAAGCTCTTCCTGCACGCTGCGGCCGGAGCCGGGATACGGCAGGGATTTAAGCGCTTCGGCATCGGCGCCGGAATCGAGCGTCAGTTTTGCAATATGAAGAACGAAAGTCTGGAACTTCTCGTTGCGCGCGACGAAATCGGTTTCGGCGTTGACCTCAACCACAGCTGCTCTGCGTCCCGACGACGCCACGGCGACGAGTCCCTCCGCCGCCACGCGTCCGGCTTTCTTCGCCGCGGCCGAAAGACCTTTTTTGCGCAGCCAATCTATCGCGGCTTCCATTTCGCCGCCGGTTTCAGCCAGCGCTTTCTTGCAATCCATCATTCCTGCTCCGGTCTTTTCACGCAGGTCTTTCACCATGTTCGCGGTGATCTCTGGCATTTTTCGGTCTCCTAACAACTGGTTTCGGGAAACGGGAAAAGAAAAAAGACAAGAGTCAAACAACCGGCTCCGGAATAAAGGCGGCCGCAAAATCCTGAAACTGCAAAAGCCGCACGATTACCCAAGCCTTTTTTCTCCCTCATTCTCAGGCTTCGGCGGTTTTTCCTTCCTGTTCTCCTGCCTGCTCCACGGCGGCTGTTTCGCCAGAAGGAACTTTTTCGGCCGCTCCGACATCGAGGCCGCTGGCCGCAGCTTCCGCCTCGAGGCCGTCGAGCACGGCCTGCGCCGCCAGGTCGCAATAAAGCTCGATTGCGCGTGAAGCGTCGTCATTGCCGGGGACAGGAAACGTGATTTTGTCCGGGTCCGAGTTGCTGTCCACTATCGCCACAACCGGAACGCCCAGCTTGACCGCCTCGGCAACGGCAAGGTCTTCCTTGATGGTATCGATGACGAACAGAATATCGGGCAGTCCGCCCATGTCCTTTATGCCTCCCAGCGCACGCTCCAGCTTGTCGCGAACGCGCGTCATCTGCAGAATTTCCTTCTTTGTGAATTTGTCCGCTTGCGTCTCCAGTTTTTCGTTCAGATCGCGCAAGCGTTTTATCGACTGCGACACCGTCTTCCAGTTGGTGAGCATGCCGCCCAGCCAACGATGGTTGACGTAGTACTGGCCGCAGCGTTTGGCAGCCTCGGCTATCTTTTCCTGCGCCTGCCTCTTGGTGCCGACGAAAAGCACGCGGCCGCCTTCGAATGCGACGTCGCGCAATTTCTGCAGAGCGCGTTGCATCATCGGCACTGTTTGCTCAAGGTCGATGATGTGCACGCCATTGCGCACGCCGAACAGATAGGGCTGCATTTTGGGATTCCAGCGGCGGGTGTTGTGGCCGAAATGCACTCCGGCTTCGAACAGATCGCGCAGCCTCACTACTGGCATTGCCATGTCGGTTTCCTTTCTCCGGTTAAAGCCTCCGCGCGCGAATGAGCTTCCCTCCCGGAAAGCACCGGACGGCCGGACGCGATATTTACCGCGGGCGACCGAGCGCGTGTGCGTTTTTGTTTAACTGCTCCTGCCCCGCGGCGCCACGCCACAGGGAGAGCGGCTATATATAATGGAAGGCTTTCGGTAGCAAGCGGTTTGGAAACGTCACACCTTCCGCCGTTTTGTTAAACAATCATCCGTTTGAAAGAAATGGATTTTACATTCTAAAGCCTTGAGCAATCAATGGCCGCTTCGACCGCTAGAACAAATGTGAAATTATTTCGGGCCGATCAACCTGTAATGCCGCTTGACAAGCCATGAGCCGCGGCTGAGCTGAAAGGCGGGTATAAGGGGAGTGTATTCGCGAAGTATGCTCGATTGGAGCGGCATAGCCAGCGGATTGAAATAAAAGGAAAAATAATCCTGTTTTAGATAAAAGCGGTCACAACTTAAATGTTCTTTCATGTCCATTTCCCACCATCCGTGCGCTTCATAGCGAGGCATATTATCTATGATCTCAGGTGGTACAGGCTTGCCGTCGGCCAGCCTGATAACCAAACGTCTTTTCCCGCTTTCGTCCCATTTTTGCCAGTCTATCCCCTCAGCTTCCAGATCGCCCGTTACCCGTTGCATAAGAAAACCTCCTGCTTCTCCAGCAACAAAAGCTTGAAGATTTTCTTTGTACTGCCGCGCTGTGTTAATCATTATACGAGTCCTGGAAGGATTCGCCGGATCAGGCTTTCCTTCGGCCAAATTATGATCGTCTATACAAGCCATGAACACAAATGGCGCATGCCCGCTCTTCGCCCGCTTCTCAACCAAAGCCAGCGCCACAGAATTCATGCCGCTGATTTCACTCGCGGCTTTGGCAAAAATATAGCGAATATCCCTGACTGGCCCCCATGCCATGCCATACGTAGCTTGTGGCACCTCTATGAAAGCGTCTGTGCCACTTGGTCTGGTCTTTTTCACGGTTAAATTCAAAACCATATGCAACTTGATTTTTATAAAACACTTAAGACTATGACTGTGCGCCTCTGCCCGTAGCCTTATATACAATCGTGACAAAAATGACAGAAAAAAACAGCTTTCAATCAATATGTTGTGACATCTGTGGAATGCTTTTCGTTAACATGCTCGACTTGATCTTTTATCCTCCTTCAAAATAAGCTTTGTTTACGGACTGATTATCCACAAATTTCGTCTTTTATCCACAACTATTATCAATGTGTTGTCTTTGACAATTAACCTTAAATTTTAGTTTACATACTTTTGCCCTCAGCAATTAAAGCCCTTCTTTCCCGGTTCTCCGGTCGTGCCTAAACTGCGCTTTCTGTGTATGGTAATGGCTGTGGCCGCCTGCTTGGTGGCCCAGGGTTGCGGCAATTTCCCTCCGGACAAGATAGACCCGGCCGGCAACATGACGCGCGCAGACTACCTGTCGCTGCGCAAACGCGGGAAAGACACCGGCAATTCCTCCGCTTCTGCAGCAACGCGGTTTGCAAACGGCGGAGAGAACGCCGCGGCAGCGCCGCCGATTCCGCCGCTGCCCACGCCGGTGGCGCCGCCGCCTGCATCCGGTGAACTTCAGGAAAAGCTGGTAAGCGTCAGTGTAACCGGTGAAGTGCCATTGCGCGAAGTTCTGCTTGAGCTGGCGCGCGAAGCGAAGACAGATCTCGAGCTCGATCCGCGCATCAGTGGCGGCATAATATTCACCGCGCGCGAACGGCCGTTCTCCGAAGTCATAAGACGCATCTGCTCCCTGGCCGGGCTGCGGCACAGGATGGAAAACGGTTTTCTGCGGATAGAGCTGGACGAGCCCTATCACCAGACCTATGCCGTCGATTACCCAAGCCTTTCGCGCCGCTCGTCCAGCGAAGTCACTATCTCGACCAACGTGTTCGACATAGACGTTGACAGCGGCAATGGCGGCGCGCGCAAGGCAGCGGGCGGCAACGAAAACAATTCCGTCGCCAAAATCGCGGCGAATTCAGACGCCGACTTCTGGGCCGAACTGGAAAAGTCGCTGGCGCAAGCGCTGGTCTCACAGCCGCGAAACAAACCGCTCGCCGGCACGAACGGAAGCGCGGCGGCAGGAGAAAATGAAAGCAGGGCCGCGAGTTTCAGCATAGACAGACAGGCCGGCCTCGTTTCGGTGTTCGGCAATTCAGCGCAACAGGAAGCGGCGCAGTCCTATCTGCGCCGCCTGCAGAAAAAGGCCACGGCTCAGGTGCTTATCGAGGCACGCATAGTTGAGGTGGAACTTAACGACGAATTCCAGAGCGGCATAAACTGGCGCACGCTTTTCAACAGGCCGCTGAACGCCGCGACGCGCTTCGGCACCGTGGGTGCCGGAGCTCCATTTACCACCGCCACCACTGCCGCCGACGGGGTGTTCACGGCCTCGGTCAAGGATACTGATTTCAACGGCATCCTGAATCTGGTGCGCACGTTCGGCACCACCCGCGTCCTCTCCTCTCCGCGCCTGACCGTGCTTAACAACCAGACCGCCGTGCTGAAGGTGGCGCGCAACGCGGTGTATTTCGTGACCTCGGCGCAGTTTCCGACCACCATCAGCACAGCCGGCGTCCCCGTGTCCGGCACGCCGGTTTTTTCCAGCACGCCGCGCACCGTTCCGGTCGGTCTGGTTATGACGGTGCAGCCCTCGATAGACGCGGAGAAAGGCCGCGTGACCATGACCTTGCGCCCCACAATTTCGCGTGTTGTTGAGCAGGTCAACGATCCCTCAATAGGACTTAACGCCGCGCACGCCGGCATAACCGCTCCGGTGCAATCCAAAATTCCGGTGCTGGCGGTGCGTGAGATGGATTCGGTGCTACAGCTCAACACCGGCGAAGTCGCCGTGATGGGAGGCCTGATGCAGGACAGCTCGATCAACGAGGATTCGGGCGTGCCTCCGTTCGACACTCTGCCCTATGCCGGTAATCTGGCCAAATCGCGCGACAATCAGGCTGCGACCAGCGAGCTGGTGATATTGCTGCGCGCAACGATAATCGACAATCCTTCACCCGATGCCGCGGACATAGATCTTTACGAGCGCTACAACGACGATCCACGTCCAATCAACGTCCCCTCCACCACCCTTTGACGGAGCTTGCCATGAAGAAAACCAGAAATACCAGGCGCGGTTTCACCCTCGTCGAGTTGTCAATTGTGCTTGTAATTATCGGCCTAATAATCGGCGGCGTGCTCACCGGACAGCAAATAATACAGAACGCACGCATCACCAACACAGTCAACGCCGTGCAAGCGTATCAGGGGCAGTTCCAAACCTATGTACAGAACTACGGAGCGCTTCCCGGAGACGACGCCGGTGCCACGACGCGCTTTCCCTCCGCCAATCTGGGCGGCGGTTCATCAGGCGGCGGCAATGGCAACGGCGACGGCATGGTTGGCACTAATGTTTCCTTCGACACCGCCTCGTTCTCCCTTCCCGAAGGTGAAAGCCGCCTTGTCTGGGCGCACCTGCGCGCAGCTGGTCTTGTGAAGAACCAGACCTCCGCGGGCAGCGCGGCGGTGCAGCCGCAAAATCCGTTCGGCGGCGTTTACGGCTTCCAGAACGGCGCGTTCGCCGGAGCGTTCTCTTCTACCGTCTTGTGCCTTGGCAAGGTACCGTCCGGAGCCGCCCAGGCGATCGACGCCAGGCTCGACGATAGCGTAAGCAATTCGGGCTCGGTGCAGGCCGCGGTGGATTCCGGAACCGGTTCCGTCAACGGAAACGCCGCTGACGCGTACAGCGACGGCCGTTCCTATGTCATGTGCGTGAAGATGTGAGCGGCTGAACATGGGCGGCCGGAGAGCGGCGGTTGCAGGCGGCATCCGGCGCAAAGGATTTACCCTCGCCGAGATGTCTATGGTGCTTGTAGTGGCCGGGGTCGTAATGATGATAGTGTTTCCGGCGCTCAGTTACGTCCGCGTCAGCGCACAGCGCTCGCTGACAGAAAGCAACCTGCAATCTCTGCTGCGTGCGGCGGCGGTTTACGTCCAAGTCAACGGCTGCCTGCCTTGTCCCACTCCCGCCGGAGTTTCCGGCGCTGGCTTCGGCCGCGTGCGCGGCGACACTGGAACCGCGGCCTGCGGCGGCTGCGCTCAGGCGGAGGGCATAGCGCCCTTCGTTTCTCTCGGAGTTCCACAATCCACCGCCCGCGACGGCTGGGGCAGATGGATAACAATGCGCATAGATCCCGCTCTCGCGGTCAATTTCGGCGTCGCTCCGCCCACCTCCCCCTGCACCGCGGCCGATGTAACGGCTGGAATCTGCGCGCAGGAGAAAATGAGCCAGAAAGGGCTTTGCCGCCAGAGCCTCAGCGCTGCCAACCGCATCAACGTGCAAACGCCTGGCGGTCCGGTTCAGCAGGCCGCAGTCATCTTCGTGAGCCACGGCGCGAACGGCCACGGCTCCTTTGTCGCCGGTGCGATTTCGAATGGTCTCAACGGCGAGCGTCTCCCGTTTCCAGGCGGAAGTCTGGGGTGCGCCTCGGGCGTGGCCGAAAAGTGCAACGCCGACGGCGATGTCAACTTCGTCAACGCGCCACATGCTGTGGGCGGAACGAATCCTTTCGACGACTCCTTGGCGTTCATGGACCGCAACAACCTGGTCAGTATGCTCGGCAACGGCAGTTGCCATACTGTGTGGTGAACGCGCCGCTTATAAAACGGTTTTCAAGGAAAAGGTCATAGACAATGCATCAAACGACGCCAAAGATTGTTCCCGTAACAAATCCCGGTCCGTTCCGGAACGTAGCGCCGGACGTGGAAATAAAACCAGCACCTAATTCGTCGGCCGGACAGGCGGTTCCCGTAGGAATGCGTCTTGTGGAAACAGGGGTCATAACTCGCGACCAGTTGCGCATAGCCCTTTACGAACAAAAGCAAAGCGGCCAGATGCTGGGAAGCGTTTTGGTGAAACTCGGTTTTCTTGACGAAACCGTTCTGGCCGCCGTGCTTGCGGCGCGGACCGGTCTTGAGCCGGTGGACCTTAAGCGGATCGCGCCCGATCCGTCCCTTCTGCGCCGCCTGCCTAAGGCGGAAGCCATGCGTTGCGGAGCATTGCCGCTCAACCTTGACGGCAACACGCTTAGCTTGGCCATGGCCGACCCCTATGATATCGTGGCCATGGATCTGATCCGGCGCCATTTCCCGCGCAACGTGGAGCTTGCGCCGCGCGTCGCGGCGCGGACGGATATAGAGGAAGCGATAGAACGCCATTACGGTTCCGCCGCTCTGTTGGACGACGTTTTGGCCGAAATAGAAACCGGCGAGAGGCCATCCGCGGCGGCGGCCGGCGAAGAATACCGGCACCCCGTGGTCAGGCTCGTGGATATGCTGCTGACAGATGCGGTAAAACGGCGCGTCTCTGATATCCATCTGGAGCCGGAAAACGGTTTCGTGCGCGTGCGCTATCGCATAGACGGCCGCCTGCACCAGGTCCGCGCTCTGCATTTCGCGCACTGGCCGTCTCTTTCCCACCGCCTGAAGATCATGGCCGGCATGAATATAGCCGACAAGCGCAGCATACAAGACGGTCGCTTTCAGATGCGGATCGGCGGCGGCGATGTGGATTTCCGCGTCGCCGTAATGCCCACGGTCTGGGGTGAGAACATGGTGGTGCGTGTTCTCGATCACCGCCGCTCGCTGCTGCCGCTGTCCGGCCTGGGATTTTCGGATTCCTGCCTCTCCGCGTTGCGGCTTATGATGGAGCGCCCGCACGGCATAATACTCGTGACCGGGCCGACCGGTAGCGGCAAGACCACGACCCTTTATTCCATATTGCGCCGTCTCAGCGCCGAGGACGTCAACATCGCCACGCTTGAGGAGCCAGTCGAATACCAGCTTGAACTGATCCGTCAAACAGCCGTGCATGAGGCGCAAGGTTTGACTTTCGCCGCCGGAGTGCGCGGCGTTCTGCGCATGGACCCGGATATCATTTTCATCGGCGAAGTGCGTGACGGAGAAACGGCGCAAATGGCGCTCAGGGCCGCCATGACGGGGCATCAGGTCTATTCCACCCTGCATTGCAACGACGCCCTGAGCGCGTTGCCGCGCCTTGCCGATCTCGGCCTAAATCCGCGCGTCGTGGCGGTGAACCTCACCGGCGTGATAGCGCAGCGCCTCGTGCGCAAGCTGTGCCCGCATTGCAAGACACGGCGCCCGGCGACGCAGGAGGAATGTCTTTTGCTGGGCGCGGAAGCGTCGGCGCCGCCTTTCGTGTTCGACCCGCGCGGCTGCGAAGCTTGCGGCATGACCGGGACCATCGGCCGCACAGTCATCGCCGAGACGCTGCGCGTCACGCCAGCGCTTGAGGATATGATCTCTTCCGGCCTCGGCGGCGCGGCGTTGCTGCGGCAGGCGAGCGCAGAAGGCTTCCGTTCCATGCAGGAAGACGGAGCGGCGCGCGTTTTGGCTGGTGAAATATCGCTTTCCGACCTTCGCCGCGCCGTAGATATGACAAGGAGGATCTAAGCTTGCCCGCGTTCAGTTATCGCGCCGTCCACGCCTCGGGACGCGTCCAGCGCGGCGAGATGACAGCCGCCAACGAAAACGAACTCGCCCGTTTCCTTGACGAATCCGGTCTCGAGTTGATTGAAGCCAGGCCGTGCGCCGAGCGCCGCCGGTTTCTACCTGCCGCCTTCAAGCCGGGGCAGAGAATAAGTTTGCGCGAACGCGCCCTGTTCTGCCGCCAGACAAGCGACATGTTGCGCGTCGGCTTGCCTTTCGTGCAATCGCTGCTGGCCGTGGCCGAATCCCTTCCGCCCGGCCGCTGGCGCAGCGTTATAGAGGACATCGCCCGGCGCGTGAGCTATGGCAACGCGATAACTGCAGCGTTCGCCATGCATCCCGGTCTTTTCAATCATGTGTTCACGGCAATACTGCACGCCGGTGAAACCGGCGGCGATCTGGTTTCAACCTTCGAACGGCTGGGTAGACATCTGGAATGGCTCGCGTGCCTCGGCGGCAGGACGCGCCGCGTCTTGCGCTATCCGCTGTTCCTGCTGTGCGTCGCCTTGGGAGTGACCGCATTCATGATGACGGCCGTGGTTCCGCAAGTTATGGAATTCCTGGAATCAGCGGCCGTCGAACCGCCGCCGATTACGCGCCTGCTTATAGGCGCGTCGCGGCTTTTTTCCCGCTGGTGGTGGGCGGCACCTCCCGCCGTTTGTGTTTCCTTCGCCGCTATAGCCGTTTTGCGCAGGCATTCGGCCGCTTTCGCGCTGCGCTGCGACGGATGGCTGCTGTCGGTTCCGTGGCTCGGCTCGCTCGTGCGCAAGATATCGACTGCTCGCTTTGCTCACAGTCTCGCTCTCGTGCTGCAAAGCGGAGCGGATTTTCCATCCGCCCTGCGCGCGGCAAGAGGATCTCTGGGCAATCTAGCATTGACGCGGGCGGCGGCCGAAGCGGAACGGCAAGTGCTATCCGGCCAGCCGCTTTCCTTGGCGACAAGCAGGTTGTTCCCTCCGGAGGTGATACATATGATACGCGCCGGGGAGCAAAGCGGCAGAATCCTAGAAACGCTGGATGAAGCCGCCCGCTATTACGACACGGAAACCCAGGCCGCCGTGGAGGCGTTCATAAGCGCTCTTGAACCGGTGCTAACCATCATGGTGGGAGCGCTTCTCGCGTGGGTGGCCCTTGCGGTTCTAGGGCCGGTGTATGGCAGCCTTAACGCGCTGAACGCAGGCTATTAATATTATTAAGGGCCAAGGACGGGTGCCTTATAGGAATGAACCAAGCCAGATCCTTGTTACCATGATTACGGAACCGGTTGCGGCGCAACGACAATTACCTTCATGGAACAATATGTTGCCCTTGAATCACACAGAACGGCAATCGCGAATCAATTAGTTAATTTCGATTCAAACTAGTAAATTCTCCCTTAATCGTCTTTCCCGTTTATGGTAAAAATGTGGACGAGATGCTCCGCAATCCATGAATCCATAGACTTAAAAAAGTTTCTTGGGTCTTTGGGGTTGTGGATAACTCAAGCGTCCGGTTCTTGAAGCGTTCCTAGCCTTCCTTGTTTTCCAGCCTTGGTGAGGATCAATTGGCCACGCTGCAAACAAACCCGTTCGATTACCGCGGCTTAACGCATATGCCACGCCCGGCAAACACAGACGAACCGTCCCAACGTCTTTCCCCCGATCAAAAAATTCTGGCCTGGTTGTTCCGGTCCAGAGCCAGAGCCGGAGAAGCGGCCTCTCTTTCCCTGACCGAAAGCCTGCATGAGCTTCTGGAAATACCGGCCAGTCGCAGGGACGACTGGCACACCGTGGCGAACCTGTGCGGATACACGGTGGAAGACTTCCTATCCGCGGGCGCACCATTGCCGCTCACCTGCGCCGAGATAGACCATTTCCGGCGCAATCATCGCGATCTCGACTGCGTGGCGGGGCGCGATTTCCTGGCGGCGAAAAGCGATCTGCCCTCTCCCCTGGCCGAGCTTTTCGGCCTTTACAGCCACCGCGCCAGGATAGACGCCGAGGCCGCGCTTTTCGTGGCGCAAGCCACCGGTTCGACCAGAATACCCAGGATTATGGCCGATCTTCTCGCCATAGGCGGCTTCGCCAACGGGCACGAGTGCGTGTCTTACCTGACCATGACCTATTCGGTGCCAGCGGCTTTCGATACTTCCGACATAATAGACGCAGCCAATCACGAGGCATCGAGAAGGCTGGCAATGCCGATAGACCGCCCTGCCCATCTGCTCAAGCTTTCCCCGGACGAAATAAGCATATTGGCCGCGGGAATAGTTGAAAGCGTCGCCATGTCTGCCCCCGATTTCCTTGAAAAAGCCAACCTGCTGGCCGAGGCACGGCAGGATGTGACCCGCCTGCCGGCGAACAAGCATTTCGTCACCGCTATCGCCGAACGCGATCTGCCCGTGCAGCAAGCTTGGGTCGAGAGAATCTGCGCTGCCTATGGTCGTATTTTCCCTAACTGGGTAGCAGGTGTTCCTGAAATAGAAGCGATTATAAACCGGCGGCTTGAAGCTTTGCGGCAATAAAGCGCGAAGACGGAGGCAGCGGAGCGGCGGAATACCCGATTTGGGTTTCCTCCCTGATGTTTTCCGGCAACAGATGCCGATCTTCGCGCCGCGCTAACCCGATATCAATATTTCTCCTCTATCCTGCCGTAAATAGGCCATCAAGCCTTGATGATCTTGGCTGGCTTAACGCCCGCTGGGGAGGAAAAGATGAAAAGCGGCAAGGTAAATATAACAGAAAACAACGAAGAAACGCGCAGCGAAACTTGGGCTCTGGCCGGCCTGCTGACGGGCCGTTTCGGACCTCTCGCCCTTTCTTGCGCCGCGGGAAAAGCGGCGGCCGCCGAACGCTCTGGCGATTTGGAGATGAAGGAGATATGGAACAGCGTGATAACCCATCTTCGTCTTGCCATAGCCGCTGGCGAAACCTGAAAGCCCGCGAAAGACAGTAATAACAGTAATCTTACCGGAAACCACTGGAACCTGCGGTTTTTCAAAGGCAAGCGCGCCGTCCGCACGCCTTGCTCGGATGCCGCCTATATTTCGGCCGTATTGTCAGGAGCAGACCGGGGCGGATCGATAAGAACTTTGTCCACGCGACGGCCGTCCATATCGACCACCTCGAAGCGCGCTCCGCCCCAATGCAGATGATCGCCTGCCGACGGCAACCTGCCCAGCTTGTCGATTACGAATCCGGCGATAGTGTGAAAATCCACGCCTTCGCGCATGTTCTTCAGGCCGATAAGCGCCTCGATCTCGTCTATCGGCGTCTTGCCGTCAACAAGCCAGCTTCCGTCCTCGCGTCGCACCGGCCTTTCCTCGTTTTCCTGTCCCGGTTCCGGCAATTCTCCAGTGATGGCCTCGAGTATGTCCGTAACCGTGACCAGCCCTTCGACACTTCCGTATTCGTCCATGACTATGGCGATATGCTGGCCCGATTGCCTGAACTGCTCGGGAAGCCGCAAAACCGGCGTAGAATCGGGAACGCTGAGCGCCTCGCGCATAACAGTTTTTATGCCGGCCTTGCCGTCCTCTAACATACGGTTCAGCAAGTCGCGGACATTAACTATGCCGACAATTTCCTCCAGATCGCCGCGCGCCACCGGAAAACGGCTATAGTGGCACTCTTTCATGACCTGCTTAAGATCTTCAATGGTGTCGTCTTGATCCAGCCACACCATGTCAACACGCGGAGTCATTATGGTGCGGACGGTGCGGTCGGCAAGCCGCATGACTCCTTCTATCATCCTTTTTTCGGCCGGTTTGAACACCCCGTGTTCGGTCCCCTCGGCGATAAGGTCCTTGACCTCTTCTTCCGTCACCATGGACGCAGGCGGATTGTGAAGCCGCATCAGACGCAGCAGCAGGTTGGTTGAAAACCGCAATAACCATACCGCCGGCGCGGCCATCCATGCCAGAAACCGCATGATAGTAGCAACGCGCACGGAAACCGTCTCGGCGTAGGAAAGTCCAACGCGCTTCGGCAGCAACTCGCCAATGACCAGATTCAGATATGTCACCCCGATAACGGTTATGCCAAGGCCCAGATAACCAGCAAACGGCTCAAGCGCTGGGAAGCCTCGCAGCCATTCGGCCAGTGGCCCGGCCAGGGTCGCGCCGCCGAACGCTCCGGCCAGAACACTGTTGAGCGTCATTCCTATCTGGACGATGGAAAGAAATGAAGTAGGGTCTTCAGCCAGCTCAAGCGCAAGCCGCGCGCCTTTTCTGCCTTCCTCGGCCAGCTGCTTCAGGCGCGCACGCCGCGCCGAGACTATCGCCAGCTCGGCCATGGCGAAAAATCCGTTCAGCAGCAGAAGGAAAAAAAGAATTCCGAGGTTTATCAGCACCGGCGGTCAAACCTCGACTTCCTGCGGCGAGCCGGAAACATATTACATATTCCGTCTGATGACATGGCTTTCGATTTTAGCCTCATCGGACGCCAGGCGCAACCTGGCGTCACCCAAAGCTTTCGCCAAGGAGCGTCAAGACCGCCACCAGGTTCCGGCTGTTCATAACTTCAATACTCCTCGACAACAAGGCCGTTGCCTATCCGCCGTAAGGACGTTTTCAGCTCCTCGGTCAAAAGCCACGCCCCAGGAAGCTCGATCTCGGCTATCTCTTCGTCGAGATCCAGCGCAAGGATAATCTTGCCTCTGCCCTTCTCTGCCGATTTTAGTCTTTCGCCAATTTCCTTTACCGTATTCTCATCATAAAGGCGGATGCGCACGCCGCTGGCGCTACGTGCCGCCACCTCACCAAGTGGTTCTATGCTGCGGGCAATGAATCGCATGTCGCCGTCGGCTCCATTGCCGTTACTACCGCCGCCCGGCCTGTCACCCGTCTGCGCGTCAACCTCGAAAATCACTGCCTGTCCCGGTTCCAGGATATCGCGCCGCGCCGCCAGCAATTCCGAAAACACCGTGACCTCGAACGCGCCGCCGGTGTCGGTCGCCTGTACGAACGCGAATTTGTTGCCGGACCGCGCCGTGCGCTCCTGCCTGCCCAGTATTATTCCCGCCAGCTTGAAGCGGGACGGACCGGAAATCCGCCGCGCCCCCGCCACAGCACTTGCCTTCACCACCCCCAGGCGCTCCAGCAAGGCGCCGTAATTGTCGAGCGGATGCGCGGAAAGATAGAACCCCAGCGAATGGAATTCGTGGTTCAAACGGGTAAGATCGTCCCACGCTTTTGCTTTCGGCAGGGCCGGCCGCGCCACCGACGGCAGCAACCCGCCGAAAATGCTGGTCTGGCCGCTTTCGCGCTCGTCGGCGACTGTATGGCTGTGCTTCAGTAAAAGCTCTATGGATTCCATTACTTGAGCACGGTTAGGATTAAGGGAGTCGAACGCTCCGGCCATCGCCAAGCCTTCCAGCTGCTTGCGGTTGACGGCGCGGGTGTCCACGCGTCCTGCAAAATCGAACAGGTCCGCGAACGGGCCGCCAGCGGCGCGTGCCTTTATCACTTCCTGCATGGCGGACATACCTACTCCCTTGATGGCGGCGAGGGCATAGCGGATTCCCTTCTTTCCGCCCGGCAAGTCCTCCGGCATGAACTCCGCGTGCGAGTGGTTCACGTCCGGCGGCAACAGGGCAATGCCGTGGCGCAGAAGCTCGTGGCGGAACAAACCGAGTTTTTCGGTGTCCCCCATGTCGAAATTCATCGAAGCCGCGTAAAACTCCACGGGATAGTGCGCCTTCACGTAAGCAGTCTGATAGGCGATCAGGGCATAGGCGGCGGCATGTGACTTGTTGAAGCCGTATCCGGCGAACTTATCTATCTGCTCGAAGATAAGCTCGGCCTGGGCAGCATCGATGCCGTTCCTGACTGCGCCGGCGATGAATGTCGAACGCTGGGCCGCCATTTCTTCTGGCTTTTTCTTGCCCATGGCCCGGCGCAGCAGATCGGCGTTACCGAGTGTGTAACCCGCCAAAATCTGCGCCGATTGCATAACCTGTTCCTGATAGATCATTATGCCGAAAGTGTCCTTAAGCACCGGCTCGAGCGCAGGATGCAGATACCGTACCTCCTCCTCGCCGTTCTTGCGCTTGACATAGGTGGGTATGTTGTCCATCGGGCCAGGACGATACAGCGCCACCAACGCGATTATGTCTTCGAAACGGTTGGGGCGCAGGCGTCGCAATATGTCTCGCATACCGGAACTTTCAAGCTGGAACACGCCGGTGGTGTCGCCACGCGACAACAGCTCGTAGGTAGCGGCGTCGTCGAGCGGCAAATGCGTCAGATCAAGATCGATTCCCCGCGCGCGCAGCAGCGTGGCGGCCTGATTCAGCACGTCCAGGGTCTTAAGGCCGAGGAAATCGAATTTCACCAGCCCCGCGGCCTCAGTCATCTTCATGTTGAACTGCGTAGCCGGCAGCGCCGCTTCAGGATCGCGGTAAAGCGGAACCAGATCGACCAGCGGCCTGTCCGCTATCACCACTCCGGCGGCGTGCGTGGAAGCGTTGCGGTAAAGTCCTTCGATCTTAGCCGCTATATCCATAAGATGCGCCACTTCCGGATCCTCGTCGCGCAATTGCCGCAACCGCGGCTCGACTTCAAGCGCATGACGCAACGAAACTGGATTGGCCGGATTACTCGGCACCAGTTTGCATATCCTGTCCACATGCCCGTAAGACATCCCCAGCACCCGCCCGGCGTCGCGCAAAGCCGCGCGCGCTTGCAGCTTGCCGAAGGTGATTATCTGCGCCACGCGGTCGGCGCCATATTTCGATTGCACATAGCGGATCACCTCGTCACGCCGCTCCTGGCAGAAATCGACGTCGAAATCAGGCATGGAAACGCGATCAGGGTTGAGAAAACGCTCGAACAGCAAGCCGAAACGGATCGGATCCAGATCGGTGATCAGAAGGGCCCAGGCCACCACTGATCCGGCTCCGGAGCCGCGTCCAGGCCCGACCGGTATCTTTCTCTCCTTAGCCCATTTTATGAAGTCGGAGACGATGAGGAAATAACCGGCGAATCCCATTTTAATTATGACATCCAATTCATAGGCGAGTCTTTCCATATACGGCCCGGCGTCGGCCACGCCAGTGGCGCGCAGACGACCAGCAAGGCCGGTTTCCGCCTGAAACCGCAATTCCTCGGCCTCTGTTCTGCCGTTGGTGGTGGGAAACGGCGGCAGGATGGGCGCACGCGGACGCGGCATGAAAGCGCAGCGCCTGGCGACAACAAGCGTGTTGTCGCACGCCTCCGGCAGATCGGCGAACAAGTCCCTCATTTCCGCCGCGCTCTTGAAGCGGTGATCCGGCGTTAGGCGGCAGCGATTTTCCTCAGCGACAAAAGTCTTTTGCGATATGCACATCAGGGCGTCCTGCGCCGCGAACATCTCCTCTTCGCCGAAATACACGTCGTTGGTGGCAACAAGGGGAATGTCATGCGTATAGGCAAGATCGATGAGATCGTCCTCTATAAGGCGCTCCTTGCGGCCTATCTCGCCGCCTTCATGACGTGTGATCTCTATATAGAAACGATCGTAGAACAACGCCGCCATTTCCTTGAGGAATTGCCCGGCCGCGTCCTTATGCCCATCCAGAAGCAGACGGCCCAAGGCTCCGTCGATCCCGCCGGAAAGAGCGATCAGTCCTCCGGCCTTGTGCGCCAGCTCCTCGCGCGTGACATGTGGTTCCGGCCTGTCCTGCGTCAGATAGGATTGGGTCACGAGCGCGGAAAGATTGCGATAGCCAAGCTCGTTTTGCGCCAACAGGACGATCTGGTCGTAAATTCCGCGCCGCGCCGGCGGTTCTTCCTCCTGCCCGGGCCGCGCCACAGAAAGCTGGCAACCGATTACCGGCTGCACTCCGGCGGCAGCGGCGGCCATGGAGAATTCAAGAGCGCCGAACAGATTTCCCTTGTCGGTGAGCGCCACAGCGGGCATGCTGTTAAGCAGACAAAGATCAATCAGGCCGCGGCGTCCGGAACCGCCGCCGTTCTTCGAGCCGTCCTCCGTTATCTTTATCGCCCCTTCGGCCAGGGAATAGGCCGAATGCACGCGTAGATGTATGAAATCCGCTATAGTCATGTCCGGTGCCGAGTTTCGCAAACAACGGCGAGGAATTCCAGAGCGGAAAAAGGTAAAATCAGGCCCGGGAACGTTCCCCTACTCTGCGGCTTGCGGGACCTGATCGACCAGATAACGCACCGCGTCGTCGTAGCGGTCCGCCGGCAGGCATTTGACGTTGGGAATATTGAAACGGTCGGCGAACATGCGCTCCACGCGGAACTCTGCCTGTTCGGTCACGTGCGCTACATAGGCTATAAGGGCGTTGAGGGATATCAATTCGTTTTCGTTCACCGCCGGTTCCCTGGAATGAACGTATTTCATCCATTCGCCGCAGCCATGTCCGGTTCCTGCGGTTGAATGCTCATCAATCTTCCCCGGGGTCGTGATTGTTTCCTGCGCTTGTACGGAAGATTCCGTTTGCGCTTCCGGTTTTACCGTTTTTTCTTCCCCGGCTTCCTCCGCGCTTGTGCTCTTCCTCTTTGCGCCGCGCCGGTTGTTCGCGGAAGATGATGCTTTCTTTGCCCCGCCTTTCGCCGTTTTGCGCCGGTCTTGCGTTTTCCCTTTGCCTGGTTTTTCTTCGGCTGCTTCCATACCAGCGACCGCGGCGAGCGCAGATTGCAATGCTGTTGATTTCAATTTCATATAAATCCCCTAAAACATGTTTTTGTCGAAAAAGCGCCATCAAAATTAGGAAGCGGGAGCCGGCCTCTGCATACAGAGACCCTGAAATAAGGGCTGAAAGCCGACCCCATTGCCTTATATCTACCCAAAAAGAGCAAGTAAATACCAAAAAATGGTTGCGGCGTAATTTTGTTTCTGATACACAATTATTAACACTTACCGGCGTTAAGGATTCAGCCGGGGTCAGCGCAAAGAAATGCCAGGCAAGCCACAAACTTAATGAACTTCTGTAAGTGAAAGTATTACAACTGCTTGAAAGCCTAACGAGGCCAAGGCTAGTCTGGCGGGCAAACAAAGACCGGAAGAAAGCAGAGCCACCAAGGTTTGAAAATGTTCACCCCCGCGCAACTGCGAGCCGCCAGAGGATTGCTCGACTGGACCAGGGCCAGCCTGGCCAAAGCTTCCGGCCTTTCCAAGGAAACGATAAAGAATATAGAGCATGGAATCTATAAACCGCAGGATTCGACCATAGACGCAATAGTCCGCACCTTCGCCGCATACGACGTGGAATTCACGGAAAATGAGGGTGTGAGAAGAAGGCGTGAAAAAATTACCAAATTTGAAGGACATAATGGTTTTAGAAAATTCATGGATGAGGTATATGCCGCGGCACGAGATCCTTCAGCCGCTTTGGGTGGGAATAAGCCCATATGTGTAAGCAACGTTGATGACAGGCTTTTTGTAGAACACCTCGGAGACTACAGCAAGGTCCATGTCCAACGCATGAACGCTCTGAAAAACGTCAAAGTGCGGGTAATTGTGAACGAACAGAATTTTTATGCCATTCCTAACGGGAAATATTTGGAATACAGATACAGCCCCAAACAGGGAATTAGCAGTGTGCCTTTTTATGTGTATGGAGACAAATTCGCCTTGATACTTTTTAACGAAGATCCTTCACCACAGATTATAGTTATATCTTCCGAACTTGCTTCGAAAGCATACAGGGAACAATTCGATATTCTTTGGCAAATTTCACATAAAGCGGGAAATAACATCAATATTTAACGCGAAACAGGTCTATAATTATGCAAACAGCTTTTGAAAAATTTGGCGAAGATAAGCGCCATCATATTATAAATAATTTCACAGCGGCGGCTATTGAAGCTTGCGGTCCCGCATATCATCAGGAATTTATCCGGGATCTGCTTATATTACTCAAAACCAAAAAGAACTGGAGCATGGCCAGACATTGCTATGCCCCATATTATCCAGACAAAACAAGAAACGGATCAATCCTCTGGGAAGAGATTATGCTGCACGGTGACAGCAGCGGTTACTATATCCCAAAAGAAGAAAGCTCTCTTGTTTTCCGCTGCCGGGAACTATTGAGCCATTTGTTTCCCACCCTGGAACCGCATGGCTTGATGATTGGGCCCGGTTCGGCTTGGGCGAGATTGGCCAAGGAAATACCGGCTTTGAGGTCCATGGGCGTTGTTAACGCGTCAGCTTGGGATCTCAATCCGAAATTCGCTGATGGCGCAGCGGAAGACATTGGCCGTGAATTGCAAATACCGGTACAAGCTATTGTCGGCGACTTTACAAAACCGTTGCCTGACAAAATCAGACTGCCGGAAACAAGGCCGATAGTCGCGACAATGTTTGGAAGCACCATAACCCAGTTTTCCCTGCTGGATCAGAAAAACGGAAATTCTCCGTCTTTATGCGGTTTTTTGAATAATCTGCATAACGTCACTTATGGCAACAGCTTTATTTTGGCCACCATAGATTCCAACCTCGACACGGAAAGATCGCTTGATTGTTATCGCGGGCGTCACTTCAGAACGTGGCAAAACTGGTTATGGGATTTCACTGCATATATGACCGGCGACAACAGATTCAATCCCAGGTCGATAGAATATTTTCCGAAGGTGGACCCGGAAACCCGCGCGGTCATACATTCGCATATAGTTATGGAGAACACGAGGATCAGGATAAACAATGAATGTTTCCGCCTTAAAAAAGGAGATCTGCTCGAAATAGGCATTTCCCAGAAATACACTCCTGAAGAGATAAAGGCGGCCGCTTCCCACTGTGACTGGGAAGAGATCGCGGTGTTGCGCGACAACGGCTCCGTGCGTTTGCTGTTGTACATGGACAAGCATATGTCCAAGGAATGGGCAACCCGGGTGAAATCAGCCCTCAAGCGCGCTCCGGCAAACATGCTTGGATAAACGCAAGCAGACAAAAAACACAAAAAATGAACAGAAACCCCAAAGATTACGAGCTGCCCTGCCTTCAGCAGCGTTTCACCGATGCCGTGCTGAACTACCATAACAACGGTAAGGTCGGCGTAGAGTACGCGGGGACCGTTCCCGCAGAAACAGATCTTTCTTTGGCAGGAAATCCTATCGGGCCAAGTCCTAAAATAGACTTTTTCGCAGCAGCAAAAGAATTTTCTTTCAGGCCGAACGCCTATCCTCAACTAGCCGGACTTCTTGTAAAAAACTTGGCGGTTTCAGAAGACAACATTGATTTTGTACGTGCGTCCGTGGTTAAAGATATAGGAGGAAGTTTATTGAACTTCTTTCCTTTGCCACAGAATATCATAGTGCTCAGGTCTTTTTCGAAAGCACACGGATTTGCAAATTATAGGATCGGTTACGCCGTCGGCGATCACAGAGTCATAAACAGCCTTAGGCAAAACAAGGTTCCCTTTCACGTTTCCGATTTGCAGACCGCCGTAGCTATCATGGCTCTCGACGATCCTGAGCGCTTGTCTCGCAACCGCGATCATATGGCGCGTGAAGTGCCAAAAATAATACAAGGACTCAGAAAGATCGGTTTTCCCTACGTAACGGAATACGTATCCAATCTGATATTGGCCAGAATCCCGCCATTTTTCGAATCTGCTTCTGAGCCGGCAGACATCTTGTTTCAACAAGGCGTCTCTATAGTATGTTGTGGGAATAATTTCGGGGTGAAGTCCTAAACTTGCTGGAAAATTGAGGAGGGAAGCTCTCAAATGGATGAGGACGTTTTACGGCGTCTGATCCACAACCAGAGGGAGAGCTTACCCATGAAAAGAGTATCTGGCGGCGAGGCGACGCGCAAGAGGATTGCGGAGCTTGTTAACAGCGAAGGCTTTGATTTGAGCGAGATGATGCGCACAGGAGTGCGACTGATGATCGATCAGGCTCTGGAAGCCGAGGTAGAGAAGGCCTTGGGCCACCAGCGTTACGAGCGCTCCGGCGAACCTGCGAAGGGCTACCGGAACGGTCTGCGCACGAGCCGCATCAAGACGGCGGAAGGTGTCGTGGATTTCGCGGTGCCGCAGGTCACGGGGACGCCGGAGCCGTTTGTTTCCAGGGTTCGGCAAGCGCTGCCGGAACGGACGGAGGAACTGGGCCGTCTGGCCATTGAGATGTACGCGCGGGGGCTGTCGATGTGGACATTGAGAAGGCTTTCACCGACGAACAAGGCCGCTGTGCGCTGACCAAAACGGCGGCCGGCCAGGTCACCGAAAAGCTCTGGCATGACTATCAGGCGTTCGCGGCGCGGGATTTGTCCGGCAATGACGTCATGTTTCTGTTTGTCGACGGCGTGGCCGAACGCCTGCATCTGGGCCAACGACGCGAGCCCGTTCTGGCCGCGTGGGGGGGGCATTACGGCGATAGGAGAAAAACTGCTTCTGGGCTTGTATTCCGCCAGCAAAGAGGACACCGGCAGCGCCCGCGAATGCCTGCGCGATCTTAAGGCGCGCGGCATGAACGATCCGGTGCTGGTGGCGTCTGACGGCGCGCCGGGATTGATACGAGCCATCGAGGAAGTGTTCCCGCGCTCGCTACGCCAGCGTTGTCTGGCGCACAAGATCCGCAACCTCGGCAACAAAGTTCCGGAAGAACGCTGGCGCGAGGTGAGAGCCCACGCGCTGGCGGCGTATCAGGCGATCTCGCCGATGGCTGCCCGCAACGCCGCCGGCGAGTTCCGGCGGCTGTATGAAAAGGAGTTTCCTTCGGCGGTGGCGTGCTTCGAGGACGACTTCGAGGCGTGCATCGCGCATCTTCGTCTTCCTATCGCCCTGCGTAAAACGACGCGCACGACGAACCTGTTGGAGAGATTGTTCGGCGAAAACCGGCGGCGGGCCAAGGTCATCCCGCGCGCCTTCGGCGAAAAGCCGATCCTGAAGCTGATGTTCGCCGCGTTGATAAGAGCCAGCGCCTCGTGGCGAAGAGTCGTCATCAGCGAGTTTGAACTCAAGTAGCTTGCCGATCTGCGCCAGCAACTTCAGGTTGATTTTGCCAAGCAAACTTCAGCCCAGACAAAACCCGCTTCCCTCCACCAATCTTCCAGCAGAAAGAGGACTTGACC
>Ga0272446_1002529_pt1 | contig 24714 bp, 16 predicted proteins | sample YNPCB0061_FD_194587 | JGI IMG/M metagenome (GOLD analysis project Ga0272446, IMG submission 194587) | Hot spring microbial mat communities from Yellowstone National Park, WY, United States - YNP-CB-006-1 | ecosystem: Environmental > Aquatic > Thermal springs > Hot (42-90C) > Sediment | place...
TTGCCAGCCCCGACAACAGTGATCTTTTTGCGTCCCATGATGACCTTCCTCAGACCGGGAAAATGAATGTGGTGAGCCACAGCCCACCGCGCGCCGAGCCTAGCGCAACTCCCGGCGGGTTTTCACGCGCTTTGTGCGTTGGCACACACTCACTCCAAAACACCGGAACCGGAAGCTGCGGCTGGACGAACCTTCCGCCCATCCGTCATGCTCGGTTGCCGGTTGTGGTTCACCCCAGGGCGTGGCCACGCCATCTTCCCTGTCTGTTCACGATGTCTGATGCTTGCTGAAGAATCCGTACAACTGGAAAAGCACGCCGGGCTGGCCGTTGTGACGCTCAACCGGCCACAGGTCATCAACGTCCTGACGACGGACATGCTGCGGCGGCTCGATGCGTTCCTTGATGAAGTTGCTGCTGACGAACACCTCCACATCCTGGTACTCCGTGGGGCCGGCGCGCGCGGTTTCTGCGCTGGCGCTGATGTGAAATGGCTGCGGCAGTGCGTTCTGGAGGGTCAGCCGGAACGCGGAGATGAGTTCTTTGCTGTTGAATACGCCCTTGACCTGCGGTTGCACCGGTTTCCAAAACCCATCGTGGCGCTGATGGAAGGCGTCACGATGGGCGGCGGGCTGGGGCTAGCCATCGGGGCGCGCTACCGGATCGCCACGCCAACCACCCGCCTGGCCATGCCGGAAGTCCACATCGGCTTTTTCCCGGATGTCGGAGCAAGTTGGTTTCTCAACCAGCTTCCCGGCGCGTGGGGGCGGTATCTTGCCCTGACCGGCGAGAGCATTGACGGCGCAACAGCACAGGCGCTCGGTCTGGCAACCCACTACCTGGACAGGCTGCCAACCGCTGAACTGATGGAACGCCTGCAGGCCAATCCCGACCCATCCTGGCTGGATGTGCTCAGCCAGCCGGACCGGACGACGGTCGTCCATGACGACTGGGTGGCCACGCACTTCAGTCAACCTTCACTCGATGCCGTCCGGGCCTCGCTCGAAGCCGCCTCCGATGAACGTTCACAGAAAGCGGCCCAGGCACTGCGGGCGGCTTCACCCCATAGCCTGGCGCTCACTTGGCATCTGCTCTGCACGGCGCCGCCGACTTCGCTTGAGGAAGCCTTCCACCGGGAAGCCGACCTGGCCCGGCAGGCCATCCGGCACCCGGATTACGCCGAGGGCGTCCGGGCGCGGCTCGTGGACAAAGACTTCCGCCCCCGGTGGCAAGTCGGGAACACCTGAACAAAAGAAGACCTCGCCTTTGGGACGAAGCCCAAGGGGCGAGGGGCAGTTGTTGGGCGGGAACATGGAAAAGGTGAAACGGTACAGGGCCGCCGGGGGTCGGCCCATTCCCGTCCACACCAGCCGGCATCGTCAGACGACGCTCAGCAAGTGTCCCATTTTTTCCTTTTTCGTGCGGAGGTAGTTGACCGAAGGCGCCCGTGGCGTCAGTTCAATGGGCACGCGCTCGACGACCTCCAGCCCGGCATTCTGAAGTGCTGCCAGTTTGAGCGGGTTGTTTGACATCAGACGGATTTTCTTCAGCCCAAGCTCCTGCAAAATCTCGACGCACTGGGTGTAATCGCGGGCATCCACGTCAAAGCCCAACCGGACGTTGGCCTCAATGGTATCCGCGCCCTGATCCTGCAGGGCATAGGCCCGAATCTTGTTCAAAATCCCGATGCCACGCCCTTCCTGGTGCTGATAGACAATGACACCGAGACCTGCCGCTGCAATTTTTTCCATGGCGCGCTGCAACTGTGGGCCGCAGTCACACTTGATGGAATGAAAGACATCGCCCGTCAGGCATTGCGAGTGAATGCGGACCAGAGTGGGTACCTGTGGGGATGGCACCCCTTTGAGTAACACCACAAACTCCTCATCACTCGTCAGACTGCGGTACCCGATAATGCGAAACAGACCGAACTCCGTGGGAAGATTCGCTTCAGCCACCCGCTCAATCGTCCAAGCGGGATGACTTTCCTTCGTTCCTTCCCCTGATATGGCTTCCATGTGAATGACTGTCTCCACTTTCTATTTGTTGTCCCACCCCGGCGAAGCCCTGGTGGGCTGGCTCCGGCTTCGTGGGGCAGAAAGCCGGATGCGTTTGCCTGCATCGTAGAGAGAGCACTAAGCCAACGGCAAGCGTGCTTTCCGCACTTGGGCAGCCTTTCCCCACCAGGCTTACCCCCGGCCGGCCCCCGGCCGGAAAGCGCCGGGTCTGGTCAGGGCCGGCGGTCGAATGCTTCACGGGTCAGCGGTTCGATGACCGCCAGGTTCCGGGCCTTCAGCGCGGCATTGACCGGGGACAACTCATCCGTTGTGAGCTTCCTGAGCTGCGCTTCAGCCTGCTCGACGGCCTGCCGGTAAGGCGCCACGAGCGCCAACTGCGAGGCCGACGGCCGCCCACCGTAGTAGCTGATCTTGCCGTAGAGATCGGCCAGCTTTTCACGCAACTGCTCCTCGCCGGTAATACCGCCTTCGCGGGTGGCCACAAGGGTCGCCCGCAACGCCTGACAACGGTCAGCAAAGGCCGTGAGCTGCTTGCCCAGCGCGTCCTCAGCCGCCAGCCCCTTGGCGCGCGCCCGTGCTGCATCACGTGTCTCGATCAGGGCGGCATCCACGTAGGCCAGGCGCTCCAGCAGGGCATAGAGTTCGAGTTGGGTCTGCTGCTTCAGCGTGCGGTCGGACGGGCGATGCGGCGAAGTCGGGTCCGCTGCCAACGTGATCGCGCCGGTGTACACCTGCTTATCTTTGATGAGCTTGACCGTATAGGTCCCTTCCAGCACCGTCGGGCCCGGAAGTGGGAACGGCGCAGCTTCCGAGCGCGGCACCCGGGGCGGCTTGAGCCGGGTTGACCACTCCACCCGGTTGATGCCTTTCCGTTTGCCGCCAGGCAGCGTCGAAATCAAGTCCCCGGCCGGGTTGTAGATTTCCACGCGGAAATCGCCCACCACATGCCGTTCCTTCAGGTAGTAGGTGATGATGGCGGCGTCCGGCAGTGGTGTGCCGCGAAACTCATCGTCGCCGGAGAAGCTCTGGGAAATGACCGGCGTCCGCAACAGGGACGGACGTGTTTCCAGGAAAGCCACTTCACGTCCGAGCACTTCCGGCGTCAACTGCCGCAGGGGGGAAATATCGTCCACGATGTAGATGCCCCGCCCGTGGGTCGCCAGAATCACATCGCCTTCGCGTGGGTGGACGCACAGATCGTAGATCGGCAGCCCGTTCGGCAGCCCGCCGGTGAACTTCACCCACCGCTCGCCCCGGTCAATGGAGACGAAAAAACCCATTTCCGTACCAAGAAACAGCAGGTTGCGAACCATCGTGTCTTCCCGGATGACGTGCGCGTAGCCGGTCGCATCGCCCTGCGTCAGGCGTTGCCAGGTCTGGCCGAAGTCATCCGTCCGATAGATGTATGTCGCCATATCCCCGGTGCGGTGGCCGTCAAACGTGGCGTAGGCCGTTCCAGCCGCAAACCGGGACGCCTCGACACAACTGCACCAGGTGTTGGGCGGCAGCCCCGGAACATTGCGCACGACATTCGTCCACGTCCGGCCGCCATCGCGGGTCACCTGCAGGTTGCCGTCGTCAGTGCCAACCCAGATGACCTTCTCATCCAGCGGCGACTCGCTGATAGTGAAAATCGTGCAGTGATTCTCCGCCGTGGAGTTGTCCACGGTCAGCCCGCCGGATGCTTCCTGTTTCTGCTTGTCGGGGTCATTGGTGGTAAGGTCGGGGGAAATCCGCGTCCAGGATTCACCCCTGTCGCGCGACAAAAACAGGTACTGCGCGCCGAAGTAGAGGTTGGCCGGATTTTTGCGCCCAACGGCAATGGGGCTGTTCCAGTTGAAACGGAGCCTTTCGCCAGGCACCTCCGGCGGCGCAATGAACTTCGTCTCATTGGTACGCCGGTCCCACCGCGCCAGATTGCCGCCCTGCGATTCGAGATAGACCACGTTGGCATCGGTCGGGTCGGGCACTGCCCAGAAGCCATCTCCAAACCCGATGTTGCGCCAGTCGGCATTGGTGATGCCGCCCGGCTTGTGTGATGGACCCATCCAGGTGCCGTTGTCCTGCAAGCCGCCATAGACGTTGTACGGCCGCGCATTGTCGGCCGTCACGTGGTAAAACTGCGCCACCGGCAGCGTGCGCAGCAGGCGGAACGTCCGGCCGCCGTTGAGCGACTCATACACGCCGCCATCCGTGCCGAGCAGCAGGTGGTCGGTATTGGCTGGATTGATCCAGAGGGCGTGGTGATCGCTGTGTGTGCTGCCGGCAATGGTCTCAAAGGTCTTGCCGCCGTCCTGACTGCGGGCCAGCGTGGTGGCCGGCTTGTACACCCGCCGGTAATCCTTCGGGTCAACCACCAGCAGGCTGAAATAAAACGGGCGCGACCTGACGCTGGCATTGGCATCATTGACCTTCGTCCAGCTTTCACCCAAATCCTGCGACATATACAGCGCCGTCTTGCGGCTTTCGACGTTGGCATAGACGACATTCGGGCGTGACGGCGCAACAGCGAGGGCAATTCGCCCCAGGTCGCCTTCGGGCAGGCCTACGGTCAGCTTCTTCCAGGTCTTGCCGCCGTCGGTGGATTTATGCAGCCCACTTCCGGGGCCACCGGAAGTGAACGTCCAGGGCTGCCGGCGGAACTGCCACATGGCGGCATAGACAATGTCCGGTTCCTGGGGATCGAGGGCAATGTCGGCGCAGCCCGTGTCGGCATTGACGTAGAGGACTTTCGTCCAGGTCTTGCCGCCGTCGGTGGTTTTGTACAGCCCGCGTTCCTCGCCGGAGGACCACAACGGCCCCAGCGCCGCCACATAAACCGTGTCGGGACGGCGCGGGTCAATGACAATGCGGGCAATCCGTTCGGTTTTTTCCAGCCCCACGCGCGTCCAGGTTTCGCCGCCATCGGTCGTCTTATAGATGCCGTTGCCGACCGAGACCGAGTTGCGCGTCCAGCCTTCCCCGGTGCCCACCCAGACGGTTTCCGGGCGGCTCTGGTCAATGGTCAGCGCGCCGATGGACTGGGTGTGTTTGTCAAAGACCGGGCGGAAGGTCAGACCGCCGTCGGCTGATTTCCACACGCCGCCGCTGGCTGCGCCGACATAGATGGTTTTCGGGTTGGTGTTGACGACATCGAGGGCGGCAATCCGGCCGCTCATCGTTGCCGGGCCGATGGCCCGTGCGGTGAAAGCTCCGAGCATCGAGGCATCCAGCGCCACCGGGGCCGGGGCGGTGGCGGCTGGCGTCGGGTTGGAAGATTGCTGGGCCAGACTACCAGGCGAAAACAGGCAGCACAGGGCGAGCGCCGCCCTGAACAGTGGCTTGAGGGTGTCCATAGGCTGTGGAAAAAGGCTTTGGGAGAACAGTGGTGCTGGCGTTGAGCTGGAAGCGAAAGACGGACAGCAGGCTGCCGGTCAGCAGGGAGCATTGGCGTAACGACCGGGCCGGCCGGATGACCGGCCCGGTCAACCGGTCAGGTTATTCTTCGGGCATCTTGAACAGACCGTCTTCAACTTCGACGTTGTGCTCCACCCGATCCAGCACAATCTGGATGAACGGTTGCCCACCGATGAGCCGGTCAACAGCATGGGCCGTCATGATCCCGTTGACTTCCTTGTAGTTGGAAAGCAGCGTCTCGACTTCAACCTCGTTGCCCTGAATTTTTTCCTTGCCCCGGACCTTGAGAATGAGACCGCTCGCGGCATCCACGTAGTAGGTTTCGACCTTGCCGCGCTTGTTGGTCACTTTGACGACGTGAACCGGCGTGCCGTCGAGTTCCTCATCCGCCGCCAGCTCCAGCTTGTAGCCCTTCCTGGCCGAATCCACGAAGGGGCCGTCTAGGTCGGCCGAATCCATCAAATCGCCGGCCTCATCCTCAGACATTCTTTCGGGTTTGGAAGAACCGGCAAAGGGATTGATTTGCCAGGCCGTTGTGCCGTCGTAGGCCTGCACGAGCCTGGCTCCACTCAAACTGATTTCCTGGCGTATTTTACCGGGACGCGCCACGAAACCAACCAGCGTCCCCTCGGCCTGCCCGCCACCGAAGACCAGCTTGCCGCTCGTCTTGATGGATTTGATGGTTTTCAGTTTTTCTCCGCCTTGCGCCTTGACAATCTGGGCAACGACGGACTCAAGCGTCGGTTCATCGGCAGCCCGGGCGCTGCCCAAAGCCAGTGCCAGAACACATACCAAAAGCCCACAGGACAACAGCGAGGTGCGACGCAGCATGCGAAAGCTCCTTTGAAGGAAGAATGGTTGAAAGTCAGGGTGTGTGCGATCATGGCGTGGTAACGCCCACAGCAGCCGTAAAGTTCTCAGGAAGTTTTCCCGGACAACACACGGCAGTTATTGGATGGTTTCACCCCCGGTGCGCTGCCCCCCGGCAGCCCCCTGGGGCGCGAACAGTTCGGCGGCATGGCGGAAGGCTTTGAATTCCAGATGGTTGCCGGCCGGATCGCAGAAAAACATCGTTGCCTGCTCACCGACCTGCCCGGCAAAGCGGATGTATGGCGGGACGACGAACGTCACGCCCGCTTGAGTGAGTCGTTCTGCCAGCGCATGAAAGGTCTGCCAGTCGAGCACCACACCAAAGTGCGGCACCGGGATGGATTTGCCGTCCACCGGGTTGTGGCCCGCCACCGGCGCGCTGCCGCCAGCGATGCGATGGGCCGTGATCTGGTGTCCCCAGAAGTCGAAGTCAATCCAGTCGTCGCTTTCACGTCCCACCCGACAGCCCAGCAACTCGACGTAAAAGCGCCGGGTAGCCGCCAGGTCTGTGACCGGAAAAGCCAGATGAAAGGGATACAATGTCGCTTGCATGGCGTACCTTCCTGCTGGGAGCGCGGGCGTCCCATCCGCTATTGTGGGAGTGCAGGCTTCCAGCCCGCTATTGCATCACCATCTGCGGGCGGGACGCCTGCGCTCCCAGGGTAGCCGGCGTCACCGGCTCGGCATCCTGACCAAGCGCCGCCGCAGCCAGCAGCACCAACGCCACCCACAGGGCATCGGCAAAAAACAGGTGAATGAGCTGCATCCAGATGGGCGCCAACAGCCAGACGTTGATAATCCCCAGTACGAATTGCGCGCCCACGATGGCGATGACGACCGCAGACATCCGCGCCGTGGCGGGGCCCGTGCGCAGCCGGGCGGCCGCCATGACGATGACGGCGCTCGCCAGCACGGCCGCCACCGGATGGAGCCAGCGGAGTTTGACCGTGAAATGCGCCAGTCCCGAAAACTCTTCGGCAATCCCCTGCGCCAGTGAAGTGGCCGGAAACAGCGTGTCGCCCAGCGCCGCAATCGCGCCCGTGACGCCCACCACCAGCGCCGCCACGAAGGCCGCCAACAGATGGCGGACGGTCCTTTCGTGGCCAGACAACCGCGCTGGCGGAAAACCGCTGATCCAGTAGGCCGTCAGGGTCAGCGCGCCAAGCAGCAGAAACGTGTTCACCAGATGCACGGACATATAGACCGCCCGCGCCACCGAGCGGTTGTCGGCCACAAGTTCCAGCTTGACAAGTAACGCGCCAATGAGCGCCTCGATGAGGATGAAGGCCAGGGACCAGCCGGCCGCCCGGCGGACGTGATGCCCGCGCGCAAAGCGCCGGAACGACCAGATCACCAGCGCCACCACACCCAGCAGGGCAATGCCGCTCGTGGCCCGGTGCATAAACTCCACGAACGTGGCGAACTGTCCCGCCGGCGGGACGACCTCGCCGTTGCACAGCGGCCAGTGACTGCCGCAGCCGTCGCCGGATTTTGACGCCCGGACGTAAGCCCCCCAGACGATCACCAGCACATTCCACCCGACCACGCCCCAGGCAAAACGGCGCAACCGGTCTTCAGCCGGTGCCCCGGCGGTCAATCCCTCATGTTCACCTGTCATACGTTTGTCACTGAACCTTCTTCCGGTGCTTTGGCACGCGCGGCCCGGCGTATCATCTGGGGGTTGAGTGCCGGATAGTCAAGCAGTTCACCGTACCGCCGCACGAGCTTGAAGATGAAACGGGGCGTCAGGGGACGCCCCCCGACCGGACGGTTGGCTGCCGTGCCCTGAATGAGCGCCGCCTCCGGCCCAAACCCTTTGGCCAACCGACGCAACGGCAGATCGCGCCGCAGATAATCATCCAGCGCCACCTTGACCGCCGGCGACAGCCCCACCGTACGCGCCCAGCGGGTGCCCCGTCCCACCTGAAGCCCCAGGCCGGTTTCCACAGCGGGACAGCGCACCACATCCTGCTGCCGGAGCAGGCAGATTTCGGACACGCGCAAGCCCAACTCTCCAAGCAGCCGCAGCACACAGGCATCGCGCAGCCCAACCAGTGTACGCTTGTCCGGCAGCGCCAGAAGCGCCGTCAGCATCGGCGCATCGCAAACTGTTGTCTCCCGACGACCGCGCGTGGACGGCCCCACAATCCGGGCCGGGTTACGCTCCACCAGATGGTGCGCGGCCAGCTCGGTGTAGAACTTCCGCAGTGCCGTCAGCCGGACGCCAACCGTCGGCGGGGATACCCGCGCCAGCAGAAACTGACAAAAGGCGTTGACATCTTCCGGTGTGGCATCCAGCCAGCCCTTGCCCTGCTCCCGGAGCCAGGCATCGAACTGCACCAGCGCCGCCGCATAGACCCGCCGGGTCGTCTCTGACCCCAGACGGGCGAGAAATGCCCACCGGCAGGCATCCAGCCTGCCAGCCGCCAGCCGGAGGCCGGTCATCCGGCGGCTTCCTGCGCGCGCTGCCGCCGCGCCTGCACGAATGAGTTGATGCACAGGGCAAGCATCTCGCCGCAGATCAGCAGCATGCCGATTTGCAGCGCCAGCGCCAGCGGCCGCGCGCCAAACGTGCCATTCACCAGACTCATGACGATGGGAACGAGCCCGCCAACCGTACCGAGCAGGGCCACGGCCGAAGCCGCGTGCATGGCGTGTTTGCGGAGCGATTCGCGCAGCGCCAGCACGCCACACAGCACAAGCAGCACGCCAAACGCACCCGGTATCAGTGCCGTCCTGCCGCTGTTGGCCGGGTCCTTGAGTACGTAACCAATCACACTCAACGCCATCAGGGCAGCGCCGTTGGCAATCGAAAGCAATGGCATCGGTAGGGACTTCATGGTTTCTCATCCTTCACGGGCCCTGCATCCAGGGCGCAACTTGAGCGCCATTCAAAAGATGAGCGCCGCACCCATCGTACGGCGCTCACCAGCGTCAATCAAGCAACGGAAGCCTTGCCACAGCCGGTCGTGCTACCGCCGGGGTACCTCCCGCACGCGCAGCGTTGGGTCGCCCAACAGCGTCCACGACTGCCGGACTTCAAGGCTGTCCGTCCCCAGCTTCGCACGCCGGATGGCATCGCCCAGACGCGCGGCCGGCTCCAGCCCGTACAGGGCATCGAGCAGCCCCACATTCGCCCCGTGCTGGTCAGGGCTGACCGTCAGCGACGACGACGTCCACGTCGCCACCGCCCCGCCCGGCGCCAGCACCAGCGCCTTGCCCAGGCTGGTCGTGTACAGGTCGTGGTGAAAACCGTTCAGGCAGGTCATCCCGACGACAATCGCCGGCTGCCCCGTGTTCATCAGCCCGGCCGCATCGGCGCTGGTCAGAAGGTTCTCGGCCGCCCAGTTCTGGGTTGAACCGTGCCCAACGTAGTTGACCAGCCCGGCTCCGCTGTTGAAGCCCGCCAGCACGGCCGCCCGCGCCCCGGCCGCGCCCAGCACACTCAGCCGGATGGGCGTCACCTGCGCCGGATCGGGCGCCAGACCGATGATGTCCGCTGCCGCCTGGTCAAAATCGCCGCCGGCGTCAGGATCGTCCGCCACGACCACCACCCGCTGCTTCCAGTCCGCCGCGCCGGCCTGCTCATAGGCCAGTATCTTGCCGATGACAATTTCCGCTTCGGCCGGCGTCCTGACCGGCAACCGCCCAATGGCTAGCTGCGCCAGTCCCGTCCCGCCAAAGTCGCCAAACCAGTCGTCCACGGCCGTTTCCAGCGTGCCGACCGCCAGCAGTTTCGTCGGAATGAAGTGCCCGCCAAAGCCCAGATAGTCGCGCGGGTCAAAGGTCGCATTCCCCATCAGCAGCACATACCGCGCCGGCCGCGCCCAGCGCGTGGACGCCGTCTCCAGAAAGGCCCGCACGGCGGCCGTGGAGGGCGCGCCATAGCCCCACTCGTCATAGACATCCGTGATGTCCACGACGACCGTCCGCAGCCCTTCTGCCTGCCGCGTCCGCGCCAGCCGTTCGGCAGCCGGGCGGAAAGCGCCGTGGGTGAGAATGACAAAATCCGCCGCCACGTCCGTGCGATGCCAGGCTGAAGGTGTGTTGGCTTCCACCTGCGGCGACCACATCGCCCCCGTTGTCGTCAGCAGGATGTCCCGCCCCGGCAGTGCCATCAGCATTGCCGTCTGTCCCATCATCCGCACCGGAAGCTGCACCGGCGCTTCCGGCTGCGTGATGTCAAAGGCACTGGCCGGAGCCGTAAAGCCGGCGACGTACAGCCCGTGTCGCCCGCCTGTGCGCGGCACGTGAACCAGCAGCCGGTCATCCGCCGCCTGAAGCTGCCGGGCATACTCGACCGTCAGCGTCTTGACCAGGTTGACATCCCCGGCTTCCGACGCCTGAAGCGTCACGGTATTCGCACCGTTGATGACCTGTTCGGCCGGCACGGTCCACGTCGCCTGCCCCACACTCCGCCCGGTGTACGTCACCGCGCCAAGCGGCTGCCCGTTCCACAAGACGTTCACCGTGTGCGCGCCGAGCGAGACGCCCTGCAGCTCGACGCTCACCTGCGCCGGCTCGCCGCTCGCCGTCGCCGGATCACGTACCACGATGTCCTGCGCTACGGGGCTGTTGGTGACGACACTGCCGAAGAAGTTGTCCTCGTCGCCGTTGAGCAGCGCCGCAAAGTAGATGGTCTTGTCGGCGCGCGTCACCCGCGAGCGGAAGTGCTGCAATGTCGGGCGCAGCATGGGCGCGCCAGCGCCCGGCCCCACCCGGTTGCCCGGTGTCCGTCCCTCGACGAGCCAATAGACCCGCTCGCCGCTATCCGGCGTGTCGTCGGCCACGCCGTAAAACTCGATGCCCTCAGCCGTCACCCGCAGCGGCACCTGCCGCCCGTGGGCATACAGTTGCAGCCGCTCCCGGTCGGCCGCGGGTGACAGCCCCGCCGCCGTCAGCGCGCCAAACGAGACACGCTGCCACCCCGTCCGCGTCACCCGCAGCTTGGCTGCCGGCTGCGCTGCCAGCCACTGCTGCGTCTCCAAATCGCCCGGCTGCTCCGGCCCGACGCCAGCCCCGGCCTTGTACCGGGAAGCCTCCTTGCTGCCGGTCAGTTCGGCACCCGCCGGTGCGGCATCATCCTCAATCTGCCGCCCCAGCCGGGACGTGCTGTGTCCCAGCAACGGCGAGTTCTTCAGCAACGCCAGCGGCACAGCCTCGCGCGTCTGGCGCAGGCTGACAGGGCCGTACCACTGCCGCGAACCATCCAGATCGTAGGCTTCCAGCCAGTAGCTTGCGCTGCCCTTTGCCAGCCGCGCCGTTTCATCGCGCCATGTGTACCGCTGCCCGGCCGTCAGGGCATCACTGGTCAGCAGGGCGCTGCCGGCAATGAGTTCCGGCGTCAGGCGTTCGCGCCGCCCATCGCGTTCGCGCCAGAGGTGAAAGCCCAAATGCGCGCTTTCGTAACCGGTCGCCCACTGCACCAGCACATCACCCGTCGCGTAGCGCGTTGCCTCAAAGTCGGTCAGGTCAACCTTTGTGGGCACCGGCTGGGGACTGCCTCCGCACCCAGTGCAGCCAGCCCGGTTTACAGCCAGCTCGCAGAGCGGGCCGAAGGTGTAGGTCGCCCGCTCCTGGGTCGTGTTGCCGGTCTCATCCCGCCAGACGGCGGTCGTGCCTTCCGGCGTCCCGCCCGGCGTCCCCGTGACATTCATCACACAGGGTGAGCCTCCGGTTGGCGAAACCCGGATGACGTAGAACAGCGAAGCGGCGCTGTTGGCGGCAATTGTGCCGGGCGTCCAGGTGATGCTCCCCGAAGTGGCGCCGTCGGCCGGCTGGGTAAACGTCCCCTGGGTTGCCTGCGCCCCGCCGTAGGTGGACTCATTGGCGTAGAAAACTCCTGTCACGGTGGGGATGTTTGCCACCACGCGCCGCGTCCGCGTGCCGATGGTCGTGCCGTCCAGCACGATGTCATGATCGGTCGGGTTGACGATGTCCACCCGCACCCGGTAGAAGGTCGTCTGACCGTTACACGGTGGGTTCGGGCCATTCGTCGGATTGCCGATGCGAATCAGGCGCTGCGTCATATAGGGCTTCACCGGCGCAGTCGTCGCCCCCGCATCCCCCGGAAAGTAAACCCGGAACTTGTCCCCCTGCCGCCAGACCGTCGTGTTGGGGATAGCCGTGCTGCCGTCGCCGGAGGGCACGGCGGCAGCGTGGTTGCCAATGTAGTAGGTGATGTGGTTGTTGCCGGAGGTGCTGATGGTGATGTCATTGCGCCAGATGCCGTAGTCCACGGCGCTGGTGTTGCTCGTCCAGCCACTGACCGCACGGCTCGCCCACACCGTTGCCCCGGAGACCGTCGTGGTGCTGAAAGTGTAGCTTCCGGTCCGGCTCGTGAAGGCAATCGTGCCGGTACCGCCGGTGGCATCCCAGTCAAAGTCGTTGGCGCGGCACGTACAACCGCTGGTGATGTAGGGATAGTAGTTCCACGTAATGGGAGGTTGGCGCTCAGTATTCTGCGGACCAAGATGGATGCCCGGATCAAAGTACATGTTCAGCCCGCGACCGGTCGTGGGACCACCCAGGTTCTGATCCCGGTTGGCCCCGGGATCAAGCGTGTGCGCCGCCACCCCGAAGGGATTGACGCCGCTATCACCTCCACCGGGCTGAATGATGCGCAGTTCCCAGTGACCGGCCGCCGGACTGGCCACCGTGTAGAAGTTCTTCCACTGGTCGTTGGCGGCTCTGGTGTCCGGCCCGTTCGTGCCGACGGCTGTGTTGTCGCCCTCGGTGAAGTTCAGACCCGTGCCGCTCAGGATGGTATTGAGCGAAATGGACGTACCAGAGGGATCGAACAGGGAATAGTTTGTTGTTATTGCCCCCACCCGATTGTCAAAGCGGTTCACTCCGGCCGGCCCGCCCGTCGAGCCGTAATCAGCGTCGTAAATGTCAATCGTCAGCCGCGAGGTGCCGCTCGGCACCTCGATGAAGACCGAGTAGTAGCTGTTGAGACCCGGCGAAGTCGAACAACCCACAAAATCACCATTTCCCAGGGGTGCGCCACTGTCGCGGGTGGTGATCATCTGCGCGTTGAGCGGGGTTTTGGCGGCCCGCACTTCCGGTTTTCTGAGAGCCGGCGGAATCCCCGCCACCAACAACCCAATCAGGATGAGTACGTAAAGCGGTCTGACCGCGGACCGAAACCAGGTGGTGATTCTCTGCGGTTTCATGGCATCTTCTCCAATACAGGCTTCAAAAAAGGTTTCCACCGGGCACACCGCTGCCGGAGCCGCCAGACGGCCCCGGCAAGCCGCGCGCGGCAGGAACGTGGCGGCAACACCACGCACCCCAGAATCGCCCGGCGCGGCACAACATCGGTTGCCTGCCCCTGGGCGTCGCCGCGCAGTACAAACCACGTGTCATCCCACGTGCCATCGGCAGCCGGATGCATCTCAACAATGCGGTGTGCAATGAGTCGGTCGTCCACTTGCGCCAGAACGACCTCGCCACACTCCGGCCGGTCATCTGCACTCAGCGGCCGGACGGTAATCGTCTCGCCGTCGGCAATGGTCGGCGCCATGCTGCGCCCCGGCGCGGTGAACCGCACCGGCAGTCCCTGCGCCAGAAGACTTCGGACCAGCGTTGTCCAGCCGGCGTTGGTCACGGCTGCATCCTCCGTACGTAGTCCACAACGGCCGGCGTCGGACGAAACACGAGTTCGTAACAGGGAACGGCCGTCACCAGCCGCTCCAGAAAACCAACCGTGAAATCGAGCGCCGCGGCGTCATAAAAAGGTGGAAAAGCGCGGGCAAACAGCCGGGCCGCCGCCAGCCCCGGCGTCAGCGGGCGGGCTGCGTCTTCTGCCCCCTTGCACAAAATGAACAGGCCGTTGAGAGGCGCGGCAGCCGGCGCGGCAAACTCGCCTTCCCCGTGCCACGGCGTGCCAAACATCAGCCACTGCCCATCGCACTGGCGGACGATGACCCGGTCATCACTGAGCACCGTCGCCCCGGCCCGCGTCCAGAGCCGGGCGGTCGTCGTTTTGCCGTCGCCGGACTGCCCGACAAAGAGCCACCCGCGCCCGTCCGTATCCACCACGGCGCAGGCGTGAAGTTCGACGCCCCGCCCACGCGCCAGCAGGTTTGTCACCAGCAGCTCATCCACGGGATATTCCAGCGGCGACTGCATGGCGGCGATGACGGCCGGCAGGCGGCGATACCAGACGCAGCCGGTCTGGTAGGTCGGGTCAAACCAGGCAATGCGGTAGGGTTCAGGGCCAAAAACCGGTGAGGCAATGTCGTAGCGATAACCACCGGCGGCCCGGTACAGCGTCCACATCCCGCCGGAGGCAAAGACCAGTTCCATCGGCTCCGGCGGCGGCACGGCTTCGTCCAGCCAGCCAACGCGGATCGCCGCGTCCGCCGGCGCGTCCTCCCACGGCACAACGAAGCGCGCCGTCGGGCCGCTGATGTGCATGGGCAAGTCGAGTCCCCTGGCGTCCACGGCCAGCCGCAGCCCGCCAATCATCAACCGGATTTGCCGGGAACAGAGACGTTCAGGAAGCAATGGAGCTACATGCGAGGGTCGTACATTGAGTACTGGCCGGTCCGGCGGTGCTGGCGGTCTTGCAAGCCCCCAGCACGGCTTCTTCAGCGCGCAACTCGACCCGGACGATGGATGGTTTGGTGTAGGGACGCCGCGCCGGCTTTTCCGGCGACCCCGAAGCTGATGCGGATGGTGAATACGGTTCTGTCATGGAATGAGGCCCTTTCGGTCGTGGGAAACGGATAAGCATGGTTGGAACGTTATGGTGTGGGGTCTGCTACAACGGGACGTGCCTGAAGCACCGGCAAGGCCCGGCGGGATTGGAAAGTCAGTTCGACACCCAGTTCCTGCGCCCGGGCGCGCAAAGCCGCCACAGAGGTCTGGATGTCTTCGTAACGCTCGCTTCCCGGACGGTACTCGCACAGCGGGTTGGGCTTCAGATCAAGCCCAAGCAGGTAGGCGCGCAGATGATTCGTCCGGCAGAAGAAATCCACGGCGGCTTCCTTGTCGCCGTTTTCCAGTTCGTTGACGGCCGCGCAGCTCGTGCACATGAGACGGATTTCACAGCTTGTGCACTTGGCCGGACGGGTCCGGGTCTGAAGGCGCACCCGCTGCAGAAACTGCTCCCAGCCCTCGCGGAAACGGCCCCGGCGCAGGTCGTAGGTATCCACCTGCGACAGCACACAGATGGACATTTCGCCGTACGGATTCACGGCAAAGGAACCGACACCGCCGCCGCAGTCATAGACCGTGTTGGAGACATAGGGGGACATGGCAGCCGTCCGGTAGCGGTCGTTGAGGTCGCGCCAGGCAGTCATGCGGCGCGGGTCGCGCAGGTCCAGCTCGACGACTTCCTCCGGCGTCAGGCGCACCTCCAGCGGTGACTGCGAACAGTCAACCCGTGGGTTGATCATGCTGTCGAACTTGAACGGCACGCCCAGACTTTCGGCAAAATCGCGCATGGCGAAGATTTCATCTCTGGTGATGGTTGTGCCGACGGTCTTGAGCTTGAGCGGCAGCCGGCGTTCAAGCAGCAGGCGGATGCCCTGGTGACAGCGGTCGTAGGAGCCGGGCACGCGGGTCAGCCGCTCGTAGGTTTCGCGCGTGTGGCCGTAGAGCGTGATCTCGATGGCAAAGGGACGCCATTCGGCCAGATAGTCGGCAATGCGCGGCGTCAGCAGTGTGCCGTTGGTAAACAGCGTGATGATGAAGCCCCGGCGCCTGGCTTCGGTGTAGATGTCCAGAAAGTCCCGGCGCGCAAAAATTTCCCCGCCGGTAAAGAGCACCCACAGCGTTCCGGCTTCGGCAATTTCGTCGAAAATCCGCTGGTATTCATCCAGCGAAAGCTCGCGCCGCCGGGCGGCGTGGTCGTTCATTGGCAGGTTGTTGTAGCAGTGCTGGCACACCAGCGGACAGCGGCGGCTCACCTCAAAGGTGGCTTCCAGCGGGATACGCCCGGCCAGCAGCCGCCCGTGCAACCGGCGGCTCAGTTCCGCGTAAGAGACGCTTTCCATGGCTTCCCTCTCAGGCAGCCGAGCTGGCCGCGCAAGGAACCTCAATGATCCCGCTTTCCTCAAGTGCGGCCAGAAATTCAGCGACATCCTGCGCGGCCTGTTCCGGTGACACCTCGAAAGCCTCACAGAGCACCGCGCCGAGCGCAGCTACGTCTCCGGTTGTATCGAGCTGTGACCAGAGCAAGGCGGCCGTGTCGTTCAGGACGTAGATGGCATCCAGATCAGCCGCCTGCCCGCGAATCGGGATCAATAGGGTTTCGTCGGCAATGCGGCGCGTCACACATGGAAGTTTTTTGACAAGGTTGCTCATAAGATTTTTCCAGCTTTTGGGTTGTTTTTATGGGCATCACTTCGTAGCCATACAAAGTTGCAACAGTATTGTGACACCTTGGCAGCCTGAAACAGTCCCAAAAAAAGTTCTCACCTCACTCAGACGCTTCTATCGGCAGGGGCGTCACATGCCTTTCAAAATTTTTTGCCTTCGGGCTTGCGCAACGCCACCTGCCAGCGTCAGAAACGCCCTGCCCCAGGCGAAACCGGGCATGATGGCTTTTGACTTGGCTTTTCACTGGTGCTTGGTGAGAATGGGCGCTTGTTTTCGCGCGCCGCCACGGCGAATGCTGGTGGGGGATCGCTTCCAAATACGTTGGATGACGCTCTTAAGGATGACCTTGTTGATGTCTTCACGCCTGTTGACCCGTCTCGGTCTGGTTCTGATGTTGTGCCTGCATCCGTTGCTGTTGTCTCTCCCGCCCACGCTGGCGTCCGGTGGAACACCACGGCCACTGCGCCCTTCCCAACCCCCAGCGCACACCAGAACGGCTCCGACAACCCTTGCCCTTCCGGGGGCTGCACAGTGGCGTACACTCACACTCGATGAGCGGGTGCGTTACCGCCGGGCCATTGAACAGGTCTATTGGAAACGGCGGCGCTGGGAAGCCCCAACGCCCAAGCCGGCTTTCGACCGTCTTTTTTCCCAGCCGCAACTCCGCGCCCTTGTCGCAGACGAACTGTGCCAGCAGCACGCACTGGACCTGCTCTGGCATCACGCGCCAACGCCCGCCGAACTCCACGCCGAAGTCAGCCGGATGATGCGCCACTCCAAACAACCGGAAGTGTTGCAGGAGCTGTTTGCGGCGCTGGACAACGACCCCATTGCCATTGCCGAATGCCTGGCGCGGCCGGTGCTGGTCAGACAGCGGTTGCAGGCGGACTATGCCCGTGACCGGCGGTTTCACGGCCGGCTCGAAGCCCAGGTGCGCCAGGCGCTGGAAATCGCGCCCGCGGTTGAGACGCTCTCCCGGCTGGGCGCGGTCTGCACCGAAGTCGAGTTCATCCGCCGTGACCGGCCTGAAGCCTTCGCGGTTGCCGACCTACGCCGCCTGCCGGTGTCCGGCGCGGACTGGGAACACGAAATGGCCCGGCTTGCAGAACGCTTCGGAAGCCACCCGGCCAAACTGGCGCCCGGTATGGTGACGCCCCTGTGTGAAGACGACGAGCGGTTTTTCATTCAGCAGCTTCAGGCGATTGAGAGCGACCGGGTGCGGCTTGTCACAGCCGAATGGCGCAAGGTGGACTTCGATACCTGGTGGGCGCAGGTCAGGGCCAACTACAGCCCCGTCATCCCGACAGTCTCCGGGTCGTTTCCAGAACTCCGTGCGCCGGGCGCAGTGGAAAGCGGCTTTCCCGAGGCCATTGCCGGCAACGACAACCGCTGGGCGCAGGATGCCGGCGATGGTGTCCCGTCCGCGCGTTTCCGCCATACGGCAGTCTGGACGGGCGTCGAAATGATTGTGTGGGGCGGTTTCCGGGGGACGTTCAGCGGCGGCAGCCCGCTCAACACCGGCGGGCGCTACAACCCGATTACCGACACCTGGACGCCGACGCGCGTCGCCCCCAGCGCCATTGGCGCCACCGATGCCGCGCCAGCGCCACGGGTCAACCATACGGCCGTGTGGACCGGCACGCGGATGATTGTCTGGGGCGGCGTCAGCGGCACGCCGGTCAACTCCGGCGCACTCTACGATCCGGTCGAAAACAAGTGGACGGCGACCCGTACCGACCCCAGTTCATCCACGGCCAACGACGGCGCACCGGCCGCCCGGTTCAGCCACGTTGCTGTCTGGCTGGCGCAGGCTGGGCGGATGGTTGTCTGGGGCGGCAACCTCAACTTTGTCGGCAGCGTTCCCATCCCAACCAATACCGGCGGCGTCTATAACCCCGAAACCAACGCCTGGAGCGCCACGGCCACGACGGGCGCACCACAGGCGCGGACCGACCACGTGGCGGTTTCGACCGGAACGGCGATGATTGTCTTCGGCGGCGTCAACGCCGACGGCGGCCGCCTCAACAGCGGCGGCATTTATACGCCCAGCAACAACACCTGGACGGCGACAAGCACGACCAATGCCCCCGGACTGTTCACCCCCAGCGCCGTATGGACGGGAACGGAACTTCTCGTCTGGGGCAGCGTGGCCGGCGCGCCAGCGCCAACCGTGGCCGGTGCCCGTTACAACCCGGCCAACAACACCTGGACAGCGATTGCCACGGCTGGCGCGCCGACGCCCCGCGTCAACCAGAGTACCGTCTGGACCGGCACGGAAATGATTGTCTGGGGCGGGGCGGCGCTCGACGTACGCTTCAACGACGGTGGACGTTACAACCCAGCCACGAACACCTGGACGCCGGTCACAACGGTCGGCGCTCCGTCGGGACGTGAAAACCACACGGCCATCTGGACGGATGCCTACGCCGAACCGAACCAGAACGCCACGAAGTACATGATTGTCTGGGGCGGACAGGGCGGCGACGCCACCGGCGGCCGCTACGATCCCCTCACGAACACCTGGCTTCCGACGGCGACCACGCCCGTTCCGATCGCCCGCGAAGGCCACACAGCGGTCAACACCGGCGTGGAAATGATCATCTGGGGCGGTGCATCAGCCGGTGTGCGGACGCTGACCGGCGGGCGCTACAACCTCGCCACGGCCCAGTGGCTGCCCACGTCCACCCAGGGCGCGCCCGGCGCGGCGATCAACCTGCCGCCCGTGGGCCACACCGCCGTGTGGACAGGCAGCGAAATGATCATCTGGGGCGGACAGACCAACGCCGGCGGGCGCTACAACCCCGTCACGAACACCTGGACGCCCACCTCGCTGACGAATGCCCCCTCGGCACGGGAAGAACACACCGCCGTGTGGACGGGCAGTGAAATGATCGTCTGGGGCGGACGTTTCACGAATCCGTCCAACAATGAGACCAACTACTTTGACAACGGCGGGCGGTACAACCCCGCAACGGATACGTGGGCGGCGACGGCAGCGGATGGTCGCCCCGGGCCGCGCTCCCGGCACACGGCCGTCTGGACGGGCAGCGAAATGATCGTCTGGGGCGGCGTGACCTTTGCCGACAACCGCTTTTCCGAACTGCGCACCGGCGGACGCTACAACCCGACGACGAACACCTGGACGCCCACGCGCACCGATCCGACCAGCTCCGGCGGGACGGACGGCGCGCCGGATGCCCGTTTTGACCACACGGCCATCTGGACGGGCGACCGGATGATCGTCTGGGGCGGGGCGACCACCGCCGCCCAGGCGTTCAACTCCGGGGCGCTGTACAACCCGGCTGCCGACACCTGGGCGGCCACCTCCGCCAACGGCGTACCGGCGGCGCGTTCCGGCCACACAGCCGTCTGGACGGGCCGCGAAATGATCGTCTGGGGTGACGCCGGCGCCACCGGCGGACGCTACAACCCGACGTTCGACTTCTGGCGGCCGGTCGAAACCGAAGGCGCGCCGGATTTGACCGCCAGCCACACGGCGATCTGGGACGCCACCCGCCGGCAGATGGTCGTCTGGGGCGGACGTGGCAGCGGCGGTGTCTCCAATGCGCTGGGGGCTTACGGGGCCCGGGGTGAACAGGGCGACACCGTGGGCATCTTCCGCCGGGGGCAGTTTTTCCTGCGCAACTCGAACACTTCGGGCAACGCCGACCTGGCTTTCGCGTTTGGTGCGGACGGCGACGTGCCCCTGGCCGGCGACTGGAACGGCGACGGCATCACCACCGTCGGGGTCTTCCGCAACGGCACGTTCTTCCTGCGCAACAGCAACGACAGCGGCGTGGCCGACATTGCCTTTGCCTATGGCGGCGCGGAGGACATCCCGCTGGCCGGCGACTGGGACGGCAATGGCACGACGACCATTGGCGTCTATCGCCCGGCCGAACGGACGTTCTTTCTGCGCAACAGCAACACAGCCGGCAACCCGGACATCGTCGTGGTCTATGGCGAGGAAGGCGACCGCCCGATTGTCGGCGACTGGGACGGCAACGGCACGACGACGGTTGGCGTGGTGCGCGGCAACACCTTCCTGCTGCGCAATGCCAACACCGGCGGCGATGCCGATCTGGTGTTCAACTTTGGCAACCCCGATGACAAGGTTGTGGTCGGGGACTTCGACGGCGATGGCGTGGATACGGTCGGCGTCTATCGCGTGCTGACGTTCTTCCTGCGCAACACCAACCTGCCCGGCACGGCTGACTTCCTGCTGGTCTATGGCGCGGATGGCGACATACCGCTTGTCGGCAACTGGGACGGGCAGTTGTAGCGCGGAACACCTCGCGGATGCGGCCCGTCAACCGGGATGGGCCCGCCCTTCAGCTTTCGATGACGGCGGCAATCGGCACGCGCCGGCCGCGGCCAAACGCCTTGGGCGTCACCTTGATGCCGGGTGCGGCCTGCTGTCGCTTGTACTCGTTGCGGTTGATGAGTCTGGCGACATACTCGACCGTGGCCCGGTCAAATCCCTCGGCCACGATTTCATCCAGACTCTGGTACCGCTCGATGTACCGCTCCAGGATGGCATCGAGGATGTCATAGGGCGGGAGCGTGTCCTGGTCCGTCTGGTCGGGGCGCAGTTCGGCGGAAGGCGGTTTCGTGATGGTACGGGTCGGGATGACCACCCGATGCCGGTTGATGTAGGCCGCGAGGCGATAGACATCGGTTTTGGGTACGTCGGAAATTGCGGCCAGGCCGCCGCACATGTCGCCATACAGCGTGCAGTACCCCACCGCCAGCTCCGACTTGTTGCCGGTCGTCAACACCAGCGCGCCCGACTGGTTGGAAAAGGCCATCAGGGTGACACCGCGCAGCCGGGCCTGGAGATTTTCCTCGGTCACGCCATGCGGGGGAAAGCCAAAGGCCGGCGTCAGCATCTGCGTCATGGCGCTGACGGCTGGTTCGATGGGCACGACGTGGAAGCCGATGCCCAGGTTGCGGGCCAGTTCGGCGGCGTCTTCAAGGCTGTGGTCGGAAGAGTACTTCGAGGGCATCGCCACTCCGGTGACGTTTTCCGGCCCGAGCGCCTGCACGGCCAGGGCTGCCGTCACGGCCGAGTCAATCCCGCCGCTGAGGCCCACCACGGCCTGGCGGAAACCGCACTTGCCCAGGTAATCCCGGATGCCCAGCACAAGCGCGTCATGGATGTCAGCGACTTCGTCGGTGATGCGGGGTGTGATGGGCGCCGGCAGATCAGCCAGATCAACGATGCGGAGGTCTTCCTGAAAGGCGTGGGCTTCGAGCACCAGTTCGCCCTGCGCATCGAGCACCAGACTGCGTCCGTCGAACACCAGACTGTCATTGCCGCCAACCTGGTTGACCAGCACCACGGGCACCTTCAGGGTGCTGGCATGATGGGCCAGCATGGCCTGCCGGAGCGCCCCTTTGCCCCGGTGAAACGGTGAGGCGGAGACATTGATGATGACCTGCGCCCCCTGCTCGGCCAGTTCGCGGACGGGATCGATGTCGTACAGGTGGGTGTCCCAGAACTCGCGGCTGTTCCAGGCATCTTCACAGACGCAGACCCCCAGCCGATAACCGTTCCAGCGGATGATTTCCCGCCGCTCGGACGGCTCGAAATGCCGCGCTTCGTCAAAGACATCGTAGGTGGGCAGCAGCGTCTTGTAGCGGATGGCGCGCAGTTCGCCGCCTTCGAGCAGGGCAACGGCATTGTAGAGCGGCTTGCCGAAGTCATCGGGATTTTCCGCCACAAACCCCACCAGCAGGGCGGTGTCCACGGTGGCGGAGAAGCGCACCAGGTCATCCAGTGCAGCCAGGTTGCGCGCAATGAAAGCCGGGCGGTCGAGCAGGTCCAGCGGGGGGTATCCCGGAATCGTCAGTTCGGGAAAGACGACCAACCGGGCGCCCTGTAACGCGGCTCGCATGGCGTACTGGCGGACTTTGGCCGCATTGGCGACGAAAGCCCCGACCATGGTGTTGATTTGGGCAAGCGCAATTTTCATGGTTATCCTCTGGCTCGGACGGCGTGCAAGGGAAAAGCCTGAATTGTACACGCCGATATGCCGTTGTCACGGGGTTGATATTGTGGTGTCCCGGCCGCCGGCCACAAGGGAACGGACACTACCGGTGGCAGATCAAGCCGCCCCAGGCACTATCAGTCGTAGAGGGCATCAAAAATCGCTTGATTTCATGCGGATGGCTGGCTAGTCTCGTGCAGAAATCCGCTTCACGACAAGGGTAAATCACATCATTTTGCGCATTCGCGCTAGCAGGAGGATTCACTGCCATGGCGGCCAAAGCTCCAAAATCCACGGCAACCAAAGCCACCACCAAGGCCAAAGCCACAGCTCCCAAAGAGGAAGCGCCGGCCAAAAAGGCGCCGGCCAAGAAAGCGGCAGCCAAGCCGATGACCAAAACCGAAATTGTCAACCACTTCGCCGAAAAGTTCGGCTTCCCGAAACAGAAGGTGCGGGAATTTTTCGATGAACAGGCCCGGCTTGCCGCCGCGCAGGCCAAAGTCGGCTTCACGATTCCAGGGGTCGGGAAACTGGTTGTCCGGGAATACAAGGCGCGGGAAGGGCGCAATCCACGCACCGGCGAAAAGATCAAAATCAAAGCCCGGAAACGGCTCAAGTTCGTCATTTCCGCCGCTGCCAAAAAAGCGGCCGGTTTCGAGTAGGCGTTCGAGCAGGCGGGAGCCGCACCCTCCAGCCGGGTTTGAATCTCCTGCCTGTGGCGTGCGGCCACAGGCATTTCGTCGTGGAGCGCACGCTCCCCGGATTGCTGTTCTGCGCTTGGGCGCAGTATGCTCCCGGTGGTTTCCCAGGCGGCGCGTGCGTGTCGTCCAAGGGCAGCCGACGCGGTGCTGTTACCAGTCGGGGTTTCCGTGCGCTCCACGCCTACCTGTCCCATCCTGCCGGGCCGCTACCGACGCCACTATCTCCTGCACTGTGGACTGCTGGCCCTCATGTGCGGGCTGTTGCCTGGACTGGAGACGCCTGTCCGGGCCAGACCACGCCAGCTTCCGACGACCTTCGTGCGTCTGTCAACCGGGCAGGGACTCTCACAGAGTACCGCCCAGTGCCTGGCCCAGGACGCCCAGGGATTCATCTGGGTGGGCACGCAGGATGGGCTCAACCGCTATGACGGTTACACCTTCCGGGTGTTTCGCACCGATCCGTCCCAACCGTCCAGCCTGAGTGACAACTACATCACGGCGCTGTGTGCGGACCGCAGCGGATTGTGGGTCGGCACCCAGCACGGCCTCAACCGGTATGATCCGGCACGGGAGACCTTCACCCGTTTTCAACCCCGCGCCGGAGACGAGGCCGGCCTCGCACACGACCGCATCACGGCCCTGCACTGCGATGCCCGCGGTGTTTTGTGGATTGGCACGCCGCGCGGACTCCACCGGCTGGAGGGTGAGCGCCTGGTTCGCCTGGCCTCCCCCCGCGCTCCCGCGGAACAGACGGACGGCCTTAGCGTCATCCGCGCCATCGCCCATGACGCAACGGGAACGCTCTGGCTCGGCACGAACGGCGGGCTGTGGTGTTTCGACCCGGACACCGGGGCATCCACCGTGGTGCTCGGTGATCAGCCTGTCCTGGCGCTGCATTTCGACCGTCAGGGGCGGCTCTGGCTGGCCGGCGCGGGATTGACCTGCTTTGAGCCGGCGCGCGGCCGGTTCACCCGGTTTCTCCCGGACCGTCACCGGCCGGACAGCCTGGCGAGTGACCAGACACGCGCCCTGGCCGAGGACCACCAGGGCCGGCTCTGGGTGGGCACGTGGGGGGACGGACTCAGCCGTCTGGACGATGAACGGGAGGGCGGATACTTCACTCACTTCCGACACCATCCACGCCAGGCGGACACGCTGGGACACGACTTCATCTGGCAGATGATGCGCGACCAGGCGGGAACGCTGTGGGTCGGAACCGACTTCGGGGGACTGAATCAGGTCGTCGAGCAACGCTTCATCGTTCACGATGCCAACCCGGACCGCCCCGATCACCTCACCGATAGCCTCGTCTGGTCACTGGTGGAAGACCCGGCTGGCAATCTCTGGGTGGGCACCAACCAGGGACTGAACCGGCTGGACGCACGCGGGCGCGTGACACGCTACCCGGCCGG
>Ga0272446_1002530_pt1 | contig 24711 bp, 16 predicted proteins | sample YNPCB0061_FD_194587 | JGI IMG/M metagenome (GOLD analysis project Ga0272446, IMG submission 194587) | Hot spring microbial mat communities from Yellowstone National Park, WY, United States - YNP-CB-006-1 | ecosystem: Environmental > Aquatic > Thermal springs > Hot (42-90C) > Sediment | place...
CCGCGCCGTGGGTCCGGAACCCGTCATCATCGGCATGGGCGGCATCGCCTCCCCGGAACACGTCGCGCAGTACGCCGCCGCCGGCGCGGATCTGTTCGGCGTCGGCAGCGCCCTCACCGGACTGGATAGCCTCCAGGTTCAGCAGTACTTCGCGCGCCTGGAGCGAGATTGCCTGGAAGGGAATTACGATGGCGCCTACGCCCGCTCCTGTGACACCGTCCTCCCGATGGACTACGTGAAAGTGCGCCTGGCAAGCCGCATGCACTATGACCCGGAGCTCTTCAAACTTGTCTTTGACCGCCTGCCGCAGCCGTGCTCCGACGGCGATATGGCCGGGCGGTTCTACTTCCTCTGCATTCCCGGCGTGGGCGAAAAACCCTTCGCCATCTTTTCGTGCTCGGAAAGGAGCGTGGTGGTCCGGACCGTGGGCGAATTCACCCGCCACTTGGCTACCCTAGAACCCGGCGCGGAGATCTTGATGCGCGGTCCTTACGGCTGCAGGCTGCCCTCGTTTGAGAATGCGACTATCGTGTTCGCCGGGGGCGGCACCGGCATCGCCTCGCTGCTCGAACCGGCGCACCGGCTGCACCCCGGAAACCGTCTGGTTTTCGTCTTGGGCGCTCGCACGGCCAGCCACTTGTGCGACTTGGAAAAGTTCCGCGCGCTCGGCGAAGTTCACTTGGCCACCGACGACGGCAGCGCCGGCTTCCACGGCTTCGTGCCGGACCTGCTGAAACAAGTGCTGGAACGGCGCACCCCGTCCGGACAAACCGCCTTCATCTCCTGCGGTCCGGAGCCGATGATCTGGCGCTGTTTCGAAATCCAACAAGAATTCGCCCCGCCGGAGCGCATCATCGGCTCCATCGAGTACATGACCAGTTGCGGAGTGGGCATCTGCGGCAAGTGCGCCAGCCCCTCGGGAGCGCTCACCTGCATCGACGGACCCTTCCTGTCCCGGCGGGAGTTCCAGTTCGTCGGCGAACGCAAGATCTGTAAGTGCCAAGCAGGTTCCTGAAATGAAACTTCAGTTAGTCGACTGGATCATTGTGCTGGCGTCTATCGCCATCTGCTTTACGCCGGCGCTGTTTTTCGGCCGAAGATCGGGGAAGAACACCTCGGAATTCTTCGCCTCGGGCCGCTCGGTCCCGTGGTGGCTGGCGGGACTCTCGATGGTCGCAACCACGTTTTCCAGCGACACGCCCAACTTGGTGACCAATTTCGTCCGCACCCAGGGCGTGGCCGGAAACTGGCAGTGGTGGGCGTTCACGCTCACCGGCGTGGCCACCGTCTTCTTCTTCGCCCGGCTGTGGCGGCGCTCCGGCGTGCTGACCGACCTCGAGTTCTACGAATTGCGCTACTCCGGCAAAGCCGCCAGCGCCGTGCGCGGATTTCGCGCCGTCTACCTCGGCCTGCTGTTCAACTGCATCATCATGGCCAGCGTGAACCTGGCCGCCTGCAAAATCGCCGCCGTCCTGTTCGGCTTCCAGCGCTGGCAGACGCTGCTGGCGGTGGGGCTGCTCAACGTCGTTTTCGCTGCGCACTCCGGCTTGTGGGGCGTACTGGTGATCGACATGATTCAGTTCTTCATCAAGATGTCGGCGGTCATCGCCGCCGCCTACTTCGCCGTGACGCTGCCGCAGGTGGGCGGACTGTCCGGCTTGGTGGAGAAGCTCTCTCACGCCCCAGGTCCGGGCGGTTTGAATTATCTGAATATGCTGCCCGATTTCACCAGCAACTGGGAGCTTGCCGTGGCCGTGTTCATCATGCCCATGGCGGTCCAGTGGTGGGCGGTGTGGTATCCCGGCGCGGAGCCGGGCGGCGGCAGCTACATCGCCCAGCGCATGCTGGCCTCTAAGTCGGAAAAAGACTCGCTCGGCGGCACGCTCTTCTTCAACGTCGCCCATTACGTGCTGCGCCCCTGGCCGTGGATCTTGACCGCTCTGGCGTCCCTCATCGTTTATCCCCAGCTCTCCGACATTCAGCGCAGCTTCCCGCATGTCGATCCCAGCCTCATCGGCCACGACATCGCTTTTCCCGCCATGCTCAAGTTCATGCCCGTGGGCTGGATCGGCCTGATGGTAGGCGGTTTAATCGCCGCCAATTCCTCCACCATCCTCACCCATCTGAACTGGGGCGCATCCTACTTGGTGCATGACTTTTACCGCCGCTTTCTTCGGCCCGGCCGCAACGAAAAGCATTATGTGATGGCCGGCCGCGTCTCCACCGTGCTCCTGTTCTTCTGCTCCTCCGCCTTGGTGTTCTTTCTGGAAACGGCCCAGGACAACTTCAACATCATGCTTCAGGTGGGCGCCGGAACTGGTCTCCTCTACCTGATCCGCTGGTTCTGGTGGCGCGTCACCGCCTGGTGTGAAATCGTGGCCATGATCAGCTCCTTCGCCGTTTCCGTGCTGTTCCTGATTCTGCGCAAAAACGGCGTCGTCCTCGGCACGCACCGGGAGCTGTTGCTTACCGTCATCGCCACCACCGTCTGCTGGCTGATTACGGCTTATTTGGGCCCGCGCACCAGTTCGGCCACTTTGATCGAGTTCTACAAGAAGGTGCGGCCCTTCGGCCCCGGCTGGCGCAGAATTCAAACAGAGGCCGGCATCTCGGACGCCGAAGCCGCCGAATACTCGCGCAACGATAACATCCCGATGGCGCTGGTGGGCTGGCTGGCTGGGTCGGTCATGATCTGGTCAGCGCTGTTTACCGTGGGCAACTACCTCTACGGCCGCCACGCCTATGCCGCCGCGCTTCTGGCGGTATTCCTTGTGAGCAGCACCGTGCTGGTCCGTATCGTCCGCCGGTTGTGGGTCTAAGCCCCCCGGCAAAGGAGATTAATATAAATTATAAATTATATGAATTTTTTGACCCGTTTCTTCGTTATGTCAGCCGCCGGCTGGGGGATCGCTCAGTCGGCTGGTTCGGGGGCGTTGTTCTATGATTCTTCGATTCGCCCCGTGGCTTTCGCCGCCGGTGAGATCCGGCAAGCGCAGGCTTTAGCCGGCGGCGTCCTGGCCGAGCTTCCGCTGGCCGATGCATTTTCTTCTCGCCAACCGCTGCGCATCGTGATCGCCTCCGGAGCGGCTCAGTGCGCCCGCGTGGCGTCCGAATTCCGGGTCAAGCCGCCCGTGCACGCCGGCCCACAGGCCTACGCCATCCGGCGCACCGCATCCGGCCCTTCCCCCGCTCTGATTGTGCTCGGCGCCGACCCGGTGGGCGCTATGTACGGCGGCCTCGACGTGGCCGAGGCCATCCGGCTGGGCGCCCTCGACCGCTTGGCCGATTCCGACCACAAGCCGCACGTGCTGAATCGCGGCATCAAGTTCAACATCCCCCTGGACGCCCGCACTCCCAGCTACTCGGACAACTCCCACGCCGCCCAGAACAACATCCCGGAGATGTGGAGCTTCGATTTCTGGCGAGCCTTCCTGGACCATATGGCCCGGCGCCGCTACAACGTTCTCACGCTCTGGAATCTTCACCCCTTCCCCTCCATCGTCAAAGTGCCCGAGTACCCCGACGTAGCCCTGGATGACGTCAAGCGCACCCTGGTCCCGATGGATGACAGCTTCTCCCACTCCGGCAGCGACATGGCCCGCCCCAGCGTGCTCGCCCGTATGGAAACGGTGAAGAAAATTCCCATCGAGGGCAAAATCCAGTTCTGGCGCGACGTCATGCAATACGCCCACGACCGCGGCATCCAGGTCTACTGGTTCACCTGGAACATCTTCACTTTCGGCGCCACCGGCAAGTACGGCATCACGCCCGAACCGGACAACCTCAACACCATCGCTTATTTCCGCGCCAGCGTCCGCGAACTGATCCTCACCTACCCGCTCCTGGCCGGCATCGGCATCACCGCCGGCGAACAGATGCCGGACCGCAAGGATGAATTCTCAAGAGAAAACTGGCTCTGGAAAACTTATGGCGAAGGCGTCCGCGACGCGCTGCGGCATCAGCCCGGCCGCGACGTCCGCATGATCCACCGCTACCACATGACCTCCCAGACCGAAATCTTCAATGCCTGGAAAGACTATCCCGCAACGTTCGAGCTCAGCTTCAAGTACTCCATTGCCCACATGTACTCGATCCCCAATCCTCCGTTTATCAAACCGGTTCTGGAGAACCTGCCCCCAGGCCGTAAAACCTGGCTCACGGTCCGCAACGACGACATCTACAGCTTTCGCTGGGGTGATGCCGCCTACGCGCGCGACTACATCCGCCATATGCCGGGCCCGGATCAGATGGCCGGCTTTTACATGGGTCCGGACGGCTATACCTGGGGCCGCGAGTTCCTCAGCACGGAGCCCGAAACGCCGCGCGAGCTGGTCATGGAGAAGCAGTGGTATTCCTTCCTGTTATGGGGACGCCTCTCCTACGATCCTTCGCTGCCCGACGAGCACCTTCAGCGCATCCTCGCCCACCGCTTTCCTCAAGCGCCCGCGCAGCGCTTGATGGACGCCTGGGCTTCGGCCTCCCGCGTGTTTCCGCTCATTACCCGCTTGATCTGGGGCGACATCGATCTGCGCTGGCTGCCCGAAGCCTGCCAAAGCCACTGGAAGTTTAAAGGGTTCTACACGGTGAAGGACTTCATCGAAGTCGGCTCCATGCCCGGCAGCGGAGTCCTGAGCATCGTCGAGTGGCGCAAACGCCTGCTGGCGAACCAACCGATGAACGGCACGACGCCGTTGGAGATCGCCGATGCCCTCGACCGCGAAGCCGCCGCCGCCCTTAAGGCTCTCGCCGAATTGCGAGCCCGCCAAGCGGACAACAAAGAACTGCGGCTCACGCTAGGAGACATCGAGGCCATGTCCTATCTCGGCCAATACTACGCCGCCAAGATCCGCGGAGCAGCCGAACTGGCCTTGTTTGACCGCACCGGCGATTCCAAGCAGCGCGACGCCGCTCTCCGCCACCTCCGCGCGGCAGCCGGCTACTGGGAAAAATACGCACAAGCCTACACCGCGCAGTACGAACAACCGCGGCTGTACAACCGGGTCGGCTGGGTGAATATCCCTGAGGCCATCGCCAAAGTCCGCCGCGACATCGACATCGCCCGCCAGTGGAAACCTGGGATGGTCTCCGGCGAGCACGTGCTCAACCCCGACCGCCCCTTCCGCAAGTAGCCGTACGCCGCCAAACCGGCAGCCGTCCCATAAACAAAGTCAGGGGCGATTACACTGGTACGTGATGAGAAAGACTGGTCTTGTCCTGCTTGTGTGCTCCGCCCTGAGCTGCGCCTGGGGCGCCGAAAAACGCATTCTTGTCTACACGCGCAACTTCGTTAGCGAAGGCAAAGGCTACGTCCACGACAACATCCAGGCTAGCGTCGACGCCATCCGCAAAATGGGCGCCGAAAACGGCTTCGCCGTCGACGCTTCCGACGATCCCAAAGTCTTCACTGACGCCAACCTCAAGCGCTACGCCGCCATCGTCTTTTCCAACAGCAACAACGAAGCCTTCGAAAACGACGCCCAGCGCGAAGCCTTTCAGCGCTACATCCGCTCCGGCGGAGGCTACGTGGGCATTCACTCGGCTACCGGCTCGGAGCGGAAATGGCCTTGGTACTGGGCCTTAGCCGGCGGAAAGTTTCTGCGGCACCCCAAGATGCAGCCATTTACGGTTCGTGTCGTGGATCCCACCCATCCCTCTACCAGGAACATCCCGTCTAGCTTCGAGTGGACCGACGAGTGCTACTACCACGACAACCTCAACCCGAAGATCCGCCCGCTGCTGGTCACCGATCCGGCGAAGCTCGACGATCCGAAAAAAGCCGAGTACCCGGGCGACCGCTTCGGCAACGCCATGCCGCTCGCCTGGTGGCATGAATTCGAAGGCGGCAGGTCCTTCTACACCGGGCTCGGACACAAGATCGAACACTACTCGAATCCCATCTTGTATCAACACATCCTGGGAGGCATCCTCTGGGCCATGGGCGAGGCCAAGTAAAACCTCGCCGCTCACCGCGCCAGTTGCCCCGCCACCCGGTCCAGCCGCTCCAGCGTGGTCTCGATGTCCGCTTCGCTCGTGCGCGGGTTGATGGTGCACAGCCGCAGCACCGGTCTGCCCCGCAACACCGTCGAGGTCAGAAACGCGTAACCCTCCTCGAGCATCCGCGCCACGGTTTCCTCATAAGCTTCGTCCGGAAGCCCGACCCTCCGGAACGTCACCACCGCCATATTCGCCGGCGTGACCACTTCGAAAGACTCCATCCGCCGCAACGTGTGCTCGGCGTGCTCGGCCAGTTCGAAACCGCGGCTCACCGCGCGCTGCAACGCCTCCACGCCGAATACCTGAATCGTGAGCCACACCTTCAGGCTGCGGAAGCTGCGGGTGAGCTGAACGCCCCGGTCGCAAAAATGAACTTCCTCGCCAAAGCGGTGAACGTCCCTCAAATAATCCGCCGTGATGCGGAAGGTCTGTTTGAGCAGCGGTCCCTCCCGGACGAAGGCGCAGCCCGTCTCAAAAGGCTGAAACAGCCACTTGTGCGGGTCCATGGAGAGCGAGTCCAGCCGGTCCAGCCCGGACAGAACCCTCCGCCCGCGCTCGCAGATCGCGGCGGCGGCGCCATAGGCCCCATCGGCGTGTAGCCATAGTTCTTCCGCCTCGCACAAATCCGCCAGTTCGTTCAGCGGATCCACCGCGCCCGTGTTCGTCGTCCCCGCGTTGGCGATCACGCAGAACGGGCGGCGCCCGGCGGCTCGGTCCGCCGCTACGGCGGCCCGCAAGTCGTGCAACGGCATCTGAAAATGATCGTTGGAGGGCAGCTTTCGTATCTGTTCCGGCCGTAGTCCGATCACTCGCAGCGCCCGCTCCACCGACGAGTGCGTCTGATCCGACATATACGCCACGGCGCCTTCCACCCGGTCGTCGAGCACCTTGCGCCGCGCCACCAGAAGGCCCGTCAAGTTCGCCACCGAACCCCCACTCACGAACAGCCCCTCTGCCTGCGGCGCCAAACCGCACAGGTCGCGCAGCCACCCCGTGACCACAAGCTCCATGGCTGCCGCGGCCGAACCGCTCAGCCAGTTGCCCGCGAACACGTTGTGGCCGGCAGCCAGCAGCTCGGCCACCACGCCGGCGAAGTTGCTCGGCCCCGGCACGAAGGCGAAGAAGCGGGGATGGTGTACTTTCAGCACGTTCTGGAAGACATCCCGCTCCAGGCGTTCAAAAATGCGGTCTAACGGAACGCCCTGCCGCGGCGGCGGCTCATCCAGCGCCGCCATCAACTGCTCCCGCGGCGCCTTCCGTCCCACCGGCTTGCTCCCCGCCTCGGCGAACTCCTCCACCAGCATGTCCACGGCGCGGTAACCCAAGCGCCGCATCTCCTCCCGGTCCAACTCCAAACGATTCGGATTCATCTTCGCGCCGCCTGCTCGAAGGCCGCCTCCAGTTCTTCACGGCTCAAAGTCGTGCTGATGAACAGCTCTTGCCGGGCGCCGCCGCGTAGCGCAATCGCTTTCCAGCCGTTTTGCACCGGCACGGTCACCCGGACTTTCACCTCCCCCCGCGCATCCCGCACCGGGCGGATCACCCCCGGAATCACCGACCGTATCGTCTCCGGATTCTCTTCCAGAAGTCGCTCCAGCAGCTCCCGCACGCCATCCAGGATCGCGTGCTCCACCTTGAGCCTGCCCTTCGCCGTCCGCAACCGCATGCCCCCAGTTTGTCACAGGATAATAGTGTCGTTGTGCACAGCCAGAACCTCATCTTTGACGCCGACGATACGCTCTGGGAAAACAATATCTACTTCCTCAAAGCCTTCGATGAGTTCGTAGAGTTTTTGGACCACTCCCGGCTCAGTCCCGCCGAAGTCCGCGCCGTTCTGGATGAAATCGAGGAGGTGAACCGCCATATCCACGGCTACGGCTCCCTCAACTTCGGCCGGAACATGCAGCAGTGCTACCAGCGCCTGTGCGAGCGCGAGATTCGCCCCGACGACCTGGACGCCATCATGCGCTTGGCCGAACGGATCATGGAGCAACCGGTCGAATTGATCGACGGCGTCCCCGAGACACTCGAATACCTCGCCGCGCGCCACACCCTGACGCTGTTCACCAAGGGGCATCCGGAAGAACAGAAACTGAAGATTGAACGCTCCGGCCTGGCGCGATATTTCACACACACGGCCATCGTCAAGGAGAAAAACGCCCCCGCCTACCGCGATTTAGCCGCCAGCCGCGGCTTCCTCCCCGAAGTCACCTGGATGATTGGCAACTCCCCACGCTCGGACATCAACCCCGCTCTAGAAGCCGGACTCAACGTCGTCTTCATCCCCCACCGCGACACCTGGGTGCTCGAACGCGAACCCTTGCGCCACGGCCCGGGCAAGCTCCTCTGCCTGGATTCATTTCGCCAACTGCGCGATTTCTTCTGACCCATGCGCCGGACGCGCCGCCCGCCCGTAATCCTTGTCCCATCCCAGGATGTGGCCTACCAACCACTCTTTCAGAAACTGCATCAACTGAACGGTTACCGCGATCTTGCCGCTCCTCAGATCCATCACATACGCACGCACGGAAGCCGCCAGCCGGGCATGCTCGGCCTTATGCGCCTCCAGCCGCGCATAGCCGTGACGCTTCATCCAAGCTTCCTCGGCTTCAAAATGCTGCACCGTGTATGCCGCCAGCTCGTCCAGAATCGACGCCTGCGCCGCCCGCCCCTGCCCAGCCGCCATGGCCGTGTGCAAGCGGTTCAGCAACGCCACAAGGTGCTTGTGGTGCGCATCCATCTCTGGCACGCCCACCGAGTATTCCTGCCGCCACGGAAACGCTTTGTCTTGACTCACACTGCCCCCCTTATCGGCCACCCACTGCAAAGCATGAGACGGTGAGCGATTTGCCGCACTTTGCCGCCCGGCCTTGCAACCCAACCGGCATTCTGGGTGAAATCACCCATGCTCGCCCTAGCTTATCCACACACCCCACCTTGCCCACAGCGCCCGTAAACCCTCGCAGCTACGAAAGCGCCGGAGGACAACAAGATCCTATAATGGTGGTTCCGGTTCCGTGGACCCGAAAATGCATACATTGAGGTACTGATGGACTCTCCTAATACGAAATCCCGAGTGAAAGTTGCCATCGACGGCAACGAGGCGGCTGCTTATGTCGCCCACAAGATCAACGAGGTAATCGCAATTTACCCGATTACGCCCTCCTCGCCCATGGGCGAGTGGTCCGACCAGTGGTCGAGCGAGGGAAAGACCAACATCTGGGGCGCAGTGCCCACCGTGGTCGAATTGCAAAGCGAAGGCGGGGCCTCCGGCTCGCTGCACGGCGCCCTCCAAGCCGGCGCTTTGGCCACCACCTTCACCTCAGCGCAGGGCTTGCTGTTGATGATCCCCAACATGTTCAAGATCGCAGGCGAGCTAACCCCCACCGTGATTCACGTGGCGGCCCGCTCGGTGGCTGCGCAGGCGCTCTCTATCTTCGGCGACCACCAGGACGTCATGTCGGTGCGCGCCGCCGGCTTCGGCCAACTCGCCTCCAACTCCATTCAGGAAGTGATGGACTTCGTCCTCATCAGCCAGGCGGCGGCGCTCGAATCCCGCATCCCGTTCCTGCATTTCTTTGACGGCTTCCGCACCTCCCACGAAGTCAACATGGTCGAACTGCTCACCGAAGACGACATGCGGGCCATGTTAGACGACGAACTGATCCGCAAGCACCGCGAACGGGCGCTCTCGCCGGACCGCCCCGTGCTGCGCGGCACCGCCCAAAACCCCGACGTCTATTTCCAGTGCCGTGAGACGGTCAACCCGTATTACCTCGCCGCACCCTCCATCGTGCAGAACGTGATGGACAAGTTCGCCCGCATCGTCGGCCGCAGCTACCACCTGTTCGATTACGTCGGCGCACCCGACGCCGAAAGGCTGATCATTATGATGGGGTCCGGCGCAGAGACCGCCGAGCAAACCGTCAATCACTTGAATGCCCGCGGAGAGAAGGTCGGCTTGCTCAAAGTCCGTCTGTTCCGCCCTTTCTCGGTGGACCATTTCTTGCGCGCCATTCCCGCTACCGTCAAGTCGATTGCCGTTCTGGATCGCACCAAGGAGCCCGGGGCGGTTGGCGAACCGCTGTACCAGGACGTCGTGACCGCCATCGCCGAAGCCGTCGCCGCCGGCGCCGGTCCGTTTGCTTCCATGCCCCGCATTGTCGGCGGCCGCTACGGCCTCTCCTCGAAAGAATTCACCCCCGCCATGGCGAAGGGCGTCTTTGACAATCTGAAGGCCTCTCAACCCAAAAACCACTTCACCGTCGGCATCATCGATGATGTCACCCACTCCAGCATCGACTACGATCCGGAGTTCTCCACCGAGGATCCCCAGGCGGTGCGCGCCCTCTTCTACGGTCTCGGCGCGGACGGCACCGTCGGCGCTAACAAGAATTCGGTCAAAATTATCGGCGAGGACACGGACAATTACGCCCAGGGCTACTTCGTATACGACTCCAAGAAGTCCGGAGCGATCACCGTCTCGCACCTGCGTTTCGGGCCGAATCCCATTCGATCGCCCTATTTGATCAGCCAGGCCAATTTTGTGGCCTGCCACCAGTTCAGCTTCCTCGAGCGGATCGACGTCCTCAAGGCGGCCGAGCCCGGCGCCGTCTTCCTCCTCAACAGCCCCTTCGGCCCTGACGAGGTCTGGGACAAGCTGCCCGTCACCGTGCAGCGCCAGATCATCGACAAGAAGCTTAAGTTTTACGTCATCGACGGCTACAACGTGGCGAAGGAAACCGGCATGGGGACCCGCATCAACACCATCATGCAAACCTGTTTCTTCGCCATTAGCGGCGTGCTGCCGCGCGAGGAGGCCATCGAAGCCATCAAGAAATCTATTCGCAAGACCTACGGCAAACGCGGCGAAGCCGTCGTGCAGAAAAACTTCGCCGCCGTCGATGCATCGCTGGCGCACCTGCACGAAGTAAAGGTCCCCCAGGCGGTCACCAGCACCTTCGACCTCCGTCCCCCAGTGCCCGCTGCGGCGCCTCCGTTCGTCAAGGAAGTTCTCGGCCCCATCATCGCCGGTGAAGGCGACTCCCTCCCGGTGAGCAAGTTCCCCGTCGATGGCACCTTCCCCACGGGCACCGCTATGTGGGAAAAGCGCAACATCGCCCTGGAGATCCCGGTGTGGGACGAGCAGTTGTGCATCCAGTGCGGCAAATGCGTCTTGGTCTGCCCCCACGCCACCATCCGCGCCAAAATCTACGATTCCGACGTGTTGAAAAACGCGCCGCCCACCTTCAAATCGGCGCCCGCGCGCTGGAAGGAATTCGGCGACAAAAAGTATACCCTTCAAGTAGCCCCGGAGGACTGCACCGGCTGCGCCTTGTGTGTGGAAGCCTGCCCCGTCAAGAGCAAAACAGAAGTGAAACGCAAGGCCATCAACATGGCCGACCAGATCCCGCTGCGCGAGCAGGAAGCGGCCAACTGGGATTTCTTCCTTTCCATCCCCGAGTTCGACCGCACCAAACTCAATGTCACGCAGGTCAAGGACGTCCAGATCTTCCAGCCGCTATTCGAGTTCTCCGGCGCCTGCTCGGGTTGCGGCGAAACGCCCTACATCAAGCTCATCACCCAGTTGTTCGGCGACCGCATGTACATCGCCAACGCCACCGGCTGCTCCTCCATTTACGGCGGCAACCTGCCCACTACCCCCTATACCTTCAACCCCGAAGGGCGCGGACCCACCTGGTCCAATTCGCTGTTTGAAGATAATGCCGAATTCGGACTCGGCATGCGGCTGGCCATCGACCAGCAGAACCTTTACGCCAAGCACCTACTGAAACGGATGTCGGCGGAAATCGGCGACGAGCTGGTCCAGGCGATCCTCAACGCCGACCAGTCCACCGAACAAGGCATTCTCGAACAGCGCCGCCGCGTGGCCCTGCTGAAGGACAGAATCCGCGGCATGAATACCAGGGACGCCAAGGATCTTCTGGCCGTCGCCGACATGCTCGTGCGCAAGAGCGTCTGGATCGTCGGCGGCGATGGCTGGGCCTACGACATCGGCTATGGCGGGCTGGATCACGTCCTGGCCTCCGGCAAGAACGTCAACGTCCTGGTGCTTGACACCGAGGTCTATTCCAACACCGGCGGCCAGATGTCCAAAGCGACGCCCATGGGCGCGGTGGCCAAATTCGCCGCCGGTGGCAAGCCTGCCTTCAAGAAAGACCTGGCCCTGCTCGCCACCACCTACGGCAACATCTATGTCGCCCGCGTGGCCTTCGGCGCTCAGGATATGCATACCTTGAAGGCCTTCCTCGAAGCCGAAGCCTATGACGGTCCCAGCCTGATCGTGGCTTACAGTCACTGCATCGCTCACGGCTACGACCTGGTCCACGGACTCGACCAGCAGAAACTCGCCGTCAATAGTGGTCACTGGCCGCTGTTCCGCTACAACCCCATGCTGGCGGCGCAAGGCAAGAACCCCTTCGTGCTGGACTGCAAACCCCCCTCAGTCCCGCTCGAAAAGTACATCTACAACGAGACCCGCTACACCATGCTGCGCCACAGCAACCCCGAGGCCGCCGAACGCCTGGCCAAGATGGCCCAGGCGGAGGTCCTCACGCGCTTCAAACTTTACGAAGCGCGAGCCGCGCAACCCGGCCCTGACGTTGCGAAGACGGAAGAAGTGGCGTTGAAGGAGAACTGAGATGCTCGATCTGACCACTACCTATCTTGGCCTCAAGCTCAAGAACCCGCTGGTGGCCTCCGCGGGGCCCTATTGCAGGGACATCGGCAACATCCTCCGCCTCGAGGATGCCGGCGTGTCGGCCGTCGTGCTGCATTCCCTGTTCGAGGAACAAATCAACCTCGAAAGCAACGAGCTGGACCGCTACCTCTCCTTCAACACCGAAGCCTACGCCGAGTCCCTCTCCTACTTTCCGGACATGGCCGGCTACAACATCGGTCCGGAAGGCTACATCGAACACATTCGCAAGGCCAAGGAGGCTGTCGATATTCCCATCATCGGCAGCCTCAACGGCATCTCCACCGGCGGCTGGATTAAATACGCCAAGATGATCGAAGAGGCCGGCGCAGACGCCCTCGAGTTGAATATCTACTACGTCCCCGCAACCTTCGAACTCACCGGCGCACAGGTCGAAAAAATCTACACCGACTTGGTGGCCCACATCAAGGCCAGCGTCCGCATCCCGGTGGCCGTCAAGCTAGGCTCCCAGTTCAGCTCCATCCCCAATTTGGCGCGGCAGTTGGATGAATGCGGCGCCGATGGGCTGGTGCTTTTCAACCGCTTCTACCAGCCCGACCTCGACCTGGAAAACCTCGAAGTCGTCCCTAACCTGGTGCTGAGCAGCAGCCAGGAGCTGCTCCTCCGCCTCCACTGGGTGGGAATGCTGTGCCACAACATCAAGGCGGATCTGGCCATTACCGGAGGCGTTCACACCGCCGAAGACGTGGTCAAGTGCATGATGGTGGGCGCCAAGGTCGCCATGATGACTTCCGCTCTCCTCCGCCACGGGCTGGATTACGCCGGCACACTTCAGACCAACCTCATCGAATGGATGATGGACCACGAATACGAATCCATTCAGCAGATGCAGGGCAGCATGTGTTACAAGAACGTCGCCGAGCCTGCCGCCTTCGTGCGCGCCAACTACATGAAGGTGCTGTCCAGCTATGCCATGAAGAACATCCGTTGAGTTTTCTCCCGGGAGCCTTTTCCCGAGGGTTTGCAGCCGCCTTCCGCTCGGTCCGGAAGGCGGCTTTTTTCTACGATAGACTTCTAATTTGGCGACCAACCATCCGTTTATGAACCATTCGGCCGCGCGTAGCGCGCTCATCCAGAAGATCCAAGACAAGCAAGCCCGGGTGGGCATCGTCGGCCTCGGCTATGTCGGATTGCCCTTGGCGGTGGAATTCGCCAAAGCAGGCTTCCGCGTAACCGGCGTGGACATCGACCCCTCCAAAGTGGACGCTCTCAACCAGGGACGCTCTTACGTCCAGGATGTCCCCAGCCAAGTGTTGCGGCCCTTGGTCGAATCCGGGCGGTTCCACGCCACTCAAGCCTTTGCGGCGGTGCGTGACTGCGACACGGTCAACATCTGCGTCCCCACCCCGCTGCGCAAGACCAAAGACCCCGATTTAAGCCACATCGTGGCGGCTTGCGAGGAAATCGCCAGGTATATCCATCCCGGGATGCTCATTATCCTCGAATCCACTACCTACCCCGGCACCACCGGCGAACTGGTTCTCCCGCTGCTCGAAAAGAGCGGCCTCCGGGTGGGCGAAGACTTCTTCCTGTGCTTTTCGCCGGAAAGGGTGGATCCCGGCAACCCCGTCTTTCAAACGGCCAATATTCCCAAAGTGGTCGGTGGCGTCACGCCTGCCTGCGGCGAAGTCGGCGCCATCTTCTACCAGCAGGCGCTTCAGAAGGTCGTCCCGGTGAGTTCCACTCAGGTCGCCGAAATGGTGAAGCTGCTCGAGAACACCTTCCGCATGATTAACATCGGTCTGGTGAACGAACTGGCCATGATGTGCGACCGCATGGGCATCAACGTCTGGGAAGTCATTGACGCCGCCGCCACCAAACCGTTCGGCTTTATGCCCTTCTATCCCGGTCCCGGGCTCGGAGGGCATTGCATCCCCGTGGATCCGTTTTACCTGTCCTGGAAAAGTAAACAGTCCGGAATCGAAGCGCGTTTTATCGAGCTGGCCGGTTACATCAACGCGCAGATGCCCCATTTCGTCGTGGACAAAATTCAGAATGCCCTGAACAGTGTCGGCAAGCCCCTCTTGAATTCTCGAGTGCACATCCTGGGCGTGGCCTACAAACGCGATGTCGACGACGTCCGCGAGTCGCCCGCCTTCGACGTCATGCACCTGCTCCGCAGGCGCGGCGCACGCCTGTCCTACAGCGATCCCTTCGTGCCCGTCTTCCACGTGGACGGCGCGCGCTTGGAAGCACAGGACATCTGGGACTCCGTGCGGGAGGCCGACTGCGTGGCCATCATCACCGACCATTCGGCGTTCGATTACCCGCGCATCTTGGACCAGTCCCGCCTCATCGTCGACACCCGCAACGCCCTGCGCGGTTTAAACTCGCCCAAGATTGTGAGACTGTAAAAGTAATAAGTCTTCGTCGGCCGCGGCGGCGATAGGAGGGATGATATGAAGATTTGGATCGGGTTGTTGGCTGCTGCGTCCTTGCCGGCCGCCACGCTCGAAGTCGGCTCAGGCAAGAGCTTCAGAACCCCTTGCGCCGCCGTCGCCGCCGCCCGCGACGGCGACACCATCGAAATCGATGCCCACTCCCGCTACCTCGGCGATGTCTGCGTCATCCCCCAAAACGGGCTCACCCTCCGCGGCGTCAACGGACGCCCCATCCTGGCGGCTGCCGGAAGATCCGCCCAGGGCAAGGCCATCTGGGTCATCCAGGGCAACGGCGTGGTGGTCGAAAACCTGGAATTCGTCGGCGCCGCCGTGCCGGACCGCAACGGCGCCGGCATCCGCCACGAAGGCGGCGACCTCACCATCCGCGACTGCTACTTCCATCACAACGAAAATGGAATCCTTACCGCCTCCAACCCCCGGGCGCACGTCTTGATCGAGTTCTCCGAGTTTGCCTGGAACGGATACGGGGACGGCTATTCCCATAACATCTACATCAACCACGTGGGCAAGTTCACCCTGCGGTTTTCTTATTCCCACGACGCGCGCGCCGGGCACCTGGTAAAGTCACGGGCGGCCGAAAATCATATCCTGTACAACCGCCTCAGCACCGAAACCTCCAACGCCAGCATGGAAATCGACATCCCCAACGGCGGCAATACGTACATCATCGGCAATCTCATCTACCAAGGCCCCAACAGCGCGAACGGCAACCTGCTCACCTACCGCCTGGAGGGCGCCCATCCCGCCAATCCCGGTTCCACCTTGTTCGTCGCCCACAACACCTTCGTGAGCCACCGCTTCCCTATGGGAGCGTTCCTCACCGTGGACCGCTCGGTCTCCACTCCCCCCACCATCCTCAACAATATCTTCGACGGTCCCGGGCCCATCACCACTCACACGTTTCCTCGCTCGGCAGGCAATATCCAGAACCCCTCTGTTCAGTACGAGGACGCCGATCGCTTCGACTTCCGTCCCGCTCCCTTCTCGCCGGCGGTGGATGCCGCGGTGGAAACCCGGACGCCATGGAAAGCCTTGTTCGAATATGTTCACCCGGCTTGCGGCGCTCCTAGAACAGTGACCGGCAAAATGGACGTGGGAGCATTCGAAGCCGGACCCAAACCTACAGGAAGCGTCGCCGGCGCGCCCGAACGTTGCAATCGACGGCCTTAGCGCACAGCCACCGGTGTCACCGGCCCCGCCGCGCCTCCCGGCCTTTCCACGCGCACATACCGCAAGCCTCTCGGCATAGCGATCTGGCACCCGGCCGAACAATCGGCGAATTCCGTTACAGTGTTCATCTGCCCCGGCGAATCGCCGTAACGAAGCCGCGTCACCCCCAGGGCCTTCCAACGATACCAACCGCTGCCGCTCGCCGCCTCCGTCGTGTTCCACCACGCCCGCGCCGCGCCAAAAGGATCCGAGGGGCATTCGATCAAGGCGTCGCCGCTCGTCTGCGGCGCAAGCCCGCTCAGCACGAATCGCACCACGCGCGAACTGGTCACGCCATCGCTGACCCCGTTCACCGTGCAGGCTTCCTCCGCCCGCGGTTTGGTGTATTCAATAATGGCGAACGTGTCTCCAGAGATCACCCGTACGTTCTGCACCGGATCGTAAGGCGCCGAATAGGCGAACACCGGCTCCGCCGCCAGCCGCGCCGCCGATTCGCTCCAATACTGCGTATTGGACTTCCACCAGTCCCACGCTTCCCACCCCCGCGCCGGTCCGTACGCCTGCCCGACATTGTGGGACAGCGCCGAACGGAAAATGTGCGGATAGGCGTGCCCCGTGGAACTCAGCCCGTCGCCGTTCCAGTCGGACTTGTTCTGATAGCTTGAGACAAACATCGCCTTCCATTGCCCGAATGACGTCGGATATCCGCCCGTGCTGCTTACAATCTTCGGAGCGCGATAGGAACAGCACATGTACGGGTTGAACTCCGGATGCTTCACGATTCCGACGCTCCACTGCGCCAGGCGCGATTTCAAAGCCTGCATGGGATGCCAGTCGGAAATCCAGTTGAAGACCAAGTGATTGTAAGCCACCATCCAGGGAGACGTGCAACTGGAAACGCCCGCGCCAATGGTCCAGTCGTCGCACAGCGTGCTAGCCCAGTATTGATCCACGATCGAGGCTGTATTGACGCCGCCGTTATACGCCCAACAGTAAGGACTGAAGTTGTCTGGCGAATAGGTGGATTGCGGCGCGTAGTTCGGACACGGATTGCTCTTGGTCCCGCCTGTGGTCGGGCGCCAAAACTGGCCGTTCTTGATGGCAAAAAAACCTTCCATCTTCGAAAGCGTATTCACCAGCTTGGAGTAGAAATAGTCAAACTCCGCACTGCCGGGAGGCGACGCCATAGCCGCCGCAGCAACTTCCCGAATCGACCAGGCATGGCCTCGAACTTCATGCCCAAAAGCGGCAATCGCGCTACTGCCATGACGGGTCCACCAGGAGTCGTTAGGATTCAACGGCCACCAGTGCGTTCCCGCCATGTAAGCGCCGTGAAACTGCTGTTCCCGCAGGTAGTAGTAGTCTCCTGTCAGCGCCCAGACAATATACGTTTGCGCCGGATAGTGGGCCGTGTTAACGCCCCAACCGTGGGACCAGGAACAGCACGGCGAAGCGGGAGTCAAATAATCCTGTGCATCGGTGCGAAATGGCTCTGCGGTATAAAACCCCGGCCGGGCATCCAGTGAAACAGGACGATTATAAGAACTTGGCGACGTCGAATCGTTCGACGAAGCTCCCGAGCCGTCCAGGTCCAGATACTTGGCGTAATTGGAAACGGTCGATGTCTCTCGAAGGTGCGTAGGAATATGTCCGCTCAGATCGGCCTGGCCGAAGGCGATCTCGTCATAACGATAATCGCCGCCCGCCAGTAGCCACACCGCATACCAGCGCGGAATCAAACCTAGATCCGGACGTCCGCCGCTGTCTGCCATGCTTTTCAACATCAAGCCATTTCCGGTGCCCAGCGTCTTATCCGAACCAGTCCAATTAGCGTAATCCGTGGCGATGTTTCCGCTCACGTCGAGATTGTCATAAAACGGAATCGCTTTGCTATAGCGCAAGTAAGCCGCGTTGTGGTTCAAGTTATGTCTCACCGGAGCGGTTCCATCCCACCCTAATGGATTCACGATATGGGCGTTGGGCCAAATCCAGCGGGTGCGGAAATAAAACGTGTGCGTATTGGTGTACTTGGTCGTACTCAGATCGGCGCCGGATTTCAGCGTCAACGTCCATCTCTGATCCCGCGGATCGGAAGTGGCGTTATGATCGGCGCCGTAAGCGATTTGCACACCCGGCCAGTTGCGCCAGAACGTCAGAATGAACCAGGGATGGTTGGCCCTTCCGGATGAGTCCTGCCAGGCGGCCGTACTATAGGTATCCGAACAGTTGGAAACGCAAAGAATAGAAAAGTCCGCCGAAGCGGCTTCGCTTTCGTCTTCCACCACCACTTGCCACACCGCCGGACCGTTCAGCCACAGCCTGTACTTCCCGTCAGCAATCATCGTGCGGGCATTAATCGTCCTGGTCGTTACATTCGTCTGCGCCCACTCCTGGGCTGCGCCCCAGTTCCCATTGTTGAAATTCAATAGATCCGCAGCCGAAGGGCTGGCGTAGTTCGGATCGCTGGTTCGCGACGGGCTGGAAACAAAGCTGATGGTCAGAATCTCGGGACTGGCGGGCAAATCCACCAAAAAACTGATCGTCGCATGGCGCAGCGACCCGCCGCCCGGCCCGGTCGCCACCCCGCTTGATTCCGCTCCGTTAGCCGTGGCTTCCGACAAGAAAAACTTGTCCCGCGTCCAGTAAGTAATCTTATGCCGCCCGTTGTAGCCATTCGTTCCGCTGATGGTCACATATTCGCCCGAAAGAAAGCCGTGGTTGGGGCAAGTCACCCGCGGCGGCGTGGTATTGGTAATAGAGGTGATGACACAGCTCGAACGCCCGTCCCGGTGCCGCTGCACGTTGTCGTTCTGCCAGTACGCCGGCGCCACTCCGTTGACCAGCGGCATGGCGTAGCCGCGGATTTCGCCCTTGGCGAACGTCCGCCCAAAACTTACCGGATGGTTGTTTTCAGCCGCCCCCGTCGAGCGCAGCGTAAGCGTGTTGGACGGCGGACCGCCGGATGCCGGAAATGCGGCGAGCAGCAGCAAAAAGTAGCGCATCCCTCCTCCTTACTGCACCGTAAATTGCCGGATTTTGGCGGTAACGCCGCTGTCGCAGGCGAAGTACGCCCGGTCCGCGGTCACGTATGACGTCCGGTCTGCGCTCGCCAAAGTCTTCCACGGTCCGCTGGCGGCGATCAGCCCCGACGGGCAGTATTCAAAGTGCAGATTGGCGCCATCGTCCCGTATGCGCAGTTTCACCGAATGGGGCACGAAATGGTTGGTCCACGTGTAGACCTCGCCGTCCGTGCCGCTGCCGTCGCATTTTTCTCTCCGCACCCACAGGTATGCCCGGTTGTCCGCATTGCTGTAAAGATCGAAACGAAACCTTCCCGGTCCCGAACCGCTGCAACTTGACGACTCCACTCCCACCGTGAAGGTCCAAAATTCGCTCGCCTTGCCGGTCCAGTCCAGCGCCGCCACTAAGCTCTTGCCCGCGCCGAATGCCGCGCCGTTGTAACGGTACCGCGCTCCCGCGGTGCTGTTGAAGCTGATCGAGCCGTCGCTTTCCTGCACTGCGCTTCCCGTTCCGCTCGTGCGGGTAAAGTCCGCCAGATTCACGCTCCAAGATTCTCCGCCGCCGCTGCTTCCGCCGACTTTGGTTTCCACTCCGTCGCTGGTGCGGTAATACAGCCCGTCGCTCTTGAAGAACAACCGCATAAACCCGCTATTAGGGTTCGCCGCCGAGGACAACACCGGCATGTCCAGCACCCCGTTCACCACCAGCGCCAGTGCTGCCGCATTGATGACCACTCCGAGCGCCACCCAACTCGCCGCCTGGATCAGTCTCCGCATTTTCCCCTCCTTACCAACCCGTCACCGTGATCGTTGCCCAGCCGTAGCCGCCCCCGCCGTTCTTTCCGCAAACCTTGAGAACCGAAGGATTCGCCGCCACGTTGAGGAACAAAAGCCCCAGGTTCGTCGCATTGCACGTCGGATCCGCCGCGCCCTGATTCAGCACCACACCCGCTGCCCAAATCCCATTCACGCAGACAAAACGCTGCCCGCCCGCCTTCACGCTCATTTCGCCGTCCTCGCAAACTCCCGTGGGATCGGCCGTCACCTGCCGGTAAGGCTTGGTGCGCCCCGCTCCCGTAGCGTCCAGCATCGAGCCCGGGCCTGTCACCTGCACTTGTCCGGTGAACGCCTTGTTGGCCGTGAAAATTTGCTCGTCCCCCAGCGTCGCCGCCACCGTGGCGTCCAGAGCCAGATTGAGCGAATCGAGCAGCAGCCCATACCCCGCATTGCGCGCGCCGAACACGCCGCCTTCGTTCACTTGCACTTGACCCGGCACACCCGCCGGATTGGCGGCCGTGCCTGCCACGGCGCTCCACGTGCCGTCCCCTCGGAGAAACTTGCTGGCGTCCGCCACCCCGTCTCCCAGCCGGGCCGGATCCAACCGCCCGGCCGTGATGTCCGCCGCTCCATGCCCGTGCGCCACCCCGGCTTTGGCGTCCAGCGCCGCTTGAAGGTCCGCTTGATCGCTTAAGTTGCCCTGAATAAACCCCCACGCGGCGGGGCCGCCGCCGCTGCCTCCTCCGGCCCCGCCGCTCTTCACCAGCGAGAGGCGCCCGCCCTGTGGCGCGGCCCACCGCACGGTGACGTCAAAGCTGCCCGGCGCGCACGCGAAACCGTCCGGCAACACCGCATTCCCCGCAACGTCCCTTGCCACCCACGCCAAGTCGCACGTCCCCAACTGATGGGTGCTTCCCGGCACGCTCCACACTGCGGACGCCGTGAAATCGAACGAAACCGCCGTCACCGACAACCACGCGTCTAGCTTTCCGTTGGCGTCTGCGTACGGAATCGCGTTGGGCGCCGGTGTCGCCGAACCCACCGCGTCCCACCCCCCGGCTTGGTGCGCCGCCGCGTGCGCTCCCGCGCTTCCCCCGCTCATCTGCGTCCAGGTGTTGTTGGCCGTGCAAAAATACAAGTTCTGCCCCGGGGCCGCGTCCCGCTTGAAAAACATCTCGCCCGGCAAACACACCGGCGGCAAGCTTACGCCGGTCTTCACCGGACGCGTCGAATTCGCGCCCGAAAAGTCCACCGCCTTCCCCTGGCTGGCCAGATCGATTCGCGTTTGTCCCCATAAGCCCATCCCCGCCGCCAACCCCAGCGCCAGTACGCGATGTCGTCTCATCCTTGGTTTCCTTGTTCGCATCTTGAACTTCGGCCGCGCCCGCCTCCCGCCGCCGCAGCCAACCCGATTATTTCCAATGCAAAACAACCGGTTCCCGCAAACCGCTTGAAAACGTTCGAAATAAATTTCGCAACCGGCTGGAGCTCCCCTCAGCCGCGCCCGTACGCCGCTGCCCCCGCCCCCGCTATAATGTAGCGTTGTTCCAAAAACTCACAGACACCGTCGTTTTGTGGCTCTTTGGCGCCCTCTACCAACTGGCGGTGTCCCTTCTCCGGCTGCGCGATGCACAACGCCATTAGCGTCGACGTCGAGGATTATTTCCATCCCACCGAGATCCAGCGCTATGTGCCGCGCTCCCGCTGGGAACAGTTGCCTCCGCGCGTCGAAATGGCCACGCAGCGCGTCTTGGACCTGTTCGCCTCCCACGGAGTCCGTGGCACCTTCTTCGTGCTCGGATGGGTGGCGCGCCGCCATCCAGCGCTCGTGCGGCTCATTGCCGAAAACGGCCATGAATTGGGCTGCCACGGATTCGACCACAGGCTCGCCTATCACCTCACTCCGGCTGAATTCCAGCAGGATGTCGAGCACGCCCAGGACGCCATCGCCCAGGCCTCAGGCATCCGTCCCCGTCTCTACCGCGCGCCCAGTTACTCCATCACCTCCCAGTCGATGTGGGCGCTCGAGCTGCTGGTGTCGCTGGGATTCACGCATGACTCCAGCATTTACCCGGTGAATCACGACCGCTATGGGGCGCCCGGCTTTCCCCGCCATGCCGGTCTCGTGCAAACCCCGTCCGGGCCCATCCTAGAGGTTCCCGCAGCCACCGTGCGCTTGCCCGGCGGCGGAGTGGCTCCCATCGGCGGCGGCGCCTATCTGCGGATCTTCCCTTACCGCTACATCGCCGCTGGCGTCCGCCGCGTCAACCGGGAAGAACGCCAACCCGTTTGTATCTATTTCCATCCGTGGGAGATGGATCCCGGTCAGCCGCGCCTGGCGCGCAGCCTGCTCTCCCGCCTGCGCACGTACGCCGGTCTCAGCCGCATGGCGGCCAAAACCGAGCGCCTGCTCAAAGAGTTCTCCTTCCGCCCGCTCACGGAAGTCTTCCCCTTTCCCGCCCCATGAGCCTCGCCGTCCGATTCTTCGAGCCCTCTGACGCCCCCGCCTGGGACGCTTTCGTTCTCAATCACCCTCTGGGTTCGCCTTTTCATCTCACCGCCTGGAAAGCCAGCATCGAAGAAACATTCGGCTTCCGCGGGCTGTCGCTGCTGGCTTTGCGAGATAACCAGATCGCCGGTGTTCTGCCTCTCTTCGAGGTCAAAAACCCCTTCGCCGGGCGCCTGCTCCTTTCCTCGCCGTTCGCCGTTTATGGAGGGGCGCTGTTCGACTCCCAGGAAGCCGCCGCCGCCTTGACCCAGGAACTGAACCGCGTGGCGCGCCAGATGGCCGTCGAATATGTCGAACTCCGCAACGCCTTCCCCGAGCAGTGCTTGGGTTTTCACCGCCTCAGCCGCTATGTGACCTTTACCCACCCCATTGCCGCCTCCGGCGAGGCCATTCTCTCCAGCCTCTCCCGCAACGCCCGCAATATGGTCCGCAAGGCCCTCCGGCATCCTTTCACGCTCGAACCCGCCTCGACCCTGGACGCTTTCTTTGACCTTTACACCGCCAATCTGCGCCGCTTGGGCACGCCCGCCTTCCCCCGGAGCCACTTCGTCAACTTGCTCAAGCATTACGGCAAGTCCGCCGATGTCCGCGAGGTGAAGCTGAACGGGCAAACCGCCGCCGCCGTCTTCACGTTCTACTTTCGCGGCCAGATTTTGCCCTACTATGGCGCTTCCGATCCCGCTTTCCACTCTTACGCACCCAATAACTTCATGTATTTCGATCTCATGCGCTGGGGCGCCGCTCATGGATACGCCTGGTTCGATTTCGGGCGCAGCAAAAAGGAGGGCAGCGGATCCTACGCCTTCAAAACCCACTGGGGCATGACCGAACGCGACTTGCCCTATGAGGTTCTTCTGGTCCGGCGAAAATCCCTGCCGGATCTTAGCCCTAATAACCCCCGCTTTGAACTGGCTATCCGCTTCTGGCGTACGCTTCCGCTGCCGCTCACCCGCGCCTTGGGCCCCTGGCTCATCCGCTGGTTCCCATAGCCGCCAGGCAGTCCACGACGTATTCCAAATCGCTGTCGCTCAACTCGGGGTAAACAGGCAACGCCAAAGCCTGCTTGGCGCAGCTCTCGCTCGCCGGAAAATCGCCTTCGCGGTAGCCCAGGTATTCGAAGCACTTCTGCAAATGGAGAGGGACCGGATAGTAAATCTCCGTTCCGATGCCGCACGCCTCAAGATGCGCCCGCAACTCGTCCCGCCTCTCACACCGGATCACGAACTGGTTCCATACATGGCGGGTCGAGTAGGCGGGCGCCTCCGGCGCCGCCACGGGCAGCCTCCGCTGCTCGATTCGGTCCCGGTACATTTGCGCGTGCCGCGCCCGCGCCGCCGTCCACTCGTCCAGCCGCTTCATCTTCACCCGCAGCACCGCCGCCTGGAGCGTATCCAGCCGGGAATTCACTCCCACCCAATCGTGGTAATACTTCCGCCGCGCGCCGTGCACCCGCAAGGCGCGGATCTTTTCCGCTAAGTCCGCGCGGGACGTGGTCACCATGCCGCCGTCGCCCCACCCTCCCAAATTCTTGCTCGGGAAAAAGCTGAAACAGCCCGCATCGCCCATGCTGCCCGCGCGCTTCCCCTTATACTCCGCGCCGATGGCTTGCGCCGCATCCTCGATCACCGCCACGCCTTTTTCGCCAGCCGCTTCCAGAATCGGGTCCATGTCCGCGCATGCCCCGAAAAGGTGCACCGGGATGACGGCTTTCACCTTCGGGCGCCGCGCCAGCGCTTCCCGCACGCCGTCCGGATGGATGTTAAACGTCCGCTCGTCAATGTCGGCGAACACCGGACGCGCCCCGGTGCGCGCAATCTCCCCGGCGGTGGCGAAGAACGTGTACGGCGTGGTCAGCACTTCATCGCCGGGACCGATGTCCAGCGCCAGCATGGTGAGATACAGCGCGTCGGACCCGCTGGCGCAGCCCACCGCGTACTTGGCGCCGCAATAATCCGCCACCGCCTCCTCCAGCAACGCCACGTCCTCGCCCAAAATGAAGCGCTGCGACTCGACGACGCGCAGCGCCGCCGCCATCACTTCCTCGCGAATGGCTGCATGCTGCGCCACCAAGTCCAGTAAAGGGATCCGTCGCTTGTGTTC
>Ga0272446_1002531_pt1 | contig 24700 bp, 23 predicted proteins | sample YNPCB0061_FD_194587 | JGI IMG/M metagenome (GOLD analysis project Ga0272446, IMG submission 194587) | Hot spring microbial mat communities from Yellowstone National Park, WY, United States - YNP-CB-006-1 | ecosystem: Environmental > Aquatic > Thermal springs > Hot (42-90C) > Sediment | place...
GCATCGCTATTGGGGTGCGAGTGATAAAAGCCCCACACGCCGAAGCCTTCTTTGAGGGCTTGGCGTTCCACTTTGGCGTAATCTAATGGGTCAATCTCGATGCGGTTGTGGCGCGATTCGAGTTTGATATTTTCTACGGGAACGACTTTTCGGACTTCAAAATCACCGTCAATGATCATTCCAACCAGCAAGCCGCCACACTCTTCGGGATACGCGCCTTGCGCTTGTGTGGTCATCACGAGCAGTTGACTTTTGCTGATTTTGAGGTCTCCCACAATTTCGCGCTCTTTGTCTACCATCACAATCATTCCCGTTCCTAATCGTGCGAGGTCGGTATCCATCAGAAATCCGCTGGTGAGCGGAATGTGTTGCGGAACAAGATACACATCTGCCCAAACCGAATAGCCCATCATCACGCGGCTGATTTTCGTGCGCTCGTCCATCAGCAACACAAGGCGACTTCCATAAACGCCATTGACAAGAATCGGCGAGGCAATTCGCGCCACCAACGCGCTTTCAATCGAACCAACCAACCGCTTTTGAACTTCAATCGGCTTAATAATAGAAGCGTCAATATCCGAGTAGCCACTTGGAAAGCGGAACGAACGTGGGTTTGTAATTTTGATATTGATAATCATCTGCAAAATGAATTTCAAGCGTTCCAAAAATGCTCGGAAAGATACTTCGCGCCGCCATCACAAAGAATGCAGACAATCACACCGCTCTCGTTTCGGTCGGTGAGTGCTTTGGCAACTTTCAGCGCGGCATACACATTCGCCGACGCGGAAATCCCTAAAAGCAAGCCTTCCGTTTTGGGTAATTTCACCGTGTAGTGATAAGCGGTTTCCGTTGAAACTTCGATAAACTGGTCGGGAACTTTCGGGTCGTAAATGCTCGGCACCATCGCCGATTCCAAATGCTTAATGCCTTCAATGCCGTGAATCGCCACATCGGGCTGAACGGCAATGCACTGAATTTTGTCGTTGTAGGATTTTAATCGACGCGAGGTGCCGATGAAACTGCCACTTGTGCCAATCGCGGCAATGAAGTGCGTGATGCGTCCGTCGGTTTGTTCCCAAAGTTCAACGCCAGTGGTGTTGAAGTGGGCTTGCCAATTCGCGTCGTTGCTGTATTGGTCGGCGTAAAAATACTTGTCGGGATTTTGAGCGTAAAGTTCACGCGCTTTGCGAATGGCACCATCGCTTGATTCTGCCGCCGGCGTGAAGATAAGTTCCGCGCCGTAGGCTTTGAGTATTTTCTTTCGTTCAGGGCTTGCCGATTCAGGAACGCACAGTTGGCACTTGTAGCCTTTGATGGCGCAAATCATCGCGTAAGCAATGCCTGTGTTTCCGCTTGTCGCATCAAGCAAGATTTTATCTTTTGTCAGCACGCCTTGTGCTTCGGCAGTTTCAATGATGTTGAGCGCAGGACGGTCTTTGACGCTTCCGCCCGGATTCATAAACTCGCACTTGCCGTAAATCTCTACATTATCCGCAATTCCCCACTCGTCAGCCACTCTTTTGAGCCTCACAAGTGGCGTGTTCCCAATGAGCGAAAGCGTGTGTTTATCTATGATGGTTGTTGTGAAGTCAGACATAATGTTCAAAAATGTTGAAGATTTCTATTAGCCTTTAAGGGAAAATTTAATTGTTTTGGGTTGTAAAAAATTTCATGGCTTCGAGGCTAAAACAGAAAGCGGATATGCTCTTCCATCACTTCGCGGTTGATGTTTTTGCAGAAGGCTCGCGTTTCTTCAATCACGCCGTTGCTGACGGCAACAATCAGCATGGTTTGGTAAATCGGGGTTGCGTCGCAGTCGGTCGCCGATGGAAACGCACCGAAGCGCGTATGCGAGTGATACGTGCCTACAATGCTCATGCCGTATTCCTTTGCCGCCATTTCGATGTCGTAGCGTTGATAAGCGGCAATTTCAAAACCCAGCGTGCGGTCGCCGCGCAATCGATTCACACACGGCGCGATGTATCGGACAATGTTTCGGCGAATCCGATTTTCTTCTTCATAGTCGCCAATGAGCAAGCCGCAACACTCTTCGGGAAAGGTCTCTTTGGCGTGCGCTTTAATGCGATTCAAATTTGTAAGGGAAATTAGCATCGTGATAAAGTTTATGCCAGTTCAAGCGCAGGCGCAAATCGTTTTTGATGCCACTTCCACGCCGTTGCGATAATGGTTTCTAATTGATTGAACTTTGGGTTCCAGCCTAACATTTTCTTGGCTTTTTCGGCACTGCCAATCAGTTGCGCAGGGTCGCCGGGGCGGCGCGCGCCTTCAACCACGAGAATTTCTCTGCCCGTTACTTTTCTTGCCGTCTCTATCACTTCACGCACGGAAAAGCCGTTGCCGTTGCCGAGATTAAAAACATCGCTCTCGCCGCCATTTTCAAGATACTTCAAGCCAAGCACGTGGGCATTAGCAAGGTCGGAGACGTGAATGTAGTCGCGAATGCACGTGCCGTCGGGCGTGTCGTAATCGGTGCCGTAAATCGTGATGTGTTTGCGTCTTTGAAGTGCGGCATCAAGCACGAGTGGAATGAGGTGCGTTTCAGGGTTGTGGTCTTCACCAATCTCGCCCGATTCATCAGCACCTGCGGCGTTGAAGTAGCGAAGCGCAACGTATTTCAACGAATACGCCTTGCTGTAATCTTGCAAGATGCGCTCGACCATCATCTTCGACGCGCCATAAGGATTGATGGGATTTTGTGGGTGCGATTCCGGAATCGGAACTTCTTTTGGCTCGCCGTAAGTGGCGCACGTCGATGAAAAAATAAAGCGATTGACCTTCGCCTCGCGCATCGCATCAAGCAAATTGAGCGTAGCGGCAACATTGTTGCGATAATACTTCGCGGGATTTTCAACCGATTCGCCGACATATGCATATGCGGCAAAGTGCATCACCGCCTCAACACGATGTTCGGCAAAAACTTCTCGCAATAGCGCACGATTTTCTAAATCGCCAACGATGAGCCTTTCACCTTGCGCTAACTCTCGATGACCATAGACAAGATTATCAAGAATCACGACTTCGTAGCCTGCTTTTTTGAGTTCTCGGACGGCGTGCGCACCAATGTAGCCCGCCCCGCCTGTAACTAAGACTTTCATTGAATGTTTGATTGGATTACGGAAACCTTTGCTTTAATTTAGCAAACGATTCGCGCAGAAACACTCGCACAAAAAAACTTACAGGCAAAAAACTTACAGGCACTATTACTTTCAGCCCAATATGCCGCGCATTTTTCGTGAAGAAATTTTTGAAAAGAAGTATCGCCTTTGGGTTGCGCGTATGCAATTTGCGCGTGGGGAAATTTCGTTTGAAGAATTACGGGCGCACGCCAACGCTTTAATTTCAGCCATAAAAAAACGGCGCGACCAACAATTTGGAACCTCGCGCCGCTATCGCCTCAAACTTTCCGCCGCCGAACTTATTGCCGACCTGCTCTGACTTGCTCTTCACCGTGTTCTGACGACGGCTCATTCGCCGAGCAGGGCGAGCATTTGTGCGTTTTCGGGGTGAGCGGGCAGTTGGTCGCCGAGTGAAAGTCCGCTGATGTATTTGAATCGGATAGTGCCGTTTTTATCGAGCAGAAATTGAGCGGGAAGCGGTGCGCCGAGTGCCGCGCCCAATCCATATTGCTTGAAGACGCGCCATTCTGAATCGGAAAGCATCGTGAAGGGATACTGTTGTTCGGCGACGATTTGCTTTGTCATCTCCACATTTGTCGAGGAGACAACAACCACATTTCCGCCTTTTTCAAGAAACTGCGCGTAATCGTTTTTGAGGTTGTTCAAATGTGGGAAGCACAGCGGGCAGAAAATTTTATCAGTAAAAATCCTTGTGAAGACAAGCAAGAGCGGCTTGCCGCGAAAGTCTGAGAGTTTGCGCATCGCTCCGTTTGAATCTGGGAGTTCAAAATCGGGTGCAAGTTCTCCAATCTGGAATTTATCTTCAGCAAGGCGCGGAATGAAGTTCGCAACGAACGTAGCGTTGATAGGATTGATGGAATCGAAGAACGATGGCATTTGGCGATAGAGTTTAAGCGGATTGACAACGGTTTAACATCGGTTAGAAAACGATTAAGAAGCGGCGATTCGTTTCCGTTGGAAATTTTCTTCATGTAACTTACTGCAAGTTCAGACAACCGATGACAAAATCGAAACAAGTGCGCTACACAAAATCCACGCTTCCTGAAAAGACTTGCGAGAACTGCCATCGCCCGATGTCGTGGCGCAAAGCATGGGCGAAGACTTGGGACGAGGTGAAATACTGTTCCGACCGATGTCGCGCCGAAGCCAAACAGAAACGGAAAACTCAAACTTCAACGCCTCAATGAAAAACAAATATGCTAAACAGCCTTCCGCGATGGAAGTTGAAAATCTCATCTATGAAGTCGCGCTCAACCGTGCGCTGATTTTGATACTGCTTGAAGAGTTGGAGAAAACGAATCCGGGATTGACCGAGCGCATTCAAGATGTGCTGAACGCTGAATCGCAACGCATTTATGGGCTCGTCTCGCAGTTCGTTGAAGAACCATCGCCCTATTACGCACCGCTGTTAGAAATGCGCAAAACACATGACGATGCCGATAAAGCGGCGGCAATTCTCAAAAGCCTTCTGACCGACCCTGAACCGCCGAAGCCCAAAGGCAAGAAGAAACGCTAAACCTTATCTTGCTCAACGGGTGACTTTGCTTCCACAAGCACGCCGACGGCTCCCGCCATCACCCCGTTTGAGATAATTGGTGAAAAATGAAAATCTACTTGCATCTCGGAAAGCACGATTGAGGTTGTAACCGATTCACCCGATAACACGCGTCGGAACGCCGCAAGCAGTTGTGGGTGCTTGCCATAGCATTCATAAATCGACTTCCCTTTCGAGTCTGATGTTAAGAAGTGATGTTGGTCGGCGGATTTTCCGAAAATGCCGGTGATAATTCCTGCATCGTCAAAGGTGATGAGGGAAACTGGCATCGCATTGAGCATCGGCTCAATTTGTTGTTTGAAGGTGCGATGTTCGTTCTCGACTGTCACGCGCTTGGTGATGTCGGTCAGCACGGTGAGCACGCCGATTGGATTTCCGACTTCGTCATCGAGGCGTGAGATGAACATCTCTGCGATTTTCTGTTCGCCATCGGGCGTAAGGTATTTGATTTTGCCGTCCCATCGCCCCACACTTTGAAGCGACTCCATCGCGGCTTTGCGCTCTTTTGAAGAGGCGTATTTGTATTTCATCACTTCGTCCGACTTTTTGCCCAAGGCTTCGCCTGCGGGAATGGCGTGAAAGACTGCCGCGCCTTCGTTCCAATAGCGAATGTCGCCTAATGGGCTCACAATGACGATGGCAAGATTCAGGGCGTTGAGAATCGCCGATTTTTCCGCCAACTGCCGCTCTTTGGCTTTCAAGTCTTTTTGTGCTTCGTGGAGTTTGGCGGATTTTTCCTGAACACTGCTTTCTAAAATTTTGACATCGTTTTCAAGACGCTCGACGGCGCGGTCGGCTTGTTCCCAATCGGCGCGCAGTTGCGAGATGGTGCTTTGAGCGGCGGCAAGTTCAGTGGCGTGTTGAGCAAGTTCGGTTTTGAGTTGAGCAAGTTCGGCTTCGAGCGTTGCTTCTTTTTCGGGATTGCCTTTGGGTTGTGCTTGGAGCGTTTGAATGGTCTCGTTTGCCTGTGAAATCTCTTGTTCGAGTTGTTGTCGTTTTTGGGTTTCTTCGGCGAGTTGTGCGCGCAGGGTGTTGAGTTCTTTGGTGAAGCGTTGGGCGAGTGCTTGCGCGGATTCATGCGCCGCCGTTAATTTTGATTCGAGGCTTTGCTTTTCTTCTTCTGCGCTTGCCAGTTCGGCTTTTGCGGCTTGCATTTGTTCGGAAAAGGCATTGGCATTGGTGACTTGCTGATTAAGCACGGCATTGTATTGTTTGAACATCGCTTCAAATTGAGCCAACTGTTCTTCTGCATTCGCAACGGCTTCTCGGAGTTGATTGCCTGTAATGATGGCTTCTTGGAGTTCGATGCGCAGTTGCATTTCTGCTTCTTGGGCTTTGTCGACTTCGTCCATCAATGCTTTCTCGCGCTCTATTTTTTCCAACAGTTCAGCTTTGAGACGCACATTGGCTTGACGCTCTTCTTCATATGCAGTTGCGGCGAGGGTTGCTTGTTCTTGCGCAGTCTTTAAGGCTTCGGTGAGCTCATTGAGGGCAAGGCGTGCTTCTTCAAGTTGCGATTCAAGACGAGCATTTTTTTCCTCATTTGCTTTGAGCGATTGGAGTTGAGCGCGCGTTTGGTCGAGGGCGTTTTGGAGCTCAAAGTTTCTCTCGTTGAGCGTTGTAACGGTGTTGGTGAGGTCAGCGATTTTTTTCTGCAACTCTTCTATCACGGTAGAGGAAGAGACCTGACTTGGCGCGTGAGGAACGGCGGGTTTATGCAGTTCTTTTTCCCTTGTCGGTGCGCCTGCGGGTTCATCTTCAAGAAATGGCGACTGCAATCGCGCCAGTTGCGCTCGAACGGCTTCCAGATTTTTCAAGAACTCTTGCGAGGGCATTGGCGGGGGTTGAGGTTCAGGCTTCGGAATCGATTTTTTGTTGAGAACTTCTTTGATTGATGTCGGCAAAAAGTTCAGATGAGACTTAAACACATAATCCGACGCGCCTGCTTTCAGCACGTCTGCAATAACCCCTTCATCAGTAATTTTTGAGAGAACAATAACGGGCACGTGAATCGATTTCGATTTCAGATAGGCAATGACATCATTGGCGGTTTTACGTTTTTGAAGGGCGTATTCGCATAGCACTAAATCAAATGTCTGTTCTTCGAATGCTTCTTCAAATTCTTCAAACGATTCGACGTGTTCAATTTCGGGTTGCAATTCATCGCCTTTTAGCGTCAGCCAAGTGATTTGTGCATCTAACAGCGAGGTGTCAAAATGGAGAATGCGAATACTCATCGTTGTATGTTTTCAAGATTATTCAAAAAGTGCCTGAACGAATTTTTGTCGGTCGAAGCGTTGCAGGTCGTCAATTTTTTCGCCGACACCGATATACTTAACAGGTATGTTCAGTTCATTTGAAATGGCAATCACCACGCCGCCTTTTGCAGTGCCGTCAAGTTTCGTCAGAATCAGCCCTGTTACTTCAACGGCTTTGGTAAATTCTTTGGCTTGGTTGATAGCGTTTTGTCCTGTTGAGCCGTCCAAGACAAGCAAGACTTCGTGCGGCGCGTCAGGCAGTTTCTTTTTCATCACACGCTTGATTTTAGCGAGTTCTTCCATCAAGTGTGTTTTGTTGTGCAAGCGTCCTGCCGTATCGACCAGCACCACATCTACCTCTTTGGCAATCGCCGAACTGATAGCATCAAAGACGACGGCACCGGGGTCAACGCCTTGCCCTTGCGAGACAATCGGCACGCCGGCGCGCTCTGCCCAAATTTCCAACTGCTCCGTTGCGGCGGCGCGAAAGGTATCGGCGGCGGCAATCAAGACTTTCTTGCCTGCGCTTTTGTAATTATGCGCCATTTTTCCAATGCTCGTTGTTTTACCAACGCCATTCACGCCGACAATCATAATCACATATGGCTTTTTAGGCAGTGGTTCATCGAAATCGACTACCGTTACTTCGCGTGCATCGCGCAAGAGCTTCTGAATTTCATCGCGGAGCATGGCATCTAATTCTTGCTCGTTCATGAATCGCTCTTTTTTGGCGCGCGCCGAAATGGCTTCCACAATTTTCAAGGTCGTCGGCACGCCCACATCCGCCGAAATCAAAATCTGCTCCAACTCCTCCAAAAATTCATCGTCAATTTTCGTCTTGCCTTTGACAAGGCGTGAGAGTTTGCCAAATAAATTCTCTTTTGTTTTTGCAAGTCCTTCTTTGAGTCGCGAAAATTTGAAGGCGTCGAAAAAGCCCATCGGTGTTAAGGTTTCAAGGTTATCAAACTTTCTGCGAAGACAATCGCTCGCTCGGCAAGGCTTAATGCGGTTTTTGCGTCTATCTCAAATTCTACCGTGTCGTATCGCATATCCACAGCGAACTCGTTTAATTTCACTGCCTCGTTTAATCGCTCATCAAACACAATCCCATTTGCCACAAGCAGTTTCAAAATCTCTCCCAACTCGTGTGTTCTCGGAAAATGCACATCACGATACGCAAGCACCGCCTTCAACGCCTTCTCCACCGCTTGCTGACAGTGAAAGCCAATCGCTTCCATTTGATTCAAATGCTCGCTTAAAATTCGTGCCGATTCCAAATCTACTTTGGCTTTTTCCAGAAGTGTTTTGGCGATGTCTTGATTGGTTTTCATCTCAAGGGGTTTGATTAGATTTAGCAACGCTCGCTCATATAGCACCACGCCTTCGTCTCTGATGTTTCGCCACAGCCCGACCGTTACGCCCGACATCGCTTCATATTCCGACCACCGCTTCACCAACAGTTGAACGCTTGCAGGCAATTTCGCAACTGCCGACTCCAACTTCTCGCGCTCTATTTTCAACTCCGCTTCATCAGAAAGCACCACCAACACATCGTAATCGCTCTCCTCATCAAAATCGCCGCGTGCGCGTGAGCCGAATAGCACCACTTTTACCGGCGTTGAAACGCGCCGTATCTCGCGAAGAATGCTTTGAAGCATTTCACTGTGTTCAAGTGCTATGACGGCTTCGTTGTGCATCACGGTTTTGATGGCTATTGTGTTATCAAATTTTCTGCAAAGGCAATCGCTTGTTCGGCAAGGTCTACTGCGGTTTTTGCGTCTATTTCAAATTGCACCGTGTCGTATCGCATCTCTACGGCAAACTCGTTTAACTTCACCGCTTCGTTTAATCGCTCGTCAAACACAATTCCGCTTGCCACAAGCAGTTTCAAAATCTCTCCCAAATCGTGCGTTCTCGGAAAATGCACATCACGATGCGCCAACACAGCCTTCAACGCCTTTTCGATGGCTTGTTGTGCATTGAATCCAATGCCCTCCATATCGCTTGGACTTACGGCGAACAGCGTTGCGGCACGCTCTTTATCTTTTTTGGCTTTTTCCAACAGTGTTTTGGCGATGTCTTGATTGGTTTTCATCTCAAGGGGTTTGATTGCGTTTGGCAATTCTTGCTCATAGAGCACCACGCCTTCCTCTCTGATGTTTCGCCACAGCCCGACCGTTACGCCCGACATCGCTTCACACTCCGACCATCGCTTCACCAGCACTTGCACACGCGCCGGCAGTTTCATCATTGCCGCTTTCAACTTCGCTTGTTCTGCTTTCAACTCCGCCTCGTCTGACAGCACCACCAGCACATCGTAATCGCTCTCCTCATCAAAATCGCCGCGTGCGCGTGAGCCAAATAGCACCACTTTTACCGGCGTTGACACGCGTAATATCTCACTCACAATCTCCGCTTCCACGCTATCACGCACGAGATTGCTCTCGACTTGACTATCTTCGTTTCTTTTCAAAACCAACGCCATCTTTGTCGTTATTTTATTTGAATATAAAACTTCCTTGTGCAATGTCATTTACACGCATTTCTGAAATTGGCGAATTTGGGCTGATTGACCGACTGTCAGCACTTATCAAGCCGACTGAATCTTCCCTTTCCACGCTCAAAAAAGGCATTGGCGACGACTGCGCCGTGATTGCACTTCCAAACGGCAAACTGCAAGTCATTTCCACCGATTTGCTCATCGAGCAAATTCACTTTGATTTACTCACCACACCGCTTGAACACTTGGGCGCGAAGGCAATCAGTGTGAATGTTTCCGACATTTGCGCCATGAACGCTAATCCGCTTTATGCGACCATCAGCATCGGACTTGCCAACAACATCTCGGTTGAAATGATTGAACAGATTTACAAAGGCGCGGCAAATGTTGCCAAGCAATACGGCATTGCGATTGTCGGCGGCGATACATCGGCAAGCATTACAGGATTGGTGATCTCGGTTGCGATTGTGGGCGAAGTTGATGCCGATAAAATCACTTATCGAAGCGGCGCAAAGCAAGGCGATTTGATTTGTGTTACAGGCGATATTGGTCGCTCATTTGCAGGCTTGAAAGTGCTTATGCGCGAGCGACAAACCATGCTCGATACCTTCGCGGAAAATCCCGACATGGATAAATCCACCTACAAAGCCGATTTATCGGACTATCAAAAAGTGATTGAAAAACACTTACTTCCCAAAGCGCGTGTTGATGCCGTGAAGTTTTTTCACGAGACGGGAATTATTCCAACCTCCATGATTGATATTTCGGACGGTGTCGGCTCTGAACTCAAACATCTTTGCCGAAACTCGCACACCGGTGCATTGATTGAAGAATCCAAACTTCCGATTCTTGCTGAAACACGCGAAGTCTCTGATGAATTTGAGGACGATGCCACTACCTACGCGCTCTTCGGCGGCGAAGACTACGAACTGCTCTTCACCATCTCGCCCAACGATTTCGAGAAACTCTCGTCATTCAACGATGCGCGCGTCATTGGCAAAATGCTTCCTCCAAGCGACGGCATTAAACTGCGCGACCTTTTCGGTGCAGATATTGACCTTACCAAAACTTCAGGCTTCCAACACTTCGCCGAAGAAGAATTTTTTGAAGACGATAGCGATACACACGACCACGACAAACACAGCCATAACGGACACGACCCCAACGGAGACGACACTGATGATGAAGACGATATTTGGGGCGAGCGCAAAAATTAAATTCGCTTCTTACTTAAAAATCTCTTCCAAGCGCAGTTGAACGCCTGTGGCTTTGTCGGTCAAATTGCCTGCGGTGAATGTTTCTGTGGGCGAATCGGGATAAAAAATATGCACGGTTTTTAGCGGCGGAATGATTATCCACGATGATTTCACGCCTGCGGGGAAATACACATCGCGAATCTTCTCGACCAACTCATTGAGCGGTTGCGATGGCGAAAGAATTTCAATCGTCGTTATGGGTGGCGCAGTTATTTTCGCCTCGTCGCGTTCCCAATCGCTTTGTGAAGTTGGATAGAGTGCTAAATCAGGATTCGCTTTTCCCGAAGGAAGTTCTAAACTCGGTTCCGTTAAAACATCGTAGCGTGTTTCGTATCGGCTTATCAAGGCGAATGAAAGTCTTGCTTCAATGCGTGAATGGTTCTTGCTGGGCATGGGTTTTCCGCGTTCAAGTTCGTAGGGCGTGAGTGTGCGTTGTGTTTCAAGTGCGGTGGTTTGCATCGGTGCAGTTTGTGTTTATGTTTTCAGTTTCATGCTTCATTTGAAAATCTCTTCCAATCGCAGTTGAACGCTTGTGGCTTTGTCGGTAATTGTGCCTACGGTGAATGTTTCTGTGGGCGAATCGGGATAAAAAATATGCACGGTTTTCAGGGGCGGAATGATTATCCACGATGATTTCACGCCTGCGGGGAAATACACATCGCGAATTTTCTCGACCAACTCATTGAGCGGTTGCGATGGCGAAAGAATTTCAATCGTTGTTATTGGCGGCGTGGTCATCTTGATTTCATCGTGTTCCCAATCATATTGCATTTTCTCATAGAGGCAAATGTCAGGCACGCGGCTTGCGGTTGGAAAGTCAATCGTAATTTCGTTCATAATATCGTAGCGTTCTTCAAAGGGTGTGAGAAGCACATTGAGACGGCGAGCAATGCGTGAATGGTTTTTGCTGGGCATGGGTTTTCCGCGTTCAAGTTCGTAGGGCGAGAGCGTGCGTTGTGTTTCAAGCGTTGTGGTTTGCATCGGTTCGGTTTGTGTTTAGGTTTTTGAAACATAGTGAAATTGAAAGGTTCTCGCAATTCAAGGTGAAGTTTCGTATTATTGATTCTCGCAATCAATCAATTCTGCAAAAGACCATACAGTCACGCAGTAACTTTCGTTAACTTTTTCACACCATTTCGTTATGTCCAAAATCAAAGTCGGTATCAACGGGTTCGGTCGGATAGGTCGCCTTGTGTTTCGTGCCATCGCCGAACAAGGACTTCTTGACAATGAAGTCGAGGTTGTCGCTGTCAATGACCTTGTTCCTGCCGATAATCTTGCGTATTTGCTCAAATACGATTCTACACAGGGGCGATTTGCGCACAGCGTAACGAGCGAAAAATCCAGCCCAAGCGTTGCCGAAGATGACACATTGGTCGTCGGCGGTCATAAAATCAAGTGCCTTGCGGTCAAGGAAGGACCTGCCGCGCTCCCTTGGAAAGACTTGGGGTGCGAGATTGTGCTTGAATGCACGGGCTTATTTACCGAAGCCGAAAAAGCCAAAGGGCATCTGACAGCGGGCGCGAAGCGCGTCATTATTTCTGCACCTGCAAAGAATGAAGATATTACCATCGTGATGGGCGTTAATCACGAAAAGTATGATGCCTCAAAGCACTTCATCATTTCAAATGCCTCTTGCACGACGAACTGCCTTGCGCCCGTTGTGCATGTATTGCTCAAAGAAGGCTTCGGCGTTGAAGAAGGCTTGATGACGACGATTCACTCATACACCGCGACGCAAAAAACGGTTGACGGTCCTTCGAAGAAAGATTGGAAAGGCGGACGTGCGGCGGCAATTAACATCATTCCATCAACAACCGGCGCGGCAAAAGCCGTCGGACTTGCGATTCCCGAAGTGAAAGGCAAACTCACCGGCATGAGTTTCCGCGTGCCAACCGCAACGGTTTCGGTCGTTGACCTCACCGTGCGCACCGTCAAAGAAACCTCTTACAAAGAAATCTGCGCCGCAATGAAACACGCGAGCGAAACCTACCTCAAAGGCATTTTGGCTTATACCGAAGACGAAGTGGTTTCAAGCGATTTCATTCACGACGCACACTCGAGCATTTTTGATGTAGGTTCAGGCATTGAACTCAACAGCCGATTCTTTAAGCTTGTCAGTTGGTATGACAACGAGTGGGGCTACTCCAACCGCGTCGTTGATTTGCTCAAATACATTGCCGCCAAAGGCTAATAACGAAAGGAACGAAGCCCTCTTTTGTGAATCAGGAAGGGGGCTTTCTTCAAAACCTGAACGCACAAATAAGGAGGTTACGATGATTCACATTCAAAAAATTCTTTGCCCGATTGATTTTTCTCCGCCGTCGCGCAACGCGCTTCGCTATGCGAATGAATTTGCCAAAGCGATGAACGCCAAAATCACCGTGATGCACGTCATACAGCCCCAGCCGATTACTGCCGATGTCAATGTGCCTTACGTTCCGCCCGAAGTTGAAATGGAGCAAGCCGAAAAAGAAGATATGGCGCATCTTATCCGCGAAATCATCTCGGAAGGCGTGCTGGTTGAGCAAGTCTTGGCATTTGGCTTGCCGTGGGAGTGCATTATTGCACAAGCCAAAAAAGAAACCATTGATGTAATTATTCTCGGCACACATGGGCGGTCAGGCATTTCGCGCCTCTTGATGGGAAGCACAGCGGAAAACGTCATTCGTCATGCCACTTGTCCTGTCTTGGTGGTCAAAGCGTCTGAAAAAGAGTTTATCTCTTGAAGTGGGTTACTTTTTTTACTGAAAAGGCGTTTTGTATCTTTCTCGCAAAATTTAACCATTCCAATTTTCTATGTCTTGGTATAAGCGAGAGCGACCTTCGGTTCTAACTGAGAAAAAGCGCGATATGCCCGAAGGCTTGTGGTGGAAATGCGATGAGTGCGGCGCAACGATTCACCGCAAACAGTTGGAAGACCATCTTTACACTTGCCCCAGTTGCGGCAATCACTTTCGAATCTCTCCGCAGAAGTATTTTGAGATTTTGTTTGATGGCGAAAAGTTTGAAGAGTTTGATGCGTCGCTTCGCTCGGCTGACCCACTTCATTTTGTAGATACGAAGCGATACACTGACCGAATTGAAAGCACGATTAAAAAAACAGGATTGAACGATGCTTGCCGCAATGCGATTGGGAAAATTTCAGGACGAGAGACCGTTGTTTCGGCAATGGATTTCGGATTTATCGGCGGCTCCATGGGGTCGGTAGTGGGCGAAAAAGTCGCACGTGCGATTGATAAAAGCCTTGCGCTCAAAGCCCCACTTTTGGTGATTTCACAATCGGGCGGCGCACGTATGATGGAAGCGGCTCTCTCGCTGATGCAAATGGCGAAAACTGCCGCTCGTTTGACACGCCTTCACAAAGCCGGGATTCCATACATTTCCTTGATGACCGACCCGACCACCGGCGGCGTTACTGCGTCATTCTCGATGCTCGGCGACTTCAATCTTGCTGAACCCGGCGCGCTGATTGGCTTTGCCGGTCCGCGCGTCATTAAAGAAACCATTCGCCGTGACTTGCCTGACGGATTTCAGCGCGCTGAATTTCTCCAAGAACACGGCTTCATTGATGTGATTGTGCCACGACGCGAACTCAAAAAAACACTTTCCCAACTGCTTGACCTAATTTGTGATTAACTTTCTTCGCTGTTTATGAAAGTCCGTATTATCGGCGTTCCGTTGGATTTAGGCTCGGATTATCAAGGTGCGAATTTAGGTCCAGCCGCCATTCGCATTGCAGGGTTGCAAGAAAAAATCGAAGAACTTGGACATGAAGTCTATGACGATGGTGACCTGTCGATTCCGCCGCGTAAGTCGCTCTCGGTTGGACCGCCAAAAGCCAAGTTTCTTGATACGATTGAAAAAGTTGCCGCCGACCTTTGCACGCGCGTTTTTAATACCTTATCCGACAACGCTTTTCCTGTGGTGATTGGCGGCGACCATGCCATGGCGATTGGCACGATTGCGGGTGTTTCCAAATTTTTCAAACAACACGGACGAAAAATCGGGCTGATTTGGATTGATGCGCACGCCGACATCAACACGCCTGAAACTTCGCCCAGTGGCAACATTCACGGCATGCCGCTCGCAACCGTTCTCGGTATGGGCATGCCAGCACTTGTGAACATCGGCGACAAAGGCGCGAAACTTCTGCCCGAACACGTCCATCTCATTGGCATTCGTTCGGTTGATAAAGGCGAGAAAACCTTACTCAAAAAAATGGGCGTCAATTTTTACACCATGACCGACATCGACAAACGCGGTATTCAAGAAATCATTAGCAAAGCCGCCGCGCACCTTGTTAAATCCGTCGACGCAATTCATATTAGCCTCGACTTGGACGGATTAGACCCCGACATCGCCCCCGGCGTTGCCACGCCCGTCAAAGGCGGTCTCGATTACCGTGAAGCACACTTGATTATGGAAACAATTGCGGAAACCGGCAAACTCGCTTCAATGGAAGTTGCTGAAAATAATCCGATTTTAGACCTTCGTAACCGAACGGCAGAGACGGCTGTCGAACTTGTTCAATCTGCATTAGGCAAACGCATTGTTGATTAACCTCAAAAACTTCTACCAATGATTGTATTCATTGACGACGACACACAGATTTTAGAAGTGCTGAACGATTTTTTCAGCGACCTCTACGAAGTGAAAACCTTTGACCAGCCTTGGCAAGCCCTGCGCTTCATTGAGGACAACAAAAAGATGATTGAGGTTTGCATTACCGACTACAAAATGCCAACGGCAAACGGCATAGAACTTGCCAAAAAAATTCGTGCCGTCGACCCTAACATCATGATTATCCTGATGTCGGGCTTTGTTGATTTCCCAACGATTGAAGAGCATTTGAAATCGCGTCTCATTTATCAATTCATCAATAAGCCCTTTGTTTTGGAGCGCATGGCACAAACGATTGAAACCGCAAGCAAAATTTATTTGAAGAAAATTTCTCTTTCATAACCCGCAAACCTGACTTTTAGGTTTGTTTCTTTTGGTAACTTAAACGCATCTCAACCGATGAAAAACACACGATTGCTCACCCTTCTGCTGATTCTGCTTTTGCACTTCTCCGCTTCATCAGAGGCGCAAGAGTCGCGTTCTGCCAAAACCATTGAGCAACTGCTTGCCGAAAAAAACGCACGCACGCCGGCACAGCAAAAAATTGAATCCAACATCTTGCAAAAAATTTCGGCGATGCGCGCGGCAGGATTAACTTCACAAAACGCTCAAATGCGCAACGCAAGTGAGTTCAACGATAAACACGGCGTTCAAGTCGATGAACAAGGTCGGATTTACGTGTATCTGCGTCCAACAAAGACCGCAACCTTTGAACAACTTGAATCCATTGCCCTTCAAAACGGCGCGACACTGGGCGCAACAAATGCCGAGTTCAAGATTGTGCAAGCGTGGATTCCGTTTGAAAAATTGGAAGAGGTTGCCGCGCAAGCCGCGATTGCGTCGATTCAACCGGTGCTTCGTCCTATCACCAATTCTGGAAGCGTGGTGTCGCAAGGGCGCGATAAGTCGCGGGCGAACACGATTCACTCGCGCTACACTGTGCGTGGAGGTGGCGTGAAGGTCGGTGTGCTTTCAGACGGGTGCGACGGTTTTCAACAATCCATCGCTTCTGGCGATTTGCTCGGCTTGCAAGTCATTGACAATAGCGCGGGCGGCGCAGAAGGCACTGCGATGCTCGAAATCATTCAAGATGTCGCGCCGCTTGCGAACCTTGCTTTCGCCACAGCCTTCGGCGGCGTTGCTGGATTCATCAACAACATTCAAGCCCTTGCTGATGCCGGGTGCAAAGTCATTACCGATGATGTGCGCTACTTCGGCGAGCCCGTCTATCAAGATGGACCGATTGCGCAAAAAGTCGACCAAGTCGCAACCATTAACGATGTCGTCTATACCTCTTCCGCCGGCAACAACAACCTTGAAACCTATTCTACCGACCTTTATGTCGGAATGGCTCCTGCAACCCTGCCGCAACTCGTTGGCACGGTTCATAACTTCGGCACACAAGCCTCGCCCGATGACAATCAAACTTTTACAGCACCCACCGGCGCAGGCGTTTCCGTTGAACTGCAATGGGCAGATGCTTTCGGAGCATCGAACAATGACTACGACCTCTACATCATCAATTTGAACAACAACACGGTTGTCGCCAGCGGCACCAGCACGCAAAACGGCACCCAAGACCCATTAGAATTTGCTGTGTTAAACGCGGGCGGAACGTTCCGCGCGGTTGTGCATTTGAAGAGTGGCAATCCTGTGCCGTTCAAAATTTTCTATCGCTCGTTTGCTGGCACTGCCTCTATCAGCCTTTCCTCGCCTGCCGCCCCACAAATTGCTAATACGGGCGGACACGCAGGGGCTAACGGTGCGCTCGGATGCGCAGCAGTCAACGGCGGCACAACGGCTACCGCAGGCACACCCTCCGTGATTCGCGATTACAGCGCACGCGGTCCAGTTACGATTTACAACGGCGGCTATCCCAACTTGTTGGAAACACGCAATAAGCCCGACATTACAAGTTTCGACGGCGTAAGCGTTACAGGCAACGGCGGATTCCCAACCACCTTTGACGGCACTTCCGCCTCAGCACCACACGTGGCAGGCATTGCGGCGTTGATTCGTTCCGCCAATCGCAATCTCACGGCGGCACAAGTGCGCAATGCCATTCGCAACACCGCCGTTGATTTAGGCACCGCAGGCTATGACCCCATCTTCGGCTTTGGTCGCGCCGACGCATACAGTGCCGTTACTTCCGTGCTTGAAGGCACAGCAATTTATCAAAATCTTAATCTTCTCTCGATTCCCGATAATGACTCCAACGGGGTAAGTGTTACGCTTAATGTTACAGGAACAGGCACGGTGAATTATGTCGCATTGAGCCTTTCAACCACACACACGCGCTTGGGCGATTTGGTTGTAACGCTTCGCTCACCCTTAGGCACCACGCGCACGCTTGTCAACCGTTCAGGCGCAACGGCAGGTGCTTCAACGGCACAGCGCGCCCACATCGCCCTTGAAAATTTAGCCAGCACCAGCATCGGCACTACACAAACAAATGCAAACCTCATCGGCTACTTCCGTCCCGCCCCCGATACCTTTGCCTTCTTTGGCGAAGCAATTGATGGTGATTGGGTTGTTACGGTTTCCGACCGCGCCGCAACGAACACGGGCGCACTTCAACAAGTCGGATTGATTCTTAACGCGACACCTGCGCTTGCCGCACCTGTTTTTGCCTCGACACCGCCCACGACAGTCATTCAAGGCTCGGTTTATTCTTACACCGTCATCGCCGCAGGCAATCCCACACCGACGCTTTCGCTCACGACAGCCCCATCAGGCATGACGCTGAACACAACCACCGGTGTGCTGACTTGGAACACACAAAGCGTTGCCTTTGGCAGTTATCCCGTTGTGATTCAAGCACAAAATTCGCAAGGCACGGTTACACAATCATTTAATGTGCTTGTTCGTGCCAGCGATTGGACACGCCAAACGCCCGCTACAGAACTTGCAAACTTTCAACTTTATGAGGTTGCACCTGCAGGCGGAAATGATACGCTCAACATTTGGGCAGTCGGTTCTCAATCGCTTCAATCAGGACCGACGCGCGTGATGCGTAGCACGAATGGCGGCGCAACATGGATTAATGCCACCGGAAACTTAACCACATCAGGCAGAGCCTTCACGATTGGCGCGGCAACCGACCAAATCGCTGTGGTTGGTTTTGAAAGCGGCGCGGCATTCCGAACCACGAATGGCGGCACGACTTGGACTGCTGTTACTTGGCCTCCGCCTGTCAATACCTTCTTGAACCGCATTCTCTTTGTTAGCCCGACCGTCGGCTATGCACAAGGCGACCATGCGGCTGCACCCAACCTTCAATGGCCCGTTTATAAGACCACCGACGCGGGCGCAACTTGGACGCTCACCAACACGCCGAATGCGTTGCAACAAGGAAGCGATATTGAGTATGGACAAAATTCAGGGATGTTTTTCCTTGATGAAAATCGTGGTTGGTTTACAGGCGTAATTGGCAACAGTCCGCAGACCTCGCCGAGCCGTGTGTATCGCACCACCGACGGCGGAAACTCATGGTCATTTACAATCCTTCCACAAGGAACGGGCTTCAATATCAACATTGCCGCGTTCAACGCCAATGATGTCTTTGTGATGATGCAACAAGACGCGCCTACAGTTCGCCGCTCGACCGATGGCGGTGCAACCTTCGTGAATCCTTCGCCCGGACTTTCTACCATTCCAACGGCAATCGCTGCTCGTCCCAACACAAATGAACTTTACGTAACTACCGCCAACAGCATTCTCAAATCGACCGATGGCGGCAATACGTGGGAAACAGAGGCAATTCCTTCTAACATCACCGGCTTGAACTTTCTCATCTTCGCGAATGAACGCAACGGCTGGGCGTGCGGCGCAAACGGCATGATTGTCAAATATCAACCTGCAACGACTTCATCAGTTGGCGGCGGAAACAATTTGGATAGACCCACATCGTTCAAACTGGCTCAAAATTATCCGAACCCCTTTAACCCAACCACGAACATCACTTATCAACTTTCTACATTCAGCGAGGTGAAGTTAGAAGTCTTTGATGTTCTGGGTAGAAAGGTTGCTTCGCTCGTGAATGCAACCCAACCTGCGGGTGCCTATACCGTCACATTCAATGCGACAATGCTCGCAAGTGGCGTGTATTTCTATCGCTTGCAAGCAGGCTCTTTTGTTGAAACGAAAAAGATGCTGTTGGTAAAATAGCCTCTTCTGAAATCGGTCTCAATCGTTTAGGGCGAGTCGTGAGATTCGCCCTTTTCTTTTTGAGTTAAAATTGAGGGATTAGGAACGGTGAGAAAGTAAATCATCACCAATACAGTTACGATTGCCGTTATCATAAAAGTGGTTTCTGCCCCGAATTGAAACCAAATCACTCCTGCGAATGAACTTGCAAGCATAGCGCAAATGCTTTGAAACCCCGAAAATGTCCCGATTGCCGTTGCGGTATCTTTTTTATCGGTGATATTTGAAATCCATGCTTTTGAAATTCCTTCGGTTGCGGCGGCATATATTCCGTAAATAAAAAACAGCACAAAAAATAGATATAGATTTGTGTTGACCGCCATGCCAAAATATACGATTGCAAATAGCGCAAGTCCGATAATAAAAATGGCTTTCACGCCCACACTATCCGCAAGTATGCCCATAGGAAAAGAAGCGAGCGCGTAAATGAGGTTGTAAAAAATATAAACCCCAATAACCATTGTGTCATCAAGCCCCGACTGCTTGGCTTGAAGCAATAAAAATACATCAGAACTATTGAACAAGGTGAAAATTAAAAGTCCCAAAACAACCCTTCTATATTCGCTTGGGCTTTCTTTCCAATACTTCAAGAACGCAAAGAACGATTTTTTTTCATTCAGTTTATGCTTGCTTACTTTTTTTTCTTTGAGATAGAGAGAGCATAGAATAGCAAATAGCCCCGGAATAAATGCGATAAAAAACAGTGTTTTATAGTCCTGCGGATAGAAATACAAGTAGAGGAGTGCGATAGAGGGTCCAATAACCGCGCCGAATGTGTCCATAGAGCGATGAAATCCAAATACTTTGCCTTTTGTTTCGGGCGTTGCTTCGTCTGATAGAAGTGCGTCTCTTGCGCCTGTGCGAATGCCTTTGCCGAGGCGGTCGAGTGTTCGTGCAAAAACTATCCAAAGTGGTGCAGTAAAAAGTGCCATCATGGGTTTTGAGATTGCGCTCAACGCATAACCCATTTGCACAAACGGCACTCGCCTGCCCGATATATCTGACAGTTTTCCAAAATAGCCTTTGCTCAATCCTGCTGTGGCTTCTGCCATTCCTTCCAGCACGCCGATAAGCACGATTGAAAATCCGATAGTTTTTAAGTAAATGGGCATAATCGGATAGAGCATTTCGCTTGCCGTATCGGTTAGCAGGCTAACGATGGATAGAATCCAAACGGTGCGTGTAATCGATTTCAAAATGTGCGCGTGTTTATTTTGTTCTATGTTTGAAACACTATGCTTAAAAATAACAACGCGCCGTGTTTTGGCGCGCGTAAAGTTGGTTTATTCTCCATGTTCCTACAATACTTTTGCTCAATAAATTGTCTTTGCTCCTGTATTGCTCCGCAAATGCGCAAGCAGTTCTGAAACCGAGCGTGCGGACGTATCAGGGCTACGGAAAAATGATTTCTCCATTGCTTTTAAGTTTGCGGCAGGATTTTGGCTTGCAACTTTGAAATGAATAATCGCCGATTCAATCGTCAGGCGAAGCGACTCACGTGGAAACGGCTTGACGAGATAGCGATACACACTTCCTTCGTTAATCATTCGTATCGCTTGTTTGGCATCTTGCGAGCTCGTCATTAAAACGGTTACAATGTTGGGGTATTTATCTTTGACAGCAATCAAAAAATCTGCCCCGTCAATTTCTCCGAGCGCGGAATCGGCGACAATCACCGCGATATGATGCTTTGGAATTAAGCCAAAGGCTTCGGCGGCGTGTGTAGAAATGTGCGTTATATACTTCGGCTCAAAGAGCTCTTTGAATTGCTCTAAATGTCTTGGATTGCTGTCGACGAAGAGTAGTTCAAATTCAGAAACCGTTTCTGCTTTTTGGTGTTGAAGTGCGGGAATTGCAGGAGCTGTGGGCTTTGCAGAGGTCATCATACGGCGTTGTTCGGCAACCGTGCAAGCAAATCGGACGGTCTCTTTGAGTTTTTCCGCGTTCCAAGGTTTATTGATATATCGGAAAATTTCACCGACGTTCACCGAATCTACAACGGCTTGTAAATCGGCGTAGCCCGTCATTAAAATGCGAATGCTGTTTGGGGAAATTTCTTTGGCGAGTCTTAAAAAATCCACGCCCGACATGTGTGGCATACGCTGGTCGCTCACAATCACATCAATCGGATTGCGTTTGAGTATTTCTAATCCATCAGTGCCGCTTTCCGCAGTATGAACGGTGTAGGAATCGCCAAACAAAAGGCTGAGTGATTGTAGAATCAGGGGTTCATCATCAACGAATAGCAGTTGCGGTTGGCTTGACATATTACTTTTAATTTATGTTCAAGCGGACTAAAAGGGTGTATTAGTCCGCTTTTAATTACACTAAAAAAACCTTTTTCGTTATTCAGCAAACGGCGAATCGGCGACGGGCGAGCTTGCGCTTTGCTTGGTTGCCATCGGTTGTGCCGAGCCTGAAACGGGCAAGGTGATGGTAAACTCCGTTCCGCGTCCGACTTGGCTTTGCACTTCGATTTTTCCACCGTGCTTTTCAATGATTTTATAAGCGATGGAAAGCCCAAGCCCTGTGCCTTGTCCGACCGGCTTCGTTGTGAAGAACGGGTCAAAAATTTTCTTCAAGTTTTCCGGCGGAATGCCTTTGCCATTATCAATCACTTTAATCACGACAGAATTGCCTTGATGCATGGTTTTGATGGTAATTCTGCCTGTGCGCTCATCGACGGCGTGAACGGCATTGGTAATGAGGTTCAAGAAGACTTGATTCATTTGCGCGGGGAAGGCTTGAACCATCGGCACTTGCGAGAACTCTTTGATGACTTGAATGCCACCCTTGAACAAATGTCCGGCGATTTTGAGCGTCGACTCGATGTTTTCGTTGATGTCGGTCGGTTTGAAGTCGGCTTCGTCCAAGCGTGAGAAGTTTTTGAGGTTGAGAATCAAGTCTTGGATTCGGTCAATGCCTTCGATGGAACTACGGAAAAGGGTATCGGATTCTTGCCAGACTCGGTTCTTGACTCTTTGCGAGACATTATCAATTTGCGAGAGCAACATCGCCACGTCGTTGGGACTGCCATACATGATTTGCGAGCGCAGTTTTTCGTAGAGTGCAATGAGCTCTTTGGTCTCTTTGTTTTTGGCTTCAAGCATTTCTATGTTGTTTTTAACGAAACCAAGCGGCGTGTTCATTTCGTGCGCAAGCCCTGCAACCATTTGACCGAGTGAGGACATTTTTTCGGTCTGCATCATTTGCACTTCGTTAAGGCGCGATTCTTCCCGAAGTTTGGAGAGTTCCGTCACGTCCATCACGAAGGTTACTTTTTTCGGCTTTCCGTCGGTTCCGACAATTCGCGCCGCATCAGCAAGAATGGTGAGCAGTTTTCCCGACTTATGAACCGTGTTCCATTCCCCGCGAATTTCTTTGTAGCCTGCCAAATACTTATCGTGCAAATCTTTCCAAAAACTGACCTTTTCAGGCTCGACAATCATCGTGAACGGTTTGCCAATCAATTCCGATGGGTGATAGCCGTAAATATCAGCGTAGGCTTTGTTGACATACTCGAACACGTAATCTGCATTGGTGATACAGATGCCGAGCGGTGTCGCATCAATAATGGTGCGCAAGCGGGCTTCACTTTGGCGAATGGCTTCATCAACCCCTGCGCCTGAAGAAATTGCCGTAGGTCCGGAAGATGGAGCAACGGGCGCAATCGGCTGTCCGCCTTGTCGCATTTGCAATTTTTTCAACCACTCTTCATAGCCCATCGGTGGCGGCTCGCCGTTGCTCGGTGCCGGTGCGCTATGCATCGTCTCACCCTGAACGGGCAGTTGAAGCTGTTGCAAGAATTGTTGCGTCGCCATTGAAAATTCCGATGCCAACATACGCGGCGACAGATGTGGCGGCAGTTGCCCTGTTTGTTGCGCTCTCATCAACTCTTCAAGCAATTCCATTTGCTCAATAGATTTCAGGGCTTTTTTAAGCGACTTTTTGATTTTTTTGTAATCGAGCATAGTTGAAAATGGTTGTGGTTAAAGCGCACCGATGACGCTCACAGAGTTAGACATTGCGTCTTAAACTAACTCAATTCCTCTGTAAAGGCAAACCATGTGCCAAAGCCTTAACGATTCGGAAAAATCCGTTTTGCATGACGTTTCAAACGTGTTGATGCGCAATTTTCGCCGATTGCAGAAGAAAATGCGCCACGCTTGCGTCTTTGCACTTAACGCCGCTCTTGATTGTATCGCTCTAAACGCGCTCTGGCTTCACGCTTGAAATAGGCATCAAGGTAGGGATAACGTTCATCGGTTTTAAGGCATGCGTTGAGCGAGCCGAGTGCGTCGCGATGATTGTGGAGGGCGAAGTAACACTCGGCTAATCGGTAGTAGGTTATCGCTAAAAATTCTCCCGCCAATTTAACTTGCAATAAGTGCAAGAGCGCACGGTCGTAATCAACTTCGGGAAGCGCGCCGTAAAAAAGTTTTGCCAGAAATTTTTTGAACCCGCCCAATTTCAAAATCTCAATGCTCATCGATGCGTAGATAAGCGAGGCAAGCGCATTTGAGAAATCATATTTGGAAATGCTATCAAGAATAGGTTTGTAAAAGTTAAGCACTCTTACGGCGGAATCATTCGGAAGAAAATGTGTCAGTTCAAGATGATGTGCCGCCATCAACAGCGTATCGTGATTTTCACGCGCAAGCGAGAAGCCTTTTGCGAGCATGGCTTGTCGGAACTCGGTGCTGTCAGGATATTTGAACGAGTAAAAAAAATACTGTCGCGACAGTTCTTGCCGCACTTCCCTTTTGAGCGAATCAGGCACCGCGTCCAAGCGCGATTCGAGCGATACTATCAAACTATCTTGCGCCAAAAGTCCTGACGGCACAAGCAAGAACAACAGCACCCGTATCATTTTGAAAGGCTTTGAACTTGTGAGAGCAGTTCATTGACCGAGCGATAGACAACGGGCAAAAGTTCGCTATGCGCATACTTCACCGTTCCTGCTTCATCAATCAACACGTAGGCGCGTTGCGAAACGCCGAAGAAACTCAGCGCATCATATTGCTTGGAAACGGTTTTATCCTTGTCGCTCAAAATTGGAAACGGGAAGTGATACTTCTCCGCAAAATTTTTCTTTGATTCAGGCGTATCGGTGCTAATGCCGAGAACTTGAACGCCTGCTTGCT